>ERZ778022.2034-NODE-2034-length-22877-cov-4.940978_pt1 | contig 22877 bp, 19 predicted proteins | sample MGYA00375752_ERZ778022 | MGnify/ENA primary metagenome ERZ778022 (study PRJEB29350, sample SAMN05389826) | bioreactor metagenome | isolation source: Thiocyanate bioreactor | place: South Africa: University of Cape Town | collected 2014-04-04 ...
GGCCGCCAAGGCCGAACTCGCCGGCCGAACGCTGACCGACCTGTCCCTCAATGCAAAAGGCGTCGCCGACAGGAGCGCGCCGCAGGCGACGCTCAAGGCAAGCGGCACGCTCGACAAGCAGAAACTGGCTATCGACGCCGACCTGATCTCCGAAAACGGCATCACCCGCCTGCCGAAGCTGCTGGCGACGGTGGGCCGCAACCGGCTGGAAGGCGCGCTCGCCTTCTCGCCCTCCTTTGCGCCGAGCGGGCAGCTGACCTTCGACATCCCGGACCTGAGCCTGTTTGCGGCACTCGCCGGCCAGCGCGCCGAGGGCGATCTCAAGGGCGCCATCGCGCTTTCCACCAATGCCGGCATCATGCAGGCAAAGATTTCCGCCACCGGCAGCGGCATCCGCCGCGACGATCTCAGCATCGTCAAGCCGGTGGTCGATCTCACCGTCGATGATCTCGCCGCGCTGTCGGCAAAAGGCACGGTGCGAGCGGAAGAAATCCGCTCCGGAGCCAACCGCATCCAGGCGCTGGCGCTGGCGATCACCCAGAGCGGCGGCAAGACCGGCTTCGACCTGAAAGCGCAATATGACGGCGCACCGCTTCTGACATCCGGCACCATCCAGAGCGCCGGCGGCACCATGACGGTCGCGCTCGACCGCTTCGAGGCCGCGCCGAAACGGCTGCCCCTGAAGCTTGAAAGCCCGACGACCATCCGCATCGCCGACGGCAACGTCACTCTATCGAAACTCGGCATCCGCGCCGGCAACGGCACGATCACCGTCAATGGCGGTGCCGGAGACCAATTGCAGATCGACGCAAAAATCAGCGATCTGCCGGCAAGCCTCGCCAATAGCTTCGTGCCCAGCATCGCGGCGGAAGGCACGATATCCGGCACGGTCACTGTCCGCGGTTCGACGACGGCACCGGCAGTCGATTACCAGCTTGCCTGGGCGAATGCGGCTGTGGCGCAAACGAAATCGGCCGGTGTCGGCGCCTTCGACATCAAGGCCAATGGCCGCTTCGCCGACAACACGCTGCGCATCGATACCAGCCTCAGTGGCGGCGGCCTGTCGCTCAGCGGCGGCGGCACGGTGGGCGTGACCGGCAACCAGCCGCTGGCGCTGTCCTTCGAGGGAACCCTGCCCTTCTCCCTGGCGGCGACCCAGCTTGCCAGCCAGGGGCTCAGCCTCGAAGGCCAGGCCAGGATAAACCTCCGCATTGCAGGCACGGCGACATCGCCCGATATCACCGGCACGATTTCCGCCGATGGCGCGACGCTGGTCGACGTGCGCCGCAACATCGCCGTCAACAACCTTGCCCTGAACGTTTCGCTCGACCGCGACCGGGCGACCATCAACCGGCTGTCCGGCCAGCTGGCGCAGGGCGGCACGGTATCGGCGACCGGGACGATCGGCTTTGCCGGCGACAGCGGTTTCCCTGCCGATCTCGCCATCAAGCTCGACAAGGCGGCCTATGTCGACGGCACGCTGCTGGCGACCGTCATCGACGGCAATCTGACGCTGAAGGGGCCGCTTCTGACCGCGCCCGTGCTCGGCGGTGAACTGAGGCTCGGCAAGACCTCGATCACCGTGCCGGAAAAGCTGCCGGCCTCGCTGGCGGACATCAACGTCAAGCACAAGAATGCGCCGCGCGACGTGCAGAAACAGGCCGAGGCCATCAAGAAGGACGAAGGCGGCGGCGGCACGCAATCCAGCATCGGCCTCGACCTGACCATCAGCGCGCCCTCGCGCATTTTCGTGCGCGGCCGTGGTATCGATGCCGAGCTCGGCGGCTCGCTGACCGTGCGCGGTACGGCGACGGATCCGGTGGTTTCCGGCGGCTTCGAGATGCGCCGCGGCCGTCTCAACATCCTCAACAAGCGGCTCGACTTCACCTCGGGCGAGATCAGCTTCGGCGGCTCGCTGACCCCGACGCTGAACCTCGAGGCGACCAACACCACCGGCTCGACGACGATCACCATCACCGTCGCCGGCGTCGCCAACGATCCGTCGATCACCTTCTCGTCGTCTCCCGCTTTGCCGCAGGACGAAATCCTGGCGCAGCTGATCTTCGGCCAGTCGATGTCAAAGCTTTCGGCGCTGCAGATCGCGCAGCTGGCCGATGCCGCAAGCCAGCTGGCCGGCGGTCGTTCGACCTCGCTGTTCCAGGCGTTGCGCTCCAATCTCGGTGTCGACGACCTCGATATCTCGACCGATGAGAAAGGCGAAGCGCGTGTTTCCGCCGGCAAATACCTGAACAGTCGCACCTATATCGAGCTGCAGGGCGGCGGCGAAAGCGGCGGCAAGGCGATCATCAACCTCGATGTCGGCCGCGGCGTCAAACTGCGCGGAGAGGCTGGCGGCAACGGCGAAGGTGCGGCCGGTATCTTTTATGAGAGGGAATACTGAGCAGGTCCGGCAGGGTCCCGCAGCGGAATTGCGTCAGGACAGGCGAGGATACTTCACGCACCGGCCGTGATCCGGCCTCGGCGCCACGTTGCAAATGGCCATTCCGCGTAGATCAGGCACCGGCCGGCGGCGGTGTCGGGGGCGCCGGCTTGCGGATATGCGCGGCGGCTTCCAGAACCAGCGGATCGAAACCTTCGCCGCCGTCCTCGATCATTTCGAAGAACTGCCGGCGCATGCGCGATTCCCAGAATTTGTTGATATGGGTGGCGACGCCCTGCACCCGCTCCGCTTCCGGCTGCGAATGGAAGAAGGTGGCGATCTGATTGGCCATACGCACCAGCTTCTGCTGCGTTCCATCATGCGACATCGGCGGAAACTCCGGAAAAAATGCGGGTCGAATGGGTAAAGATCTCGAAATCCTCGCCGCGCACCAGCGCAATGAGGGTCATGCCGGCTTCTTCCGCCGTGCGCAGCGCCAGGGCCGTGGGGGCGGAGATGGCAACCAGGACGGCGCTGCCGAGGATCGCCGCCTTCTGCACCATCTCGACCGACAGCCGGCTGGTGACGACCACCGCCCCTTCCGCGCCGGTGTGCCCGGCAGCAATGACGGCGCCACACAGCTTGTCGAGCGCATTGTGGCGCCCGACATCTTCCCGAACGGCGAGCAATCCGCGGCCGGGAATATAAAAACCGGCGCCGTGCACCGCATGGGTTTCACGATGCAGCGGCTGGGCACCGTTGAGCAAGGCAATCGCCTCGACGATCTGCCGGTCGTCGAGGTTGAGCGTGACGCCGCCGACATCCGGCACCGGCCGCATGGCCTGTTCGATCGATTCGATGCCGCACAGGCCGCAACCGACCGGCCCGGCCATATGCCGGCGGCGGGTGCGCAGGGCATCGGCGGCATCGTCGGCAAGCGTGATCTGCACGTCGATGCCCGGCCCTTCCGCCACCACTTCGATGCCGGCAACCTCCGCTGCGGAACCGATAATGCCTTCGGTAAGGCTGAAACCGAGCGCAAAATCCTCGAGATCCGCCGGCGTTGCCATCATCACCGCATGCGTCGAGCCGCCGTAGGAAAAGGCGATCGGCACTTCTTCCGGCACGATGCGCGAAGCGCTTCGTACGACGCCATTGCGGCGGACGGTTTCGGAGGCGGAGGCGGTGATCCTGAACGTGCTCATGCAGCGGCCCACCGGTTTTTGAGATGACCGAAGTTGCGGTTGGCGGCAGCCCCCTCATCCGTCCTTCGGGCACCTTCTCCCCGCTGGGGAGAAGGGGACACCTGCCACGCCGCCTCCACCCCCTTCTCCCCAGCGGGGAGAATGGTCCGAAGGATGCAGGGGGATGAGGGGGTGAGCGGCGCAAACCGCGAACTGTCGGAGTGCATCCTCACTCCGCCGCTTCCAGCTTGCCGGCGATGCGGCGGGATTGGCGCGCCTGCTCGCCATATTCCACCTGCCAGCCGGACGGGCCGTTGGAAGGCGAGATCTGCACCGCCGTCACCTTGTATTCCGGGCAGTTGGTCGCCCAATCGGAGAAATCGGTGGTGATGACGTTCGCCTGCGTCGTCGGATGGTGGAAGGTGGTGTAGACGACACCCGGCGCGACGCGATCGGTGATCAGCGCGCGAAGCGTCGTATCGCCGGATCGGCTGGCGAGACGCACCCAGTCGCCGTCACGGATGCCGCGCAGTTCCGCGTCGTGCGGATGCACTTCCAGCCGGTCTTCGGAGTGCCAGACGACATTGTCGGTGCGCCGCGTCTGGGCGCCGACATTGTACTGGCTGAGAATGCGGCCGGTGGTGAGCAAGAGCGGGAAGCGCGGACCGGTGCGCTCGTCGGTGGCGACATATTCGGTGCGGATGAACTTGCCCTTGCCGCGCACGAAACCGTCGATATGCATGATCGGCGAGCCCTTGGGCGACTTTTCATTGCAAGGCCACTGCACCGAACCCATCTTTTCCAGATAGTCGTAGGAGACCAGCGCAAAGCTCGGCGTCGTCGCGGCGATCTCGTCCATGATTTCGGACGGATGGCTGTAGTTCCAGGCGAGCCCCATCGCCTGGGCAAGCTTTTGCGTCACTTCCCAATCGGCATAACCGTTCTTCGGCGTCATGACGCGGCGGACGCGATTGATGCGGCGCTCGGCATTGGTGAAAGTGCCGTCCTTTTCCAGGAAGGTCGAGCCCGGCAGGAAGACGTGGGCGTAGTTGGCCGTTTCGTTGAGGAACAGGTCCTGGACGACGACGCATTCCATTGCCGCAAGGCCGGCGGCGACATGTTTGGTATCCGGGTCGGACTGCAGGATATCCTCGCCCTGGATGTAGATCCCCTTGAACGAACCGTCGACGGCGGCATCCAGCATGTTGGGGATGCGCAGGCCCGGCTCGTTGGACAGCGTCACGCCCCACATCTTCTCGAAGATTTCGCGGGTGGCGTCGTCAGCGACATGGCGGTAGCCCGGCAGCTCGTGCGGGAAGGAGCCCATGTCGCAGGAGCCCTGCACGTTGTTCTGGCCGCGCAACGGGTTCACGCCGACGCCGGGGCGGCCGATATTGCCGGTGACCATGGCAAGGTTGGCGATCGCCATGACCGTGGTCGAGCCCTGACTGTGCTCGGTGACACCGAGGCCGTAATAGATCGCGCCGTTGCCGCCGGTGGCAAACAGGCGGGCCGCGCCGCGTACCAGATGCGCCGGTACGCCGGTGAAGTTTTCGATCGCTTCCGGGCTGTGCTGCTCCTCGGCGACGAAAGCGGCCCAATCCTCGAATTCCGACCAGTCGCAACGCTCGCGGATGAAGGCTTCGTTGGCGAGGCCTTCGGTAACGATGACATGCGCCAGCGCCGTCATGACGGCGACATTGGTGCCGGGCTTCAGCGGCAGATGGAAGGCCGCCTCGATATGCGGCGACTTGACGAGGTCGGTGCGGCGCGGATCGATGACGATCAGCTTGGCGCCCTGGCGCAGCCGCTTCTTCAGGCGCGAGCCGAAGACCGGGTGGCCGTCGGTCGGGTTGGCGCCGATGACGATGACGACATCGGTATGCTCGACGGAATCGAAATCCTGCGTGCCGGCAGACGTGCCGAAGGCCTGGCCGAGGCCGTAGCCGGTCGGCGAATGGCAGACGCGGGCGCAGGTATCGACGTTGTTGTTGCCGAAACCGGCGCGGATCAGCTTCTGCACCAGGAAGGTTTCTTCGTTGGTGCAGCGCGACGAGGTGATGCCGCCGATCGATTCGCGACCGTATTGATACTGGATGCGCCGGAACTCCGAGGCGACATGCGCATAGGCCTCTTCCCAGGTGACTTCGCGCCAGGGATCGGACACCTTCTCGCGGATCATCGGGTTGAGGATGCGGTCCTTGTGGGTCGAATAGCCGTAGGCGAAGCGGCCCTTGACGCAGGAATGGCCGCGGTTGGCCTGGCCGTCCTTCCACGGCACCATGCGCACCAGTTCCTCGCCGCGCATCTCGGCCTTGAAGGAGCAGCCGACGCCGCAATAGGCGCAGGTGGTGACGGCGGAATGTTCCGGCTGGCCGATCTCGATGACCGATTTTTCCGTCAGCGTCGCCGTCGGGCAGGCCTGCACGCAGGCGCCACAGGAAACGCATTCGGAGGAGACGAAATCCTCGTGCATGCCGGGCGAGACGCGGCTGCCGAAACCGCGGCCTTCGATGGTCAGCGCAAAGGTGCCCTGCACCTCTTCGCAGGCGCGCACGCAGCGCGAGCAGACGATGCACTTCGACGGATCATAGGTGAAATAGGGGTTGGACTCGTCCTTCGGCATCCACTTGGCGTTGATCTCACCATTGTTGCGGGCACGGACATGGTTGTCGCCCTCGTAACCGTAACGCACGTCACGCAGGCCGACGGCGCCGGCCATGTCCTGCAGCTCGCAGTCGCCGTTGGCGGCGCAGGTCAGACAGTCGAGCGGGTGGTCGGAGATGTAGAGCTCCATCACGCCCTTGCGGATGTCCTTCAGCCGGCTCGTCTGGGTGTGCACCTTGATGCCGGGCGCGACCGGCGTGGTGCAGGAGGCAGGCGTACCGTTGCGGCCCTCGATCTCGATCAGACAGAGGCGGCAGGAGCCAAAGGCGTCGACCATGTCGGTGGCGCAAAGCTTCGGCACCTGGATGCCGGCTTCCATCGAGGCGCGCATGATCGACGTGCCTTCCGGAACGGTGATCTCGCGACCGTCGATGGTCAGCGTCACCATCTTCTCCGAGCGCGATGCCGGCGTGCCGTAGTCGATTTCAGGAACGAGGGACATGGTTGGCTCCTCCCATGGAATTGAAGTCAGAAGGCATATTCGCCGAGGTGGGTGCAAATCTCATTCCGCCGCCTCCACCACTGGCGCCGGCGAAAAGTCCTCCGGGAAATGCGTCATGGCGCTGAGCACCGGATAGGGCGTGAACCCGCCGAGCGCACAGAGCGAGCCGAATTTCATCGTGTTGCAGAGGTCGGCCAGCAGCACGCGGTTCTTCTCCGGCTCGATGCCGCGGGCGATCCTGTCGGCGGTCTCGACGCCGCGCGTCGAGCCGATGCGACAGGGCGTACACTTGCCGCAGCTTTCGATGGCGCAGAATTCCATGGCGAAGCGGGCCTGCTTCAACATGTCGACCGTGTCGTCGAAGACGACGATGCCGGCATGGCCGATCAGGCCGTCCTTGGCGGCGAAGGATTCGTAGTCGAACGGCGTGTCGAACAAAGCGCGCGGGAAATAGGCGCCGAGCGGGCCGCCCACCTGCACCGCCTTCACCGGCCTGCCGCTCGCCGTGCCGCCGCCGATGTCGTCGATGATCTCACCCAGCGACAAGCCGAAGGCGGTTTCGAACAATCCGCCATGCCTGACATTGCCGGCGATCTGGATCGGGATCGTGCCGCGCGACCGGCCCATGCCGAAATCGCGGTAGAAGGCGGCCCCCCGGTCAAGGATGATCGGCACCGAGGCCAGCGACATGACGTTGTTGACCACCGTCGGCCGGCCTAGAAACCCCTGAAGCGCCGGCAGCGGCGGCTTGGCGCGTACGATGCCGCGCTTGCCTTCCAGGCTGTTCAGAAGCGAGGTTTCTTCACCGCAGACATAAGCGCCGGCACCGCTTCTCACTTCGAGATCGAAGGCATATCTGGAACCGAGCACCGACACGCCGAGGATGCCGGCATGCCGGGCGATATCGATCGCTTCCTGCATGGTGGCGATGGCATGCGGATATTCCGAACGCGTATAGATGTAGCCTTTGGTGGCGCCGGTGGCGATGCCGGCGATCGCCATGCCTTCGATCAGCACGAAGGGATCGCCTTCCATGATCATACGGTCGGCGAAGGTGCCGCTGTCGCCTTCATCGGCGTTGCAAACGATGTATTTCTTGTCGCCGGGGGCGTCAGCCACGGTCTTCCATTTGATGCCGGTCGGAAAACCGGCGCCGCCGCGGCCGCGCAGGCCGCTATCGGTCACTTCCTTGACGATGTCGGCCGGCGCCATGGCGATCGCCTTTTCCAGGCCGGTAAGGCCGGCATATTGGCGATAATCTTCCAGCGACAACGGATCGGTGACGCCGCAACGCGCAAAGGTCAACCGCGTCTGCTGGCGCAGGAACGGGATATCCTTGGTCGGGCCGAGATGCAGCGGATGCGTTCCGCCCGTCAGGAAACCGGCCTCGAACAGGCTCTCGACATCCCTAGCCTGCACCGGACCGTAAGCGATGCGACCGTGCTGCGTGCGCACCTCGACCAGCGGCTCCAGCCAGAACATGCCATGCGATCCGTTGCGCACGACCCTGGCATCGAGCCCGCGCCTGGCGATCTCGGCCGTAATCGCCTTTGCGACCTTCTCGGCGCCAAGCGCAAGCGATGCGGCATCACGGGGAACGAAGATGGTTACGGTCATCGGCGTGCCTCCGCCACCAGTTCGCGAACCGAGGCATCGTCCAGGCGGCCGTGCAGTTCGCCATCGAGCATGGCGGCCGGCGCGCAGGCACAAAGCCCGAGACAGAAGATCGGCTCCAGCGTCACGGCGCCGTCGAGTGTCGTCTGGTGGAAATCGATGCCGAGCAGCGCCTTGACACGCTCGGCCAGACGGTCTCCGCCCATCGACTGACAGGCCTCGGCGCGACAGAGCTTCAGAACGTGCCGGCCGGTCGGATGGTCGCGGTAATCATGATAGAAGGTGACGACCCCGTGCACTTCGGCGCGGGAAAGATTGAGCTCGCGCGCCAACACCGGCAGGCTCTCCTGCGGCACGAAACCGAACTCGGCCTGGATTTCGTGCAGGATCGGCAAAAGCGGACCTTCCAGCGCCTTCAATTCGCCGACAATCGCCAGCGTGCGTTTTTCCACATCGCCACCGGCCACATGAACGTTCATGCCTGAACTCCTCCCGAAGACACACATACCTCCCGCCGACATGCGGCAGAAACGCACGAGCCTGTAATGCTTGAAATTGCGGCAAGGACCGGAACCCTGTCAGCCCCCGCTCGATCATCCGCAAAGTGTCTCAGGGAATAAAAAGACGGTCAATAAGGCAGTTCCGTCGATTGATAGAAATTTTCTATCAATCGACACCCTTTTCTGCGAGATTTCGAGCCTCGTGAAGCAGGGCGGAGACAAGCGGCGTGAAGGGTTCGCGGTGCGTGGCGACCAGGCCGATGCTATGATGTGGCTCCGGTTCGACCAAAGAAACTATACTAATTTCCTCAGGAAAACCGAAGGATTTGGCGACATTTCGCGGCATTATGCTGCACCAGCGTCCCGTTCGCACATGCGAAATGATCACGATCATCGAGTTGGATTCGAGCGTCGGCTTCACATCCACGCCGGCTTCAGCGAAATGACGGTTGATAATGCGGCGGTTTTGCATGTCCGCAGTCAATAGGCAAAGCCGAAGATCGCCGGCCTGCTTCCAGGTGACTTCCGCCTGATCGGCAAACGGCCCGCCCTTCGAGGTGATCAGGCAATACCGTTCGGCATAGAGCGGTACGCTGGTGACGCGGCCGAGCGGTTCGTTTTCGAGATAGGTGAGGCCCGCGTCGATCTCGAGGTTTTCGAGCAGGCTGAGGATCTGCAGGGAGTTGGTGGAGAAGACCGAGAAGGTCACGTCCGGGTGCTTTTCCTGGAACGGCGCCGTCAGGCGCGGCACCATGGAAAGCGTCGTCGGAATTGCAGCCAGTCTTATATGTCCTGACAGGCCCTTGCGTGCCGTGCGCATTTCCTCACGCATGGTGCGGGCGTCGCCGACGATGCGACGGGCCCATTCCAGCACGCGCTGGCCCTCCGGCGTCAGTCCCTGAAACCGCGAGCCGCGGATGACCAGCATGACGCCCAGCTGTTCCTCAAGCTGACGGATTGCCGCCGACAGCGTCGGCTGGGAAATGCCGAGTTCCTCGGCCGCCCGGGCGAAATGCCGTTCCCGGGCAAGCGCGATGAAATATTCCAGCTTGTCGATCATTCGTTTTCCACATGGCCCCGCAACCGCTCACGGGACATTCCCGATGGCCGCTGGTTTCAGCAGATCAGCTGGCCGCCGTTGATCTCGATCACCTGTCCGGTGATGTAACCGGACAGGCTGCCGGCGGCGAGGAACAGATAGGCCGGGGCACAATCCTCCGGCGTGCCGAGGCGTTGCAGCGGGATCGTCTTGCGGGTCGCCTCCAGCTTTTCGGCCGAGGAATAGCGTTCATGGAAATCCGTGGCGATGGTGCCGGGGGAAACGCAGTTGACGCGGATGCCCGAGGGTGCCAGTTCCCGCGCCAGCGCTTTCGAATAGGTGGAAACGAAGGCTTTCGAGGCCGAATAGATCGCCGAACCGGGGCTGCCGCCGGTGAGCGCGGAGATCGACACGGTGTTGACGATCGCGGCATCGCCGGTCTTCTTCATCATCGGCAGGAGATCGCGCGTCAGCCCGACGACGGAGTTCTGGTTGAGCTGCACCACCGTCTCGTACTGGTCGTCGGTCAGTTCATCGGCCGGAAAACGGCCCACCATCGTCCCGGCATTGTTGACCAGCACATGCACGGCATCGAACCGGTCCTGCACCGCGGAGGCGAACTGCCCCCCACCCTCTTCCGTGAGAAAATCGGCCGCCACCAGAAAGGCGCGGCGCTCGGCCTGGGCTTCCAGCAGGAAATCGGGCAGCGCCCCGCCCGGCGTGCGACCGACATGGACGAGCACATGCGCACCGCAATCGAGAAACAGGCGCGCCACTTCAAGCCCGATGCCGCGGCCGGCGCCGGTGACCACGACGTTGCGGCCTTCAAACAGTTTTGGGTGAAACATGGTCTCCTCCTTGTCTTCCCCTAGATTGCCCGGCATCGTGCCGCCCGGCAATATGAAAGTCGCGGGATTGCGCTATTTTCGCTTTGTCCTATTATGAAGAAAAACGAAAATGCAGGAGGGGAGGAGCGATGTTTCTGACGGGACGCCAGTCGGAGATTCTGGATATCGCCAAGCTCGAGGGCCGGGTGCTGGTGGAGGAACTGGCCGTGCGGTTTTCGGTAACGCCGCAGACCATCCGCAAGGACCTCAACGATCTCTGCGAAGGCCGCGCGCTGACCCGCGTTCACGGCGGCGCCATTTTCCCGAGCGGCACGGAAAACGTCAAATACGAGGCACGCCGCTCGATCGCCGCCCCCGAAAAGCAGGCGATCGGGCGGGCGGCAGCCGCCCTCATTCCCAACAATACCTCGCTGTTCATCAATATCGGAACGACGACGGAAGCGGTCGGAGAAGCGCTTCTCGATCATCACGAGTTGATGATCATCACCAATAATATCAATGTCGCCAATCGCTTGCGCATATTTCCCTCGATAGAGGTGGTGATTGCCGGCGGCGTTGTCCGCGGCTCGGACGGCGGCATCGTCGGCGAGGCGGCGGTGGATTTCATCCGGCAGTTCAAGGTGGATTATGCCGTCATCGGCGCCTCGGCCATCGACCATGACGGCGCGCTTCTCGACTATGATTTCCGGGAGGTGAAGGTCGCCCAGGCAATCATCGCCAATGCCCGCAACGTCATCCTCGTCTCCGATTCGACGAAGTTCGACCGCAACGCGCCGGTGCGCATCGGCCACCTCTCCCAGGTCAACACCTTCATCACCGACCGGTGTCCGATCGCGTCCATCCATTCGATCTGCGCCGAACACGACGTGCAGTTGATCGAAACCGAGAGACATATCGCGTCAGAATAATTTTCGATTCTCTTTCATTCGTTTGACATTCGTATGGTTTTCGTTTTAACTGATTTCACTTTCGCAAATGCGTAAACTTGTGCAGTGCGAAATGGAGTGGGGGGAGACGGAATTGTCCGAAGAAGCGGTGTACGATCTGTTCGTCATCGGTGGCGGCATCAACGGCTGCGGCATCGCCCGCGATGCCGTCGGCCGTGGTTATTCGGTCGCACTGGCCGAAATGAAGGATTTTGCGTCGGGCGCCTCTTCTGCCGCCACCAAGCTGATCCATGGCGGATTGCGTTATCTCGAACATTACGAATTCCGGCTGGTGCGCGAGGCGCTGATGGAGCGCGAGATCTTGTGGGCCATGGCGCCGCACATCATCTGGCCGATGCGGTTCGTTCTGCCGTTCCACAAGGGCGGCATCCGTCCCGCCTGGCTCATCCGCCTTGGCCTGTTTCTCTACGACCATCTCGGCGGCCGCAAGCTGTTGCCGGCGACGCGGTCACTCGACATGCGCCGCGATCCGGCCGGCAAGCCGCTGAAGCCGCTGTTCACCCGCGCCTTCGAATATTCCGACGGCTGGGTCGACGATGCCCGTATGGTGGTGCTCACCGCCCGCGATGCCGCCGACCGGGGCGCGACGAACCTCAACCGCAGCAAGGTCACCTCGGCCCGCCGCGAACAGGGCGCCTGGACGATCGAGGTCAAGGATACCGAAAGCGGCGCGACGCGGCAGGTCCGCGCCCGTATGCTGGTCAATGCCGCCGGTCCCTGGGTGGATCAGGTGCTTGCCGGCGCCGTCGGCAAGAACAATGTCCACAATGTCCGGCTGGTGCAGGGCAGCCACATCGGCGTGCGCCGCAAGTTCGACGATCCGCGCGCCTATTTTTTCCAGACCCCCGACACCCGCATCATCTTCGCCATTCCCTACGAGAATGATTTCACCCTGATCGGCACGACGGACCGCGACTACACCGACGATCCGCGCAACGTGAAGATCTCGGAGGAAGAGACGACCTATCTCTGCCGTGCCGCCAGCGAATATTTTGCCGAGCCGGTGCGGCCGGAGGATATCGTCTGGAGCTATTCCGGCGTTCGCCCGCTCTTCGATGACGGCGCTTCGAAGGCGCAGGAGGCAACGCGCGACTACGTGCTGAAGGTCGAAGGCGGTGCGGGCGAAGCGCCGCTGCTCAACGTTTTCGGCGGCAAGCTCACCACCTATCGCCGACTGGCGGAACATGCCCTGGAAAAGATCGGCGAGACGATCGGCGCCAAGGGTCCGGCCTGGACGGCGAAATCATCCCTGCCCGGCGGCGATTTTGCTGCGACGGGATATGAGGCGGAAGTGCGCAAGCTTTCGTCTGCCTATACCTTCCTGGCGGAAAAGCATGCCCGCCGGCTGGTGCGCCTCTACGGCACCAAGGCGTCGGCGCTGCTCGGCAATGCCAAGACTGCTGCCGATCTCGGCCGGCATTTCGGCAGCGATCTCTATGAATGCGAAGTGCGCTGGCTGATGGAAAAAGAGTGGGCGCGGCACGCCGAAGACGTGTTGTGGCGCCGCACCAAGCGCGGACTGTACCTGTCGCCCGAGGAAGCGGCAGCTTTGGAGAATTACATGACGACATCTACCGCATCGTCTGCGGCCTGACCGGTTTCGGTCGGCCCGTCAGTCGGAATATCGTCAAAGGTTTGGAGGAGGCCTGAGGAGCTCATGCTCGAATTGCGCAATGTGTCGAAGACGGTCGGCGGTGAATATCACATTCACCCGAGCGATCTCGTTCTCGAACGGGGAACGCTGAACGTTCTGCTGGGGCCGACCCTGTCCGGCAAGACGTCGCTGATGCGGCTGATGGCGGGGCTGGACAAGCCGACCGGCGGCTCCATCCATTTCGACGGCAAGGATGTCACCGGCGTGCGCGTGCAGGACCGCAACGTCGCCATGGTCTATCAGCAGTTCATCAATTATCCGGCCCTGACGGTCTATGAAAACATCGCTTCGCCGATGCGGATCTCGGGCAAGGATAAGGCGACCATCGACCGCGAGGTGCGCAAGGCGGCGGAACTGCTGCGGCTGACGCCCTATCTCGACCGCACGCCGCTCAGCCTCTCCGGCGGCCAGCAGCAACGCACGGCGCTGGCGCGCGCCATCGTCAAGAATGCCAGCCTGGTGCTGCTCGACGAGCCACTCGCCAACCTCGACTACAAGCTGCGCGAGGAACTGCGCGAGGAACTGCCGCGCATCTTCGCTGCCTCCGGCGCCATCTTCGTCTACGCCACCACGGAGCCTTCCGAGGCCCTGCTGCTCGGCGGCAACACGGCGACGCTGAGCCAGGGCCGCATCACCCAGTTCGGCAAGACCATCGATGTCTACCGTCGTCCGTCCGATCTCGTCACCGCCCGGACCTTTGCCGATCCGCCGCTGAATATTCTCGAAGTCGTCAAGTCGAACGGCCATTTCCTCAAGCACGATACCGAAGCTTTCGCCGTTCCCGCCCATCTGGCCGCTATCGCCGACGGGCCGGTGACCATCGCCTTCCATCCGCATCATCTCGCGCTTGCCCCGGCGGGGCAGGACGGCGATGCGCGGCTCAGCGTCCGCACGCTGGTTTCGGAAATCACCGGTTCGGAAAGTTTCGTGCATGTGGATTTCGCCGGCGCCCGCTGGGTGATGCTGGAACACGGCATCCACGACATCGAGCCCGACAAACCGATCGACGTTTATCTCGACACGCGCCACCTGATGGCTTTTGCCGGCGACGGCCAGGCGATCGCCGCCGCACCGGCCAAAGCGGCGTGAGGAGAAGATCATGGCACGCATCACACTCGACCATATCCGCCACGCCTACGGCCCGAAACCGTCCTCGCCGCAGGACTACGCGCTTAAGGAAGTGCATCACGAATGGAACGACGGCGGCGCCTATGCGCTGCTGGGGCCATCCGGTTGCGGCAAGACCACGCTGCTCAACATCATCTCCGGGCTGGTGACGCCCTCCGAAGGCCGCATCCTGTTCGACGGCACGGACGTCACGCAGCTGCCGACGGAGCGGCGCAACATCGCCCAGGTCTTCCAGTTCCCGGTCATCTACGACACCATGACCGTCTACGACAACCTGGCCTTCCCCTTGCGCAACCGCCGCGTTCCGGAAGCCGAAGTCGATCGCCGCGTCCGCGACATCCTCGAGATGATCGACCTGTCGAGTTGGGCGAACCGCAAGGCGCAGCGGCTCACCGCCGACCAGAAGCAGAAGATTTCGCTCGGCCGCGGCCTGGTGCGCAACGACGTCAGCGCCATCCTGTTCGACGAACCGCTGACGGTCATCGACCCGCATATGAAATGGGTGCTGCGCTCGCAGCTGAAGCGGCTTCACCGCCAGTTCGGCTTCACCATGGTCTACGTCACCCACGACCAGACGGAAGCGCTGACCTTCGCCGACAAGGTCGTCGTGATGTATGACGGCGAGATCGTGCAGATCGGTACGCCGGCGGAGCTGTTCGAAAGGCCGAGCCATACCTTCGTCGGCTATTTCATCGGCTCGCCCGGCATGAACGTGTTGCCCGCCGCCGTCGACGGCAGCGCCGTCACCATCGGCGCCGAGACCATCCAGCTCGATTACGCCCCGAAAATCGGTTCGGCCAAGAAGACCGAACTCGGCATCCGGCCGGAATTCATCCGTCTCGGACGCGACGGCATGCCGATCGAGGTCACCAAGGTCGAGGATATCGGCCGCCAGAAGATCGTTCGCGCCCGTTTTTCCGGACATCCGGTCGCCATCGTCGTGCCGGAGGACGGCGAGATCCCGGCCGACGCCCGCGTCCGTTTCGATCCGTCCGCCATCAGCATCTACGCCGACAGCTGGCGTGTCGGTCGGGAGGCCTGAGATCATGGAAAAGACCTGGAACAACAAGGCCTGGTTTCTCGTCCTGCCGGTGCTGGTGCTCGTCGCCTTCTCGGCTGCCATCCCGCTGATGACGGTGGTCAACTATTCGGTTCAGGATACCTTCGGCAACAACCAGTTCTTCTGGGCCGGCACCGACTGGTTCACCGAGATCCTGCATTCGCCGCGCTTCTGGGATGCGCTGCTGCGCAACCTGATCTTCTCGCTGGTCATCCTTGCGATTGAAATCCCGCTCGGCATCCTGATCGCGCTCAACATGCCCAAGAAGGGGTTGGGCGTGCCGGTCTGCCTGGTGCTGATGGCGCTGCCACTCTTGATCCCGTGGAACGTGGTCGGCACCATCTGGCAGGTCTTCGGCCGCGTCGATATCGGCCTGCTCGGCCATACGCTGGAAGCGCTCGGCATCGACTACAACTACGTGCAGAGCCCGACGGCGGCCTGGATCACCGTCATCGTCATGGATGTCTGGCACTGGACCAGCCTCGTCGTGCTGCTCTGCTATGCCGGCCTCGTCTCGATCCCCGACGCCTATTACCAGGCGGCCAAGATCGACGGCGCCTCGCGCTGGTCCGTGTTCCGCTACATCCAGTTGCCCAAGATGAACCGGGTGCTGCTGATCGCCGTGCTCCTGCGCTTCATGGACAGCTTCATGATCTATACCGAGCCCTTCGTCGTCACCGGCGGCGGCCCCGGCAACTCGACCACTTTCCTGTCCATCGATCTCGTCAAGATGGCGGTGGGACAGTTCGACCTTGGTCCGGCGGCGGCGATGTCGATCATCTACTTCCTCATCATCCTGCTCCTGTCATGGGTGTTCTACACCGTCATGACCTCCGGCGACGCGCAGGCTTAAGGAGAATCCCATGAACAATCGATCCATGGGCGAGCGGCTTTCCTTCCTGGTGCCGACCCTCTACATCCTCTTCCTGCTGCTGCCGATCTACTGGCTGGTCAATATGAGCTTCAAGGAAAACGCCGAGATCACCGGCGCCTTCTCGCTCTGGCCGACCAACCCGACGCTGCGCAACTACACGATCATCTTCACCGATCCCTCCTGGTACAACGGCTATATCAATTCGATCATCTATGTGGTGATGAACACGGTGATCTCGGTGGCGGCGGCGCTGCCGGCGGCCTATGCCTTCTCGCGCTACCGTTTCCTCGGCGACAAGCACCTGTTCTTCTGGCTGCTGACCAACCGCATGGCGCCGCCGGCCGTCTTCGCGCTGCCCTTCTTCCAGCTCTATTCGGCCTTCGGCCTGATCGATACGCATATCGCTGTCGCCATCGCCCACTGCCTGTTCAACGTGCCGCTGGCGGTGTGGATTCTCGAAGGCTTCATGTCAGGCGTGCCGAAGGAAATCGACGAGACCGCCTATATCGACGGCTATTCCTTCCCGAAATTCTTCGTGAAGATTTTCATGCCGCTGATCGCGTCGGGCATCGGCGTCGCCGCCTTCTTCTGCTTCATGTTCTCCTGGGTGGAGCTGCTGCTGGCGCGCACGCTGACCACCACCGCCGCCAAGCCGATCGCCGCGACGATGACGCGCACGGTCTCGGCATCGGGCATGGACTGGGGCGTGCTGGCGGCGGCCGGCGTGCTGACCATCGTTCCGGGGGCGCTGGTCATCTATTTCGTGCGCAACTACATCGCCAAGGGCTTTGCCCTGGGCCGCGTGTGACGGGGAGGACGACCCATGAACTTTTCCTGGATGGCCTGGACGCTGCCGACGGCGCTGTTCTTCATCGGCATCGCGCTCCTCATCGCGGCGATGGGAATATGGGAATTCATCTCGCCCGGCGGCAATCCGCGGGTCGGCATCCTGCGCTTTACGACGACGCGCGGCGACCGCCTGTTCATTTCGCTGCTCGGCAGCGCTTTTATTCATCTCGCATGGCTGGGCCTGGTCGGGCCCAACCTGTGGTGGGCTCTTGCCCTCAGCCTCGTTTACGCCATCGCGGTGTTCAAGACGGTCTGAGGCCAAGCGGAAATGCGGGGGAGGCCAATGTCGACGGCCGCTCCGGTGGGAACTGCAATCGCAACAACCTTAGGGAGGATGAGTATGCGACGGCATCTTTTGACGACGACGGCAGCGATGTTGCTGGCTTTGAGCGGCACGGCCTTTGCCGGCATGGACGAGGCGAAGAAATTCCTGGATGCGGAAATCGGCGACATGTCGAGCCTGTCGCGCGCCGATCAGGAAAAGGAAATGCAGTGGTTCATCGATGCGGCGAAACCCTTCGCCGGCATGGACATCAAGGTCGTTTCCGAAACGCTGACCACCCATGAATATGAATCCAAGACGCTCGCCAAGGCGTTCGCCGACATCACCGGCATCAAGATCACCCATGATCTGATCGGCGAAGGCGACGTGATCGAGAAGCTGCAGACGCAGATGCAGTCGGGCGAGAACATCTACGACGCCTATGTCAACGACTCGGACCTGATCGGCACCCATTGGCGCTACCAGCAGGCCCGTTCGCTGACCAAGTGGATGGCCAACGAAGGCAAGGACGTCACCAATCCCGGTCTCGACCTCGACGACTTCATCGGCCTGAAGTTCACCACCGCTCCGGACGGCGATCTCTACCAGCTGCCCGACCAGCAGTTCGCCAACCTCTACTGGTTCCGTTACGACTGGTTCAACGACGAGAAGAACAAGGCCGATTTCAAGGCGAAGTACGGCTACGACCTCGGCGTTCCCGTCAACTGGTCGGCTTACGAGGATATCGCCGAATTCTTCACCGGCCGCGAAGTGGACGGCAAGAAGGTCTTCGGCCATATGGACTACGGCAAGAAGGATCCGTCGCTCGGCTGGCGCTTCACCGACGCCTGGCTCTCGATGGCCGGCAACGGCGACAAGGGCATCCCCAACGGCCTGCCGGTCGACGAATGGGGCATCAAGGTCGACGAGAAATCGCGCCCGGTCGGTTCCTGCGTCGCACGCGGCGGCGATACCAATGGCCCGGCCGCCGTCTATTCCATCCAGAAATACCTGGATTGGCTGAAGGCCTATGCTCCCCCGGCAGCCCAGGGCATGAACTTCTCCGAATCCGGCCCCGTGCCGGCGCAGGGCGAAGTGGCGCAGCAGATCTTCATGTACACCGCGTTCACCGCCGATATGGTCAAGAAGGGCCTGCCGGTCGTCAACGAGGACGGTACGCCGAAGTGGCGTTTCGCCCCGTCGCCGCATGGCGTCTACTGGAAGGACGGCATGAAGCTCGGTTATCAGGACGTCGGTTCGTGGACGCTTCTGAAGTCGACGCCCGAGGATCGCGCCAAGGCGGCCTGGCTCTATGCCCAGTTCGTCACCTCCAAGACCGTCGACGTCAAGAAGAGCCATGTCGGCCTGACGCTGACCCGCGAAAGCTCGATCCAGCACCAGAGCTTTACCGACCGCGCCCCGAAGCTCGGCGGCCTGATCGAGTTCTACCGCTCGCCGGCCCGCGTCCAATGGTCGCCGACCGGCACCAACGTTCCGGATTATCCGAAGCTGGCGCAGCTGTGGTGGCAGGCCGTGGGCGACGCCGCCTCGGGCGCCAAGACGGCACAGGAAGCGATGGATTCGCTGTGCGCCGAGCAGGAAAAGGTTCTCCAGCGCCTCGAACGCTCCGGCGTCCAGGGCGATATCGGCCCGAAGCTGGCCGAGGAGCACGACCTCGAATACTGGAACAAGGATGCGGTCTCCAAGGGCAACCTGGCGCCGCAGCTGAAGGTCGAGAACGAGAAGGAAAAGCCGGTCACCGTCAATTACGACGAGCTGGTCAAGAGCTGGCAGAAGAAGTAAGCCGGCTTATCCCTTGAGAATGCAAGGCCGTCCGCAACCAAGTTGCGGACGGTTTTTCTTTGCAATTTCAATGTGCCGATCCTTGGAAACGACGAATTCGCTTCCCATATTCACCAGCGTGTCGGCTCTCCGGGGGCGGCCGGTTCGATGGCCAGCGCATGCAGCCCGGCATCGAGTTCCGGCTTCAGAAGCTCGGTGACGGCGCGGTGGCGTTGCAGCCGGCCCATGCCGGTAAACTGCGCCGAGACGAGACGCACGCGCATATGGGTTTCACCCTCGCCGGTGATATCGGGCTGATGTCCCGCATGCAAATGGCTTTCATTGATGACGGCGAGCCGCTCCGGCGCAAATGCCGCGATCAGTTTCGCCTCGATGCGGTCCTTCAGGGACATGTGCGACATACCTTTTCATGGCGCCGTTCGAACGCCGCGGCAGTTTTCGCGGCCGCCCGGCGGCGCAGTCCGTAATCTCGGGAAAATGGTCCCAAAAAGCCAGCAACATTCCCGATTGTCAATTCTTGTTGTGCCGATGATGCCGTACCATAATTCGTCCATGCGATTTGATTCAAAAATATACGACCGTATCCGCACCCGCCGGAAGCGGGAGCAGCAAGCCGAACCCGTCGGCCCGACCTGTCAGTGGGACGGGTGCGAGCAGAAGGGCGCGCATCGCGCCCCCGTGGGCCGCAATGCCGAGGGCCAGTTCTTTCTGTTCTGCTTCGAGCATGTGAAGGAATACAACAAGGGCTACAATTATTTTTCCGGCCTTTCGGATACCGAGATCGCCCGCTACCAGAAGGAAGCGGTGACCGGTCATCGCCCGACCTGGACGATCGGCGTCAACCGCGCGTCGAAGGCCGGGCCTGTTCATTCCGAGATGCGTTCGGGCACGGCCGGCATGCATGCGCGCATGAAGGACCCCTTCGGCTTCGTCAGCGGCGAGGGCGGGCCGACGGCGCGGCCCTCGCGCGAGCGAAAACTCAAGACGCTGGAGGCCAAGGCCTATGACACGCTCGGTCTCGGCGCCACGGCCACCGCCGACGACATCAAGCGCGCCTACAAGGCGCTGGTCAAGAAGCACCATCCCGACGCCAATGGCGGCGATCGCGGCTCGGAAGAACGTTTTCGTGCTGTTATACAAGCATATCAATTGTTAAAGCAGGCCGGTTTCTGCTAAGGGACACAAAGGTTCATTGCGTCACCGACCTTATCCCGCCGCGTGACGCCGTTTAAGACATGCAAGCGACCGATGCGGCCGGGCGGCAGCGCCCGCCTTGGAGACAGAATGAGCAAGACTGAACTCGATTATTCGAACCTGCCGGACACCACCGTTTCCGTCCGGGAGGTTTTCGGCATTGACACCGACATCCGCGTGCCGGCCTATTCGAAGGGCGACCCCTCCGTCCCCGCCCTCGACCCGGATTACCTCTTCGACCGCGACACGACGCTCGCCATTCTCGCCGGTTTTGCCCATAACCGCCGCGTCATGGTCACCGGCTTCCACGGCACCGGCAAGTCGACGCATATCGAGCAGGTCGCCGCCCGCCTCAACTGGCCCTGCGTGCGCGTCAACCTCGACAGCCATGTCAGCCGTATCGACCTCGTCGGCAAGGACGCCATCGTCGTCAAGGACGGGCTGCAGGTCACCGAATTCAAGGACGGCATCCTGCCCTGGGCCTACCAGCACAATGTCGCGCTCGTTTTCGACGAATACGATGCTGGCCGCCCGGACGTGATGTTCGTCATCCAGCGTGTGCTGGAATCGTCGGGCCGCCTGACCCTGCTCGACCAGAGCCGTGTCATCCGCCCGCATCCGGCCTTCCGCCTGTTCGCCACCGCCAACACGGTCGGCCTCGGCGACACCACCGGCCTCTATCATGGCACGCAGCAGATCAACCAGGCGCAGATGGACCGCTGGTCGATCGTCACCACGCTGAACTATCTGCCGCATGACAAGGAAGTCGACATCGTCCTCGCCAAGGTGAAGAATTTCACCGGCGGCCGGGACGCCGTGTCGAAGATGGTCCGCGTTGCCGATCTCACCCGCGCCGCCTTCGTCAATGGCGACCTGTCGACGGTGATGAGCCCGCGTACCGTCATCACCTGGGCGGAAAACGCCGCCATCTTCGGCGACGTCGCCATGGCCTTCCGCGTCACCTTCCTCAACAAGTGCGACGAGCTGGAGCGGGCGCTGGTGGCCGAGCATTACCAGCGCGCCTTCGGCGTCGAACTCAAGGAAAGCGCCGCGAACATCGTTCTGAGCGCGTAAAAACCAAGGTAGGGGCGTTCGAAAGAGCGCTCGGGAATGAAGACGGATCATGGCAGGTCGAGGCGATAATTCGAAGAGCAAATCCGGCGGGCCGGTGGATATGGAGCCGCTGCGCCGGGCGATCGGCGGCTGCGTCCGTTCCGTTGCCGGCCGGGTCAATGTCGAGGTGTCCTTCGCCAACGAGCGTCCGGGCATGGCCGGTGACCGCGTGCGGCTGCCGGAACTGTCGAAGCGCCCGACGGCACATGAGCTGGCGGTCACTCGCGGGCTCGGCGATTCCATGGCGCTGCGCATCGCCTGCCATGACCAGAAGCTGCACACCGCCATGGCGCCGCAGGGCAACGACGCTCGCCTTGTCTTCGACGCCGTCGAGCAGGCGCGCGTCGAATCGATTGGCGCGCAGCGCATGGCCGGCGTTGCCGCCAACCTGTCCTCCATGCATTACGAGAAATACGCCAAGGCGAATTTCTCCGGCGTCGACCGTCGCCAGGACGCCCCCGTCGAGGAGGCGCTGGCCATGCTGGTGCGCGAACGCCTGACGGGCGAGCGCCCGCCGGAAAGCGCCGGCAAGGTGCTCGATCTCTGGCGCAATTTCATCGAGGAGAAGGCCGGCAAGGATCTCGACCGTCTCGCCGGCGCCATGAACGACCAGCAATCCTTCGCGCGCCTGGTGCGCGGCATGCTGAGCTCGATGGACATGGCCGAGGATTTCGGCGACGAGGAGACCGAGCCGGACTCCCAGGACAGCGAGAACGACGACGATCAGCCGCGCAGCGACGAGCAGAGCGACGAGAACGTCGAGGAAGAAGCCGGCTCCGACGCCGCGCCCGCCGAGGAAAGCGAAGCCTCGCAGGAGCAGATGGATGACGGCGAAATGGACGGCGCCGAGATCTCCGAGGAGGAGCTGACCGACGATTCCGACGAGGATTCCGAAACTCCCGGCGAGAGCCGCCGCCCGGCCAGCCCCTTCGACGATTTCAACGAGAAGGTCGATTACCGCGTCTTCACCGAGGAATTCGACGAGGAGATCACCGCCGAGGAGCTGTGCGACGAGGCCGAACTCGACCGTCTTCGCGCCTTCCTCGACAAGCAGCTGGCGCATCTGCAGGGCGCGGTCGGCCGCCTCGCCAACCGCCTGCAGCGCCGCCTGATGGCCAAGCAGAACCGCTCATGGGATTTCGATCTCGAAGAGGGTTATCTCGATACCGCGCGCCTGCCGCGCATGATCATCGATCCGATGCAGCCGCTGTCCTTCAAGATGGAGCGCGACACCAAGTTCCGCGACACGGTCGTGACGCTGCTGATCGACAATTCCGGCTCGATGCGCGGCCGGCCGATCACCGTGGCCGCGACCTGCG
>ERZ778022.2036-NODE-2036-length-22872-cov-4.078143_pt1 | contig 22872 bp, 17 predicted proteins | sample MGYA00375752_ERZ778022 | MGnify/ENA primary metagenome ERZ778022 (study PRJEB29350, sample SAMN05389826) | bioreactor metagenome | isolation source: Thiocyanate bioreactor | place: South Africa: University of Cape Town | collected 2014-04-04 ...
CCAACCGGACCGACATCTGGCGCTTCGCTTTCGACGCCATCGCCCGCCAGCCCGTCACCGGCTACGGGTTCAAGGGTTTCTGGCAGACGAAGGAACTCGTCTATAGCGGCAGCACCATCGAGACCTGGGCCGCTGCGGCGGCGAACGGCCACAACTCCTACCTCGATATCCTGCTGATGACCGGCGCGCCAGGGCTGTTGCTGACGCTTGCCTTCCTACTGTTCCTGCCGTTGCGCGATCTGGGCCGCATCGCCCCTGAGGAGGCGAAATCCCCCCTCATCCGCCTCTTCACCCGTATCTGGCTCTACGCTCTCTTCAACGCCGGGCTGGAGAGCTTCTTCTTCGAAGGCGGCAATTTCGTCTGGTTCACGCTGGTGGCCGCGCTGTGCGGGCTACGCATGCAATCGCGCGCTACGCTCGCAGTCGAAAAACCCCGCCCCGCATTCACGAAAGTCGAGGCTCATGCCTGATATCGCGCGCAAATTCGGCGACATCGTCGACCGTATCTCCAACCGGCTCATCTGGAAATTCGCCAGCCGACCGAAGACGGTGCGCACGACGACGCCGCTCGTCTCCTTCACCTTCGACGACGTGCCCGATAGCGCTCTTCTCGAAGGCGCGGCCATCCTCGAAAGATACGGCGTCTTCGGCACATTCTACATCGCCGGAGGGCTTGCAGGGCGCGTGGAGCCCGATCGTACGCTGATCTCGCCAGAGGGCTGCGCCGAACTGGCGCGGCGCGGGCACGAGATTGGTTGCCACACCTTCTGCCACAAGGCGATCCGCGCCATGCCCGGCGCCGCGCTGGCAGCGGATCTCGACCGCAATGCACGATATCTCCACGAAACGGCGGGGCTGGAGCGGCCGGAAAACTTCGCCTTTCCGTACAACGCCGCCTGGCCGCCGGCCCGACGCGAGTTCCGCCGCCGCTATCGCACATGTCGCGCGGGTGGCGAAGCGATCAACCGCGGGGCCGTCGATCCACTGATGCTGAAGGGGGTCGCCATCCAGCAGCCGGAAGACTCCGCCCGCGATCTGACGGCAGTGATCGACGACGTGGTACGAGAACCGGGTTGGCTCATCTTCTAAGGCCATGACGTGATAGACAAGCCGACGCCCTATGGCTGCACAGGCGAAACGCTCGACCGCCTGGTGCGCCACGCAGTGCAAAGCGGCTGCGAGATCCTGACCGTCTCTCGCGCGCTCGTCCGGCTCGGCTGGTAGGAAGACCCATGACAGGCACCGATGCGAACAGACGTCTTCTGGCGATCAACAATTATTTCTATCGCCGGGGAGGAGCGGAAGCCGTCTTCTTCGATCATATGGCGATGTTCGCCGATAGCGGATGGGATGTCGTCCCCTTCGCCATGCAGCATGAGAAGAACGAGACCGGGGCATGGTCCGATTACTTCGTTTCAGAGATCGAATACGGGCACGAGACAAGCCTTGCCCGCAAAGTCGTGCAGGCCGCAAGCATCATCTATTCGCGGGAAGCACAACGCAATATCACACGGTTGATCGAGACGATACGGCCGACCATCGCCCATGCGCACAACGTCTACCATCATCTGTCCCCTTCAATTTTCCCCACGTTGAAGGCTGCAGGCATCCCGGTCGTCATGACTGTTCATGATCTCAAACTCGCCTGTCCGGCCTACAAAATGCTGCGGGACGGCAAGATATGCGAGGAGTGCAAGGGCGGCAGGGTTCACAACGTCCTCCGTCATCGCTGCATCAAGGACTCGGTTCCGCTCAGCAGCCTCGTATTCGTGGAGACAGTCCTGCACCGGACACTCGGCCTGTATCGCAACAATATCGACCGGCTCGTCGTGCCGAGCAAGTTCTACCGCGACAAGCTGGCGGAATGGGGTTGGCCGAAAGAGAAGATGGTACACATCCCCAACATGGTCGATGTCGGACGATATCGCGACGACTGGGAGGAAGAGGATTACTTCGTCTTCGCCGGCCGGCTCGCTCCCGAAAAGGGCATCGATACCCTGATCCGCGCTGCTGCACGCGCTGAGCAGCGGTTGGTGGTGGCGGGAACCGGGCCGGAGGAAGCAAGGCTGCGCAAACTCGCCGAAGAGACGGGTGCCAAGGTCGATTTCACCGGCTATCTTTCCGGTGAGGCACTGCATAGCCTGATTGGCCGCTCGAAGGCGCTCGTCCTGCCATCGGAATGGTACGAGAACGCGCCGATCAGCGTGTTGGAGGCTTACGCCCTCGGCCGTCCGGTCGTCGGCGCGGCCATCGGCGGCATTCCCGAAATGATCCGCGAGGGCGAGACGGGCATCATGGCCGTCTCCGGTGACGAGGCGAGCCTTGCGGATGCGCTTTCCGCCATGGCCGCTCGGAGTACGACAGAGCGCACAGCCATGGGTCAGGCCGGGCGGGCATGGATGGGCAGCGAATTCTCTGCCGCCAACTATCGCGACCGCATGCTGTCACTTTACCACACGCTCGGCGCCGGAGGGGCTAATCGATTTCCAGCAGGAAAAACGTCGTAGGCCCCGAGGGGACGTCGTTGGTCAACGTGAAAGACACCCTCCCCTCGCCACGGGCCATGGGTTGGTACACAGCACCGTCCAGCCCAACCGGCGAGAGCGTCCAGCGCCCTTTACGGGCGAGCGCGATCCGGGCGGACGCCTTGCGGATGAGTACCGGCAGGCGACCGAAATCCTCTATGATCTTTTCCTCCCTGTCGCGGAAGCGCATATCGGTGTTGCGCGCGTCGGTAGCGAAGACTATCAGCAGTCGCCTGCCATCGCGCAAGCTCGTCCTGTCCTCCAGCGTGGAAAGAGCGATAAGCGCATCGTCATCCGCTCGCACGACGGAAAGTACGCCAAGTTCGACCGGAGCCGAAAGGTGCGAGAAAGCGACACCTTCCGTCGCCGCCGTCGAAACCTGCAACTGCCTCTTGTTTCGGTCGAGCAGGATTTCGCCCGTATCGCTCTCATAAATTCCGTCGGAAAGCGCAGTACGGTTGCTCGCTGGCAGATCACCGCGACGACGCAACTCTTCGACCAGACCGTCCACGTCCACCTCCTCCCGAGGCTGCGGCACGAAAACCGCTTCTCTTTCGACCTTGCCCGAAAGGCCGATGCGACCGAGAAGGGCTAACCGCGTCAGCGCAGGCGTCTCCACCGCCTGCATGTCCGGACCGAGATCTTCTTCACCGCGCATGACGAAAGGGATCGTAAGGCGTGATTGCGCGATATCGCCGCGCCGGTAAATCAGTGCGGCAAGCGTCTCGGCCGCCCGAGCGATGGGGTCGAGAGCGATGGCGTAGGGAAGCATTGCCCGTTTATGCGCATAGGGCTCGCCGTAAGAGAGTATGATGGGACCATGGCCATGGCGGCACAAACCATCCCACCCCTGGAAAGCGGCATAGGCCGGCATAGCGAGCCCCGCCTCGTAGCGATGACGGTTCCAGAAGAGATGATCCCATTCGCTGATCAAGAACGGTTTTCCAAACCAGCGCGTGGCTGCCGCGGTGCGGATATAATTCAGATCATCCGCAAAGGCGCTCGCCTGCGTCAGGCTGCTGCCCGGTTGATAGCCGCTCACCCAGTCGTAATAGGTATTCATGGTGACAGCGTCGAGACGTTCGCGGCTGAGCGCCGCCTGAAGGGTCGGCCAATTGTTGTAAACACTGATCAGGCCCCGATAACCGAGCCCACGCAGCACATCGGTCATGCGTCGGGCCGTCGAGTGCTCCGTTTCCACGAAGAAAGCCTGAAGATCGCGCAGGCGCGGACTGTCGTTATACCTGTCCCGCGGCAACCGGACGGTTCTGTCCTCCAATCGCTCATCTTCCGCCAGGTCGCCCCAGGCGCGCGCCAACTCCCCCGTCGAGGCATATCGGTCGGAAAGCCAGCGATTGAACGGTGCTACGATCACAGGATCGTATGGATCGCGGCCTGGTCGGTCGTGAACCACGCTTTCGAATTCTAGGCCGCCCTCATTGACGAGGATGACAACGGCCAGGGCCTCGTCCTCGACCGGTGCGATCCCCGTATAAGGATTGACCCTTGCCAGGAATTTTTCCTGGAAACGACGCCAATGCCCGAAAGCATCCTCGTCAAAATAGAGCCTCGTCTTGAGGTTCCCATTCGGGTCCCAGCGGTCGTCGTGGCCACCATAGGCTCCGCGCCAGGAGGTAAGCCCATCGATCATCCAGTAGATGCCGTTCCGCTTCAGGGCGGCGAGAAGGTAGTGGATGCGATCCAGAGTCTCGGGGTCAAAATCGAAGTCTTGTTCGCGTCCAAACATCAAAGACGCGTCGAGGAAGTGCAGCCGCGCCGCATTGTAGCCATGCATGACGAGTTGCCGCGCATAGCGGTCGGCATCGTCGTGGGATGGAAATCCACCCGAAGCAGGGCTCCAAGCCAGAGAGGCGCAGAACAGCCGCTTTCCACGCTCGGGCGCATCGGAGGAGACCAAGTGCCCATCCTGCCCGGCAACCAAGTGGTTGCGCGCGTCAATCGGCTCAACCGGCCAGAGGGAGGAGAAATCAAGCGGGCTTTCAGATGCAACTTCCATAGAGGTTTCGCGCACGGGCAACCATTCGGTCGACGCGCCGGCGCTTGATATCGACAACCCCAATGCCAAGGCCACAATACCAAGAAGGCGACTTCCGCTCACTCTTTGAGCTTTATGCCGAAACAGGTCCGTGATGTTCTGCTTCATGGCTGAACGCTCTATGCCTGCCTTTGATAGGAAACGGTATCGACAGACGCCGGCAACGCCGCTTTCCGCAGGCGGCTTTCAATCGGGGCGGACGGCTCGCGCCGCGGGCGAAGGAAGCCAACCGGCAGCGCGGCTGCATTGAAGAACCAGGCGACAACCGTATAGAGGCCCATGCTGAAACCGCCCTTGCGTTGGCTCATGAGTCCAACGACGAGGGCCAGAAGGCCCGCAACGAGGCTTAGGCCCAAGAGCTTATTCGGCAGGGCGATCAGCAGCGCCAAGCAGAAGATCCAAAACACGTAAATACCGACCCAAAGCCGCAATTCCGGAAGTTCGCGGAAGAGCGTACGGAAATAAGGTCTGCCAAGCGAGGCGCGCAGCATTTCGCCAAGTCCGAAAATGTACTTGCTGCGCCAGCGGCGGATGAGGAGCCTATAGGAGTTTTCCGTGTGGCCGTAGTGCTGGACGTAGCGCTGGTCGAGGCGGTGAAGCAGCCAGCCGGCAGAACGCAACCGGGCGCCGAGGTCGAATTCCTCGTATCCATGCAGGTTGCGATCCGAAAGATAACCAACCTTCTCGATGGCCTCGCGCCGGTAGACGCCTCCACCGTTCATGCGATCGACAGAGCCTGTACGGTTTTCCCGGGCGTTGCGATTGACCCGACGGGCGAACTCGAGATTTGTGATCTCCATCTCCTCGACATGACCGGTAACCCCGGCATGTTCTGGATTTTCAGCCATGAAAGTCAGAGCCGCAGGTAGAAAATCCGGGTCAAGCAGCATGTCACCGTCGATCAGGCATAGGAAGGGATGGCGAGAATATTGATAGCCGAGTTGCGGGCCGAGGCCACAGCTTGGCAGTGCAGGTGGCTCAATCTGGGCGATGATCACCGGATAGAGCGAGGCAATTTCCACCGTACGGTCGCGCGAGCCACTGTCGGCGACGATTACCTCGCCGCCCACCCGCTCCAGCGCGGCGAGCGCGCTTTCGATCGTCATGGCGATCTTAGTTTCCTCGTTCAGCGTCTTGACGATAATCGATACAGTCAAAAGATCCCCCACATCGCATCCAGCATATATGTTTAACGCGAAGAGCTTCTGCTCTGTTTTAAGTGAAGAAAGAGCTGCTTCAGGTGCTCATGCCGGCTCACCAGGAAGTGAGCAAACAGCACGCCGAAAACTCCGCCCGCCATCTTCACGGCGAGATCGGACCAACGCGAATGCCGGTCGGCAATCATTGTCTGCATATATTCGAGGCCAAAGGCAAGACACATGACGGCAACGAGCACCACCAGCCAACGCCGTGGATAGACGATAGCGAACAGGAAACCGAGAACGGCAAAGGCTCCCAAGCGCTCAAGATGGACAAACACGCCGAGTCGCGGACGTAAGTTGAGGGGTGAAAGCGTGGAAAAGACGACCACACCCAGCACCATCCAGACCGTCACGAGTGCGATACGCCGGAGAATTATATTCACATTCATCGCTCGCCCAGTACCGCGCGATAGATCGCATCCGTTCGGTTCGCTACGCTCGACCAACTATAGGCGATTGCCGCCTCAGCGGCGTTGCAACGCATTTCGTCCTCGCCAGGGGGCGCCTCCATCTTTCGCGCTATCGCCTCTGCCAGCGCCCCGACATCGCCAAGCGGGAAATAGCTTTCCGCCGCAAGCCCCAGCTCCATATTGGGTACAATGTCACTCGCTAGCACCGGCAGGCCGTAAGCCATGGCCTCAAGTAGCGCGATGGGCATCCCCTCATGACTGGACGGCAACACGAAAAGGCCGGCATTGGCGAATATCTCGGCCAGGCGGTCGCCCGTTTGGAACCCGGCGAGAACCACGCCCGGCGTCTCCTCGGCAAGCTGTTTTGCCTCGCAGGCGTAGGGCGACTTGAATTCCGCATCGCCGACCAGAACGAGCTGTAAAGAAGGATCGCCGAGACGGGCAAACGCCTTAATTAGGTCCGTCTGGCGCTTTTCCGGCACGAAACGCGCGACCAGAAGAATATATCTGCGCGGCCTTAACTGAAGTTCCTCCAGAATACCGGTCAATGTCGCTCCGGGCAGGACGGCAACGCCGTTCGGAACGAAATCTACCGACACGCCATGACGCGTTTTCATCGTGCGGGCGATATCCCGCGAGACAGCAATCCGGCCATGCGAGAAGCGCATCCCAAAACGCTCGCCAAGCTTGAGGACCGCCTTGGCAAAACGGCCCCATTTTTGACGATCGTAATCGTAGCCATGGTGAGTGACGAGAACTTTCAGGCAGAAGAGACGCGCCAGCGGCACCATCAGCGCCGGCCCCACGGCGTGGATATGCAAGATATCCGGCCGACGCACGGCCGCATAGAAAACGCCGATAAAAGTATGGAACAGTGCTTCAAGCGCCATGCGCCGCGGAGCCCAGAGAGAAACGACTCGTATGCCACTGAGGTGATAACCGGCCGTATCACGCAGGTAGCGGCGGCGACCTAATACCTCAATTTCCCATCCCTTGGAGGCCAGCATGCCGGCAAGCATCTCGACATGCTTTTCGACGCCCCCCTGCACACCGGGAATGCCACGAAGCCCCAGCATCGTCACCTTGCGGATGGTACGGGACGGCACACTGAAACCACCAGCACGTTGGGCCTGGACATCTCGTGGTATTAGCCCTTCGGATTGCATAAACGAGCACTCGTTACCAATTGATCTATGCGTTTCCTATCAGAGAATACCTAAGGCTTGATAACTGAATACATTAGAATTTAACCTAACCTGGACTATATCCGAACAATCTCAAAAATTGAGCGTCGTCATCGACCGACACTACTTTGGCAAATTGAATGTATAGCCTCCAATTTGGCTCTGGTAATGCGGACATCGGCTATCTGAGTCCCTGAACACCGGTGCGGCCACGACGGCGCGTAGGACTGTCGACATCAGGCGGTCGGCCTCTTCCAAGGCGATCTCGGGCTTGGTGCGCGGCTGGCGCATCTGCTGGGGGATACCGGCTTTCAACATCCGTGACGGAGCGCTGGTCCAGCTTTCGAGCAGGAGTCGCAAGGCCACCGGTACGGGAACCTCCGTGTGGACCAGTGTCAGCGATACCAGCGTCTGGCAATTGGCTCTCTTGCCCAGCATCGAAGCATATCGCGGGGCGACGCCGACCGAATACTCCCCCTTCTTCGGCAGGGCGGTGTCATCGATCGCCACACTGCCCTGCTTCCCCTCGATCCGCTCGTCTTCATCACCCGGTTCTCCCCAACAGCAAGAGAACGAATGGACCGGAGATAATGGCAGCCACGATCCCGGCCGGCAATTGCCATGGGTGGATGATGTTCCGTCCGATCCAGTCGGCGAGCATGAGCGTCGTGGCCCCCAAGGCGGCGGCGGCGAGTAATTCCTGTCGCGGCCCGCTGCTGCCAAGCCGACGTGCCAGATGCGGCGCGACGAGGCCAATGAAGGTGAGCGGGCCGATCAGCATCGTACCGCATGCCGTACCCATCGCGGCAAGAAGAAAAACCAGCATGCGGCTTCTTGCTACCGGCATACCGATCCCGTTCGCAACGGCGTCGCCGAGCGGAAGCACGCCGATGATCCGGCTGAGGCCAAGCGCGAGCACCATGAGAACGAAGGACGTTGCAAGTCCGGCTGCCGCACCTGCGACCGTTGCATTGTATGTCGAGCCGGAGAGCCAGCTGATGATGACGCTCGCGCGGGGATCGCCACCCGCAAGGAAGAACGCCATCAGGCCCGAACAGATGATTGTCAGCGCCATTCCGCTCAAAAGCAGGCGGAGAGGTTCCACGCCATACAGGCACATTCCCATGATCACCGCCGATGCCAGGCACGCACCGATGGCGGCGCCGTACTGGGCCACGTTCCATGGAAGCTCCGGGAAAAAAAGCAGCATGCACAGCACGCCCAATGCCGCGGCGGAAGAAATGCCGAGGATTTCCGGCGAGGCCATGTCGTTGCCCGTAGCGCGCTGCAAGAGCACGCCGCTGATCGCGAGAACGGAACCGGCTGCCAGGACCGCCATGGTGCGCGGGGTTCTCATCTGCCAGATCACTCCGGGATCGATTGCGCCGCCCAGACCATACGAGCCGTCGGCTGAACGGCCGATCAGAGTGACGGCCAGCAATGTGATTGCCGCAAAGGCGATACTTCCGGCAGTCAGTGGCCAGCCGGCCCTTCTGCCGGACGGGACGGCAAGCTGCGTTGGCCGGCCGGCAAACCCCGACCGCCGCCAGAGCAGAAGCGTCAGAAAGGGTGCGCCGATTATCGCCAGTGCAGTCCCCGTCGGCACCTCCCCGCCAAGAGGCAAGCGCTGCACGGCGGCATCCGCAAGGAACAGCAGTGCGGCTCCCTGCAACGGCGCCCATAGCAGCAGGGCCGGCACCGTCCTTGCACCACAGAGCCGGGCAAGTGCCGGCGCCAGGAAGCCCAGAAACGCAATCACCCCCACCGTGGACACAGCCGCAACCCCCAGGAGTGTTGCGAGAAAGAGGACGGTGGTGCGCAGCAGGAACACATTGACACCGATGACGCTCAGGATTTCGTCGCCGAGTGCGGCGGCAGCAAGCGGCCGGCGCAGGAGCCAGGCGAAAAACCAGCATCCCGAAAGGACAGCCAGCAGGATCGCCGTGTTGTGCCAGCCCATCTGCCGCAGATTGCCGCTTTGCCAGACATAGATGTCCGACAGGTACTCATGATTGAAGATCGTCAGCGCCGACGTGAGGCCGCTGCAAAAGAGCGATATCAGCATGCCGGCAACGATCAGGGTGACCGGCTCCAGCTGCCTGCGACCGACAACGAGTGCAACGACCCCTGTGGCGGCGATGCCGCCGATGCCCGCAACCCACAGGCGCCCGCCATCGAGCAGAACAGGCAGGAACAGGCTCGCGCCGACCAGCGCCAGATGGCTGCCTGCGGTGACGCCCAGCGTGGCCGGTTCGGCAAGAGGATTGCGCAGGAGCTGCTGATACAGCATTCCCGACAGGGCCAGAACAGCGCCTGCGACAAGACTGATCGCCGCCCTTGGAAGGACGCTGTAGGCGATGCGCAAGCTCTCGGCGGGAATGTCGCCAACGACTGGAGAAAGCCCGGTCGTCAGCAGCATTGTCCCGGTCGCGATGCCCAGGACGACGATGGCCGGGTTGGCCATGCTTCTGTGGTTACGGAAATATGGAACGGCCATGCTGCGGGCTATGCCATGGCTGTTTCAAGCCCCAGCACGAAACGCCGGGCGGTCGGCAAGGCCCCGAAGGGGAAAAGCGGGGGGAGACGAACCAGGGCCTCGGGACGGGGCATGACCATCTTCCAGATGTCGTTGCCTGCAAGCGATCTCAATGCCCTGTCCGTGCGGGCACCCTGATCGATCACCAGCAGGCGCACATCCGCATCGACGAAGCGCAGCAATTGCTCCACGCCCGATTTGCGGAAGCCCCATCTGTTCTCCTCGCCGACCCAGGCGTTTTGCAATCCCACCCGTTCGAGACAATTGCCGATGAGTCCGTTTCTGCCGTGGATCACGACGTCGAGCCCGTCCGGCTCCATCGTCACGATCAGGATGGCTTTTCTCTGTTCCGTCAACCGCTCCCGCACCCTTTCGAATGTCGCTTGCACCTGGGCGACATACCGCTCTGCGCGCATCTCCAGCGACAGTGCTTTGCCAAGCTCAAGCAGAGACCGTGTGGCGGTCGCCAGTGGCGGCGCCTTTCCGTCGTAAAGCTGCACGACAAGAGGCGGAGCGATGCTCTCCGCGATCGGAAATATGCCCAGCCCACCGACGAGAACGGCGTCGGGCGCCAGCTGTTTCAGCAGTTCGAGGTTGGGCTCCCATCGGGCGCCAAGGTCGACAGTGCCGGGAGACAGGGCACTGTGCGGAAATTGCTGAGAAAAGCCCTTGGCATCCGCAATCGCAACCGGCTCGATGCCCAGAGCGACGAGCATTTCACATGCTGCCCAATCAAGCGCCGCGATGCGACGAGGGACGGCGACCTGCGCCGTCGCCCGCCCATCGCCCGCCAGTGCGATGGCCAGGCTCCCGCAAAAGACCCTTCGCGAAAGCCGGCCTGGGCGCCGCGCCGCCTGCTCGCCTACCACTTGTAGCTCAACGTCCCGAAGACCGAACGGCGGTCGCCGTAGAAGCACGCATAGGTGCAGGACGAGACATAGTCCTTGTCGAACAGGTTCTTTGCCGAGACAGACAGGCTCAACCCCTTGAGATCTTCGTTCTTGACCCCGAAATCGTAGCTGATGGCGGCATCGACGAGCGTGAAATCGGGAACACGATAGACATTTGTCGTGTCGCGGGTCTCACCCATGTAGCGAATACCACCACCTGCCTTCAAACCTTCGAGCGGGCCGCTGCCAACGGTATAGTCGAGCCAAAGCGAAGCCATGTGCTCCGGAACGGCGGCAGGCACGCGGCCGAGATCAGCCCCGTTGCTCCTGGTCACTTCCGCATCGGTATAGGTATAGCTCGCGACGAGGTTCCAGTTGTCGTTCAGCTCGGCCACTGCCGACACCTCGATACCCCGCGACCGCACCTCACCCTGCTGAATGTTGAAAGCCGGGTTTGCAAGATCCGTCGTCAGCAGATTCTGGCGCGTGATTTCGAAAGCCGAGAGCGTCAGGAACGAATTCCAGCCGGCCGGCTGGTACTTGATGCCTGCTTCCAGCTGCTCGCCGGTCGTCGGGTCGAAGGTGTTGCCGAACCGGTCGGTGCCGCCCTGCGGCTGGAACGACGTCGAATAGCTGGCATAGGGGGCAAGGCCGTTGTCGAAGAGATAGACAAGTCCGACGCGCCCGGTGAAGGCAGTGTCATCCATTTCGGTGACCGTTCCCGTCAACCGGTTGGTCGTGTCCTGTCGCGCAATGTCATAACGGCCGCCCAGAAGAAGGACCCAGTTGTCCAGCTTGATCTGGTCCTGAAGGTAGAGGCCGAGCTGCGAGCGGTCCTCGACGGTATGGGTATTGAGTGCGCCCGGAATGACGACCGGCGATCCATAGACCGGATCGAACGGGTTCAGAGGAGCCAGATTGTTGTATCCCGCCGCCTGCCGTCTTTCGAGGGAAGCCTTCGTGTAGTCGAAGCCGAAGAGAAGTCCGTGCTCCAGTCCCAGCGTCGAAAGCTCCGTGCTGAGATTGTTGTCGATCGTCACGCCCCAGGCATCGTCCTGACGGGTGTAGGCGCCGCGTTCCAGAAGGGATTGATTGCTTCCCGCTACCCAGCTCCACGGGTAGATATGATGGATATCGGTCGAGGATTTTCCGGCAATCACATTCTGCTGGAACTTCCATGTTTCGGCAAATCGATGCGAGAACTGATAGCCGATCGTTCCGACGTTCTGTTGCCATTTGCTCCAGTCCGGTTCCCCCGTGAACAGATCGCTTGAGATCCGGCCGTTCGGGTTCTCCGCAACGGTGCCGGAGAACGGATAACCGGCATTGTTGATGGTCTCGTTTCTCATGAAGCTGCCGAGGATCGTCAGTTCCGTCTCCGCTGACGGTGCGAACGTCAGAGAAGGCGCGAGATAGAGCCGGTCGTCCGGTATCTTGTCGATCATCGTGCCGCTGTCGCGGGCAAGCCCGGTCAACCGGTACGACCAGACACCCTCATCGTCCAGAGCTCCGCCGGCATCCGCACTGACCTGCTTGTGCGCATTACTGCCGAACGTCGTATTGACCTCGCGAAATGTTTCCTTCGTCGGCCGCTTGGAGATCGTGTTGACGACACCGCCCGCAGCGGCCTGGCCGTAAAGAACCGAGGCCGGCCCCTTGAGGATTTCCACCCGCTCGAGTCCATAGGGCTCTGCGACGACACTATAATGCGGCAGGGGAACCTTCAGCCCGTCCCGGTACATGACACCAGGGTTGGTCCGCACGTCGTAACCCCGGATCATGAACGGATCGTCGGTGCGGTTAAAGCCCTCCTGGACGACCACGCCCGGCGTATACTGCACGCTTTCGCCAAGCGTCTTGCTGTTTTGCGCCTTGATCTGATCGCTGGTGATAACGTTGACGGTCTGAGGCGTTTCGATCAGCGGCGTATCGGTCTTCGTTCCACTCGACCCACGGCTTGCGACAAAACCGTCGACGTGACCGAAGGCACTTTCCTGCTGGCCCTTGATCGTAATCGTCTCCAGCCGCGTCGAACCGTCGTCCGGGAGAGTGCGACCGCTGGACACCGGCGTGGAAATCACGACCGACGTGGCATCGGTGAAGGAATAGCTGAGCCCGGTTCCCTGCAGGAGTTGCGCGATCGCCTGTTCGCGCGTGACCGCTCCGTCGACACCACGGGAGGACTTGCTGCGGACGATGGAAGCCTCGTAAGAAATCTGGGTGCCTGACTGGCTGCCAAAGACGGCCAGCGCCCGGTTCAACGGTCCGGCGGGCACGGAATATGTCATCGCCTGCGCCTGGGCAGGCGGACTTGCTTCCCCGCCTGCCGCCACAACCGTCGTCGCCAGAAGCGCCGCGGCCAGTGCCTTTCGGCCGATACCACCAAGATTGTTTCTCCGAGACCCGCGCCCCATGTTCAAGCCACTCCGTTTCAACAGTTTCGAAAGGGCGTGTGCTCGTCAGATCAAGCGCCCCTACAGGGTACTACGGACGGGGCTGGAAAAATTTCCAATTTTTCTCATCTTTTTCAGACGGGCGATATGACTGTCATGAAAGGTGCGATTTTGCGGACTTTTGCACCAAATGGCCGCACGACGGCATCGATCGCCCGCAGGGGATCACTGAGGTCGAAAACGCCGCTCACGACCCTCGATCCGAGGTAAGGGTCGGCGATGACCACGCTGCCGGGCTGCCAGCGAGAAATCTTTGCAACGAGCGCGGAGACGGATTCTTTTTCCGCAACGATCATGCCCGTTCGCCATGCCGCGATCTGGAAGGTTTCCCGGCTGCCGCGATTCAGACTGTGGGACGACAGGTCGAAGGCGAGCCATTCACCGGCGCCGAGCCGCTCCACGCCATTCGATGACAGTCCGGACGCCTGTGCCTCCACCAGCCCGTGATTCACCGAGACGGAAACCACGCCGGCATCATTCGAAACATCGAAGGCAGTTCCGAGTGCCGTTGCCGACAACCCGTCCGATCCCACAACGAAAGGACGCGCTGGATCTTCGGCAACCTCGAAATAGGCCATGCCGAGCAACAGATCGATGGACCGCCGATCGTCGGTGAAGCCGATGCCAAGCGCGCTATTCGGCCCCAAGGTCGCCGTGCTGCCGTCGGGAAGCGGTATCCGCTTCAGTTCTGCAGTCGACGTCATGTGATCGGCGCGCGCCTCCAGCAGGATTTTGGGGATGATCCAGGAGCCCGTTGCAGCGGCACCCAAGCCTATCGCACCGCCGATGGCGAAATTGCGGCGCGTCAGGCCCAGGCTGGTTGTCTGCGCGGCCCGCTGGCGGTCGGTCAGTATCTTGCCGGTCATCCCGTGTATGGCCGAGACTTTTGCCCAGGCCAGCTCATGCTCGGGGCTTCGGCTGATCCAGGCCCGCACGACTTCTATGGAAACCGGATTGCCGGAATCGTTCTGCAAGCGAATGGCCAGATCCGCGGCTTCGCGAAACAGCCTGCGTTCCTCCGACACTTCACTCATCCGATACCTCTCCGGCTAGCGGTCCGCCGGGGTGGCGAATCTCGGCTACATTAACTGATACGAACAGGAGGCCCGGAAATTCCGTTTCAACGGCATGTTTCTCAAAGACCGTTCAGACGGTCCTCTATGTGCTCATAGGCATCGCGGATCAAGGCCCATGTCCGGGTCGTCGACATGTCGAGCCGTTTGGCAACTTCGACAATCGTCAACTCGCCTATGCGGTGCAACTCAAAAGCTTCTCTGACACGGCGCGGCAGTTCCGCCAGGGCTTTCTCGACCAGTTGAAGTTTCTGCCGATCGTAGACGACGGTTTCGGCCGACGGTGACGGATCGGCGATCGCGGCAAATTCGTCATCGTTTAGATCCACGCGTGGAAAGACGCGCTGATGCCGGTTGTGGTCAATGCTGAGATTGCGGGCGGCCTGATAGAGATAGGCTTTGGGATTGTGATTCTTTGCCGTTCCTGACGGCGGCGATGCCAATACTTTCAGGAAGGTGTCCTGGGTGAGATCGGCAGCGGTTTCCGAATCTATTCCCCTGCGGCGCAATGACTTCGCAATTCCCTTGGCATGGCGCCGGAACAGCTTTTGTATGTCCCAGCTCAATTGCCGCGCGCCTTCGACAAATGCGTGGTGCCGATGTCAAACCGCTTCAAGACAAGCAGCGCTGATGCCTGCGAAAAAACACTGTGTCCGGCTTTCGATTTACCCATAAGTCACACCCGCTATCGACACCCTTGACGGAACACAGCCGCGGGAACCAGTGGCGCTCCCACTGGTTAAATACACGAGTATAATTGTCAAGTTTAAATGCGCGGCATACTCACCAAAATTTCGAGGTGGGCGTATTTTGCCACTGCTGACCATCGCGCGGCGTTTTCGCCCTCCTCATGGTCCGAGAATCGCCCGTGCAGCGCAGCTTTGCAGGCGACACCGATCAATACGGCGTTGATTGATATGAAACTCTCAAGCTTCCGATCGGGATCGGCCGAGGACATTTGTTTCCGCAGTCAATTTCCTGATATCAAAAGCATATCAAGTTACGATCTTCACGCTGCTCGGCGAATCCGAGCCCGGAAAATTCGGTCTGGAATCCATCTCGTCGGTTCAGGACGTTTTCGCCATTTCGCGCAGCTTGAATTTCTGGATCTTGCCGGTGCTGGTTTTCGGGATTTCGGTGAAAACGACCGCCTTCGGCACCTTGAAGCTGGCGAGCAGCGACCGGCAATGGTCGACGATCGCCGTCTCGGTGACGGTCCGTCCCGGCTTCAGTTCCACATAGGCGACCGGAACTTCGCCCCATTTCTCGTCCTGCCGCGCGACGACGCCGCAGGAGGCGACGGCCGGGTGTTTGTAAAGCGCGTCTTCCACCTCGATGGAGGAGATGTTTTCGCCGCCGGAAATGATGATGTCCTTGGAGCGGTCCTTGAGTTGAATATACCCGTCCGGGTGCATGACGCCGAGGTCGCCGGAATGGAACCAGCCGCCGGCGAAGGCCTCATCGGTTGCCTTGCGGTTCTTGAGATAACCCTTCATGACGATGTTGCCGCGAAACATCACCTCGCCGATCGTCTCGCCATCGGCCGGAACCTCGCGCATCGTCGCGGGGTCCATGACGGTCAGCCCCTCCAGCGCTGCGTAGCGCACCCCCTGCCGCGCCTTTTTCGCCGCACCCGCTGCCTTGTCCAGGTCATCCCAGTCGTTGTGCCATTCGTTGACCACCGCCGGTCCATAGGTTTCGGTCAGGCCGTAAAGGTGGTTCACGGCAAAGCCGGCGTCGAGCATGCCCGAAAGGACAGCTTCCGGCGGCGGGGCGCCGGCGGTGTTGAATGTCACGGTTTGCGGGAACGTGCGCTTGTCCTCTTCGGCGGCGTTGATCAGGAGCGACATGACGATCGGCGCGCCGCAGAGATGCGTCACGCCGTGGTCGGCGATCGCCTTATACATCGCGCCGGCCCGCACCCAGCGCAGGCAGACATGGGTGCTCGCCTGCACGGCAAGCGTCCAGGGAAAGCACCAGCCGTTACAGTGGAACATCGGCAGCGTCCAGAGATAGACGCTGTGCTTTCCCATGCCGGCATGGATCGTGTTGGTGTAGGCCATCAGCGCCGCGCCGCGATGATGGTAGACGACGCCCTTCGGGTTGCCCGTCGTTCCCGAGGTGTAATTGAGCGAGATCGCATCCCATTCGTCGTCGGGCATCGACCAGGCGAACTGAGGATCGCCATCGGCGAGAAAGTCCTCGTAGTCCAGCGTGCCGATTCGGTCTCCCTTGGGATAGGGTGCGTTTTCGCCGTAGTCCGGATCGTCGTAATCGACGATCAACGGTTTCACTTTCGCAAGCGCCAACGCCTCCCGCATCACGGCGGAAAACTCCCGGTCGACGATCAGCACCCTGGTTTCGGCGTGATCCAGCTGGAACGCGATGACGGCGGCATCGAGCCGCGTGTTCAGGGAATGCAGCACCGCCCTGGCGAGCGGCACGCCGAAATGCGCCTCCAGCATCGGCGGCGTGTTTGACAACATCACCGTCACGGTATCGCCCTTGCCGATCCCGCGTTTCGCCAACGCCGACGCAAGCTGCAGGGACCGCCGCCAGAAGTCGGCATAGGTCGTCCTCGTCCCGCCGTGGATGATGGCGATATGGTCGGGAAACACCTTGGCCGTCCGCTCCAGATAGGAGATCGGCGTCAGAGGCTGGTAGTTGGCGGCGTTCTTGTCGAGGTCGATTTCAAAGCTGTTTGGCGACATGCGGCGACTCGTGTTCGAAACTGGGGCAGCGTTCGGGCCGCGCCGGCGTCGCCGGGGGCCAGTCGGCGCAGGTTATGCAGCCGCAGCGTGTTCGTCCAGCGTGACGTAAGCTTTATTCTTCGCCGCCGATGGGCTATCGCCGGCCGCGAGCGACCTGGTGTTGTTCCAGCGCAAAGGGCTGCATTGCCGGCTATTATCCGGAGATGAACAGACCGGTCACCCTTGCCGACCACGACCGCAAGACCGGCACGCCCGCCTGCAAGGGCATACCGGTCACGATCGGCGCTGACGCCTGAGCCGGCTCAGGCAAACCGCATGACCGGACGCAGAGCCAGGATGATCACCGGCCGAGAGAGCCGTGAAACGCCTTGAGCAGCACGTCGACGATATCCTGCTGCGACTGGATTCCCGCCCCCGTCAGGTAAAGCTTGGCGGAATCAAGGTAAAGGACATGGCCGTTCTTCCAGGCCTTCGTCTGGTGGACGAGGTCATTGTCGAGCAGCGAGGCGGCCGATTGTCCCTGCTGGCCGATGGCCGCATCGCGATCGATGACGAACAGCCAGTCGGGGTTCTTTTCGAGAATGTATTCGTAGGAGATGGCCTGGCCGTGGGTCGCCTGCTGCAGGTCCGTATCGGCAGGCAGAACGCCGAACGCATCATGGATTTCACCGAAGCGCGAACCCTTGCCGTAGGCGCTGACCTTGCCGCCCGTCGTCAGCAGGATCAGGCCGGTGCCGACCTGCGGCGCCAGCGACCTGAGTTCGGCGATCGACGCGTCGAGCCGGTCGATGCGGGCCTTCATCTCGGTTTCCTTGCCGAAGATCTTCCCGATGATTTCGGCATTGCGCTTGACGCCGGCGACGAGATCCTGATCCGGCAACGTCAGGTCGATGGTCGGCGCCATGGCCGAAAGTGCTGCATAATGCGGGCTGCTGCGGGCGGCGACGATGATCAGGTCCGGCTCGGCGCTGTTCACCGCTTCGAGATCCGGCTCGAACAGCGTGCCGACCTTGGCATAGGCGGCATCCTTGTATTTCTCCAGCGATGGCGGGATGTTCGAGCCGGGAACGCCGGTTACGGCTATGCCGAGCTGGTCGAGGTTTTCCAGCGCGCCGAGATCGTAGACCAGCACCTTCTGCGGATTGACGGCGACGTCGGTCTTGCCGCTTGCATGCTCGACGGTGATGGTTTCGGCAGCGGCGGAGCCGGCAAGCGCCGACAGGAGGATTGCAACGAATGCGGCAGCTCGAAAAATCATGAATGACTCCCTCATGTTTTTCGGATCACTAGCGGCATTTTCACCGCGAGGCAACATCGCCGGCAAATCTGTGGCGTTCAGGCGCGGCGGTATTTCGGGGAAACGCCATAGGCCTTCTTGAACGCCGTGGTGAAGCTGGAAGGGTTGTTGTATCCGGCGATATAGGCTGCCTGGGCGATCGGCACGCCGTCGCTTTCAAGTGCCCAGCGGGCGCTTTCCAGACGCTTCTGGCGAATGAACTCGAAGATCGTCAGGCCGAAATGCTCCTTGAAATGCCGCTGCACCGAGGAGGTGCTGAGGCCGACCTCGCGGGCGATGGTTTCGAGCGTCAGGTCGCGACGGATGTTGGCGGCGATGTATTCCCGCACCCGCTCGCTCTGCCGCCGGCTCATCAGTCCGGCGCGGGCGGAAGCGCCCTCCTCGCTTTCCAGCAGCAGGGCGCAGGCGTGGCACAGGATGTCCATGGCGTGCGAGCGGCGGTAGAGCGTCTGCAACTCGCCGCGCATGGCCGACGGCGGATCGACGATCTGGTCCGCCAGGTGGACGATATGCTGGCTCGGCCGGAAGCTGAACTGGCTGAGATGCTGGGCGAAAAAGGCTTCCAGTTTCGGCATGCCGTCCGGCTGGGACTGGATCAGCCGTTCGACCCAGGGAAACGGCGCCGAAATCATCACCTTGCGCAGCGGCACCTCGCTGTCGTTGATGAACTGCAGCTTGCAGAAACGGGCGACGTTGAGCATGAAGACGACCGGGCTCGCCTCCCGCCCTTGCCCGGCATCGATATCGAAACGCTGGCCGTCGATGGTAAAATGCTGCTCGCCCTGCAGGATGACCATGACGATGAATTTCGGCCAGATGTCATGAAGCTCGGTGTCCGGCGTGCACGTGGTGACACCGTCCATGGCGCCGACGAACAGGTGTTGCGGAACGTCGGGGAGAATCCTCTGTTGCATTGCGGTCATTTCCATGTCTGAAGCCATTGCCGCCTTCGGCCGAGCCTGCCGTTTGCGCGTAGTTTTTTGCCGTTTTCGCCAATGTCTTTGCGGTCGACAGCAACTCTATCCTAACCATATACATGAGGCCGTCAATCAAGTTTACCGCCTCCCGCCAGGGGGCGGATTATCGCATGATGGGGGCATCGGCTATGGCGCGTTCTTTCCTTTCCACCGGATCCTTGCTGGCGCAGCGGGCGGCGCTTGCAGCAGCGGTCAGTCTTATCGCGCTGTCGGCGGCGAAGGCCCAGGACAGCGACGGCGGCCAGGCGACGACGCTGGAAACCATCAATCTCAATGCCAAGGGCCAGGAAAAGGGCGGCGGGCCGGTCGACGGTTATGTCGCCAAGCAGAGCCGGTCGGGCACCAAGTCGGACACGCCGATCGCCAAGACGCCGCAATCGATCGCCGTCGTCGCCAAGGACCAGATGCAGGACCAGGATGTCGGCTCGGTCGCCGAAGCGCTGCGCTATACGCCGGGCGTCTTCACCGAATATCGCGGCGCCTCAAACCTGCGCGACGAGATGTTCGTGCGCGGCTTCTATTACGTGCCGCGGTATCTCGACGGGCTGTTCCTGGCAGGCGATCTCTCCTATGCGAAGGTCGACCCCTACCTGCTGGAACGCGTCGAGCTGCTCTCCGGTCCCTCCTCGGTGCTCTATGGGCAGGCAAATCCGGGCGGTCTGGTCAACATGGTGAGCAAGAAGCCCACCGACCAGCCGTTGCGCGAGGTGCAGGTGTCGCTCGGCACCGACAAGCATATCAGCGCCGGCTTCGACATCAGCGACAAGATCCCCGGCAACGAGGATTTCGCCTACCGGCTGGCGGCAACGGGCCTCAGCCAGGACCTGCAGGAGAATTTCACCAAGCAGCGCAGCTTCGCCATCGCGCCGTCGGTCACCTGGACGCCCGATGCCAACACGACGCTGACCGTTCTCGGCGGCTACCAGAACGAACCGGATGCCGGCTTCCGCAACTTCCTCGACGCCGCCGGCACGGTCGATCCGATCGACGGCTACGGTTACGTGCCGCGCGACTTCTTCGTTTCCGATCCCAACTACGACCGCTTCCGCCGCGAGCAGGCCTGGATCGGCTACGAGTTCGAGCGCGTCATCAACGACACCTTCACGTTCCGGCAGAACGCCCGCTTCCACTGGGTCGGCACGGAGCACCCCACGCTGGTCTGGGGTTATGCCAGCCCCGATCCGGTCACCGGCTTCGACACGATCGTCAACCGCTCGGCAAGCGGCGGCACCGACAACTGGCGGCAATTCGCCATCGACAACCAGCTGCAGGCCGAATTCGACACCGGAGCGGCATCGCACACGCTGCTCGGCGGCCTCGATTATCGCTATCGCAGCCGCGACTACAAATGGGGCCGTGCTTCGGTGCCGAGCATCGACCTGAACAACCCCGTCTATGGCGGCTTCGATTACGCCTCGCTGGCGCTGAATACCAGCGACCTGCAGGAACTGACGGCAAAGCAGACCGGCATCTACCTGCAGGACCAGGTGGAAATCGGCAAGCTCAACCTGATGGCCGGCATCCGTTACGACTGGGCCAGCACCGATATCGACGACCGCCTGACTTCCAACAACGACCAGGCCTATGACGACGGCGACTTCACCTGGCGCGCCGGGGCTCTCTATCGCTTCGACAACGGCATTGCGCCCTATGTCAGCTATTCGACCTCCTTCGAGCCGGCGCTGCAGATGCCGGAACCCGGGCAATCAGCGTTTTCGCCGACCACGGCGAGCCAGTTCGAGATCGGCGCCAAATATGCACCCGAGGGCAGCAACACGCTGCTGACGGTCGCCTATTACGACCTGACGCAGAACGACGTGGTGATGGGCGCCTGGAACGGTACGCTGGGACGCTCCGTCTATTCGCAGATCGGCGAGATCCACAACCGTGGCCTCGAACTCTCGGCAAAGACCGAGATCCGCGACAATCTCTCGCTGATCGCCAGCTACAGCTACATCGACTCCGAGATCGTCGATTCCGTGACCGCAGGCGAAATCGGCAAGACGCCGGCCCGCATCCCGGCACACCAGGCCGCCCTCTGGGGCACCTACGGTTTCGATGGCGGCGCGCTGGAGGGCCTGACGCTCGGCGCCGGCGTCCGCTACGTCGGATCGAGCTTCGGCAACAACACCGATACGTTCAAGGTGCCGTCGGTCACGCTGTTCGACGCCATGGCGAGTTACGATTTCGGCGCCGTCAACGCCGATCTGAAGGGGCTGTCGCTGCAGGTCAACGTCAAGAACCTGGCCGACAAGACCTACGTCGCCTCTTGCGCCAACGCCTATGCCTGCTTCTACGGCTCCGGCCGCAGCGTCGTCGCGACCCTGAAGAAAACCTGGTAAATGTCCTGAATGCGATTGCCGCTCCGTCTCCTGTCGTCCGCGATGTCCGCCTTGCTGATCCTCTCCGTGCCGCTCAAGGCGGACGATGCCTTGCTGCTGCCCATGACGCCGCGCCTGGGCCATCTGGCCGGCGGCGCGGCGACGACCTTCGCAACGGCGGCGGGACGCAGCGACTACGTCACCGGAACCCTGCGGGTGAACGAGGGACGGTTCGACCTCGACCTCGTCACCCCAGGCGGCGCCCATCTGCGCCGCCTGGCGGAGGACGCGACCGGAGCGGTGGATTTCCGCTATGTCGAGGGAGAAGAGCCGGGACACCTGAAGCTTACGGCGCGCGGCGATGGCGACTACCGCCTTGAAATCCTCCAGCGCCTGCCGGTCACCGAGCAAATTGCCACAGCCGATCCCTTGCCGAGCCCGCAATTGACGACACTCGCCGCCGATCTTTCGCAGGGCGGAACGACGGAAGCCTTCTGGTCGGCTATCGAAAAGCAAGGAACGCCGCTGATCGAAGACGCGGCCGATGGCCAAAAGATCGTCACTTTCCTGGCGCGCGGGGCGAAACGCAACGTCCGCCTGTTCGGGGCACCGTCCGGCGACCATGAGGAACTGCAGCGCCTCGGCGACAGCGATGTCTGGTTCAAGAGTTTTGTCGTTCCGAACGACACCCGGCTCTCCTACCAGCTGGCCTTCGACGTGCCGGATGTGCCGGGAACCGCCCGCGACCGGCGCATCGCCATCCTGGCGACCGCCAAGGCTGATCCATTGAACCGCCATCCCTGGCCGGCGGAGGCGATCGACGCCTACAGGCAGGAATCCGTGCTCGAACTTGCCGATGCGCCGGCGCAGCCCTGGCTGGCGGACCATGATAATCGCCGAGGCTCCCTGTCCAGTTTCGACATTGAGAGCGGGACGCTCGGCAATCGCCGCACGATCATCCTCTATCGTCCGGTGGACTTCGATCCGGCCGATCCCGATACGCTCCTGCTTTTCGTCTTCGACGCCAGCGAATACATGTCGAAAGTGCCGCTGCCGGCCATTCTCGACGCCATGATCGCCGCCAAGGCAATACCGCCTGTCGTCGCCGTCTTCATCCCCAATCCGGATCGGGAAACCCGGGCGCGCGAACTGCCCGGCAACGATGATTTCGCGGATTTCATGGCCGGCGACCTGCTGCCACGGGTGCTGAAAGAGACCGGTATGGCGGCGAGACCGG
>ERZ778022.2037-NODE-2037-length-22865-cov-3.714292_pt1 | contig 22865 bp, 20 predicted proteins | sample MGYA00375752_ERZ778022 | MGnify/ENA primary metagenome ERZ778022 (study PRJEB29350, sample SAMN05389826) | bioreactor metagenome | isolation source: Thiocyanate bioreactor | place: South Africa: University of Cape Town | collected 2014-04-04 ...
TGGTTCTCGTCGCGACGTTCGGCGGAGAGAGAAACAATGTCATGACGATCTCGTGGACCACGATCGTCGACTTCAGCTAGAAGTCCAAGACTGACAAGCGAGGATTATCCGCCGCAGCAGGCTGCCCCGCATTCAGAACGACTTGAGCTCGATCTGCGCTTTGGCGAGTCGATGGTAGAGATCCACGCGACGCCTGATGGCCCAGATGTCGTAGAGGAAGATCTCGGCTGGGCGCCAATTGGCGACCCATCCAAAAATAATGATGCCTTCGGCAAGCAATTGGCTCAATGCCGAATGTGGAAAGGCTGTGCGCAGGGTCTGGCTCAAGCCCATGCATACCGCAAGAACGGCAATGCCGATGCCAAGCGACCAGCGCCCGACGCGGAGCAAATCGCGCATGTCGCGCTCCAGCATGCCGGCGCGATAGGTGAAGTAGTTGCCGATGGCGGATTCCAGGCCGCGCTCCCGGGCACTTCGAACCTCTCCTTCCGGCAGGTGCACGACTATACGGAAGGGCGCGCCGGTGTCGACTTCTCGAGCCCAGCCGACAATGTAGGCCTCGGCCTCATCGTCAAGGTCGCGTTCCGTGAAGGGTGAGGGATCGAGAGAGTTGAAGATCTGACCGAGCTCTCGGATGCGGACCTCAACCACGGCCTCGCGAGGTGGTGGCGATATTCTGCTCATGGAGCGTGCTACCGATCGGAATATGAGACGTCTAGGATACAGTCGTCCTTGGCAGTCGGCCCATCACAATTCGCGACTTCTCAATAATAGACTTTTACGCTGAGCCATCTCACGCAGCAGACCGGTGTCGTATGTACCGCCTACATCACGCCGGAGCTGAGCTTCCGCTTCCACTACTTCGCCATGCGCAAGATGCACTTGGCCATGCGCGCCAATGCGCTGGCGATCTTCCCAGGCGGCTTCGGCACCATGGACGAGCTGTTCGAGCTGTTGACCTTGCAGCAGACGCAGAAGGCGCCGCCCGCTCCGATCGTGCTGTTCGGCGAGAGCTACTGGCGCAAGATCATCAACTTCGAGGCTCTTGCGGAGGAAGGCATGATCTCGCCGGTGGACCTCAAACTATTCGAGTTCGCCGAGACGGCGGAAGATGGATGGGCGTCTCTCGTCCGGCGTGGCGTGCGAGTGCACGGCAACGGGCCAATCGGCTGAGCCGACACCCTCGACGTCGCAGCTCTCCTGAAAGCCGCAGCCAGCTCCCGTCTCAACCCGATAGTGACCTTCTGCCGGCATTGGCGCTGCCCGCACGCCGGTTGCCAGTACCGGCAGGTCGTAGGCGAGCGTCGCGCCGTCATCAGATCGAGAGCGAGGCGGCCTCGCACGGGACTCGAACCGCGGTTACGATCGTCCTGCGTCTGCAGTCACCGTCTCGCCTCTGTTCCACCAGCCGCCACCCAATGCCTGGAAGAGGGCGACCGCATCGGCCAGGCGCGCGGCCTGCGCATCGTTGCGCGCAAGGGATGTGTGCAGATAGGCGTCCTGGGCTGCGAGTAGGATGGGCACGCTGACTTCGCCTTGCTCGAACTGCCGCCGGATAAGATCGATGTTGCGTGCTGCACTGCGCTCAGCGGCCTCGGCAGCCCGCAGCGTAGCGGCGTCAGCCTGCAATGCGCGCAGCACGTCTCCGACATTTTGGAATGCTGCGAGTACGACGCTGCGGTACTCGGCGACGGCTTGATTGGTCGCCTCCTCGGCCGCCTGTTGCTTGAAATACAACGTTCCTGCATCAAATACCTTCTGGCCTACATTTCCCGCGACCATCCAGAAAACCCCGCTCGGTGACAGATCCGGCATGTTCGAGCGCGTTCTTCCAATATCGCCGGAGAGAGTGATTTGCGGCAATCGCGCTGCCAATGCCGCGCCGATCTGGGCATTTGCCGCTCGCACTTTCGCCTCGGCTGTGCGGACGTCCGGGCGCTGCCGCACAAGTTCAGCAGGAAGGCTCAGAGGTAGCTGGCGGGGCAATTGGAAGTCGCCCAACCGGAAGTGGGGTTTGTCCAATTCACTTGGAAAGCGGCCGGTCAGCACTGCGAGCAGATTGCGCTGCTGTGCCAGCTCTTTCTGCAGCGGCGGCAGCAACATCCGCGCTTGAGCAACTGCGGTCTCCTGGGTTGCCACGTCCGGCAACGGGATCTGCCCCTGTTCATGCTGACGCCGCAGAATATCGAGAAACCGGCTCTGTACGCGAATGACGTTCTGGGTCGTTGTTATTTGCCCACGCAGGCGTGCCTCCTCGATGGCCGCGAGCGCGATGTTCGAGGCAAGAGTCAGATAGACCGCTTCACGCTGGAACATCTGCGCTTCGGTCTCTGCGTCCGCAGCCTCGACAAGCCGACGCGTGCCGCCCCAAACGTCCGGTATGTAGGAGATGCTGACCTGGCGCGTCGTGACATTGTAGAGCGGCGCCTTCGACACTTGCCCCGTAACGGGATCGCTCACTTGACCCGCGGGGCGCTGCCGCGTGCCCTGCGCATTTGCGTCAACGGCTGGAAAGAGCGCGCCGCGTTCCGCCATCGCATTCGCCTGGGCAACACGTACTGCCGCCTCTGCGGCCGCGAGCTCGGGATTGTGCGCGATGCCGTCGCGCACGAGCTGATTGAGCGCAGGGGAGCGGAGGAGCTCCCACCATGCGGCTGGGACCACGGCGCCGCGAGCAATGGTGTGGCCCCGAGTGCTCGCACCGTTCGGCAGATCCGCGGCATGATCCGGCAGAAACTTGCTGACATGCGGTGCATCGGGAGGCCGAAAATCAGGTCCTACGGCACAGCCTGCGAGCAGCGCCGCCAACACGACGCTCGATCTCATCCCAGCGTTGATCATCGCCCCCCCGTTTTAGTGTCGGCCCAAAGCTCTTCGTGGATCCGCCTTGGGCCTCGTGCTTGGCCTAAGGGCCGATTACTCGGCCGGTTCGGCAACGCCCTCAGTGTTTTGAGCCGGTACAGTGCGCCGCGAAAACTGTTGGACCAGCACAGGAAACACGACGAGGACGAGTATTGGGGCGAGCATGATGCCGCCGACGATCACAAGCGCGAGGGGGCGCTGCACCTGTGCGCCGATCTCTGTCGAGAGCGCTGCCGGCAGTAGGCCCACGCCGGCGGCCATGCAGGTCATCATCACGGGGCGGAATCGCACCTCGCAAGCTTCGTAGATGGCCGCAGACCGCTCAACGCCTCGCTCGATCAATTGGTTGAACTGCGAGAGCAGGATGATGCCCTCCATGACCGAGATGCCGAACAGGGCGATGAAGCCAACGGCTGCCGAGATGCTGAAGGGGGTTCCTGTGATCAGCAGCGTCAGGATCCCCCCCACCATCGCCATCGGGATCACGCTCAGGCACAACAGCGTGTCCGTCAGCGAGGAGAAGTTCGCGAATAGCAACATCGCGATCAGGAGCAGCGTGATCGGCACGATAATTTGCAGCCGCTCGATAGCATCCTTCAGATTGCTGAATTGGCCGGCCCATTCGAGGCGATAGCCGTGGGGGATCGTCAGTTCCGCGACCCGTTGCTGTGCCTCGTAGATTGCACTGCCGAGGTCGCGATCGCGCACGCTGAATTTGATCGGGATGTAGCGCTGCTGTTGCTCGCGATAGATGAAGGACGGCCCGGATACGAGGCTCACCTTCGCGACCTCGCGCAGCGGCACCTGCATGAGCTGGCCGCTCTCCTCGTTCTTCACACCGATCGTCAGTTGATTGATCGCCTCGATGTTCGTGCGGTACTTGGGCGCCAGGCGGACAACGATCGGAAAGAAGCGATCGCTCGACGGTTCGTAGAGATTTCCGGCTTCCTCGCCGCCGATAGCGGCGTGAATGGCCGTATTGATGTCGCCAGGCGCGAGGCCATAGCGCCCCGCAGCGAAGCGATCGATCTCGATGGTGACGGTCGGCTGACCAAGCATCGTGTAGACACTGAGGTCGGTGATACCCGGCACCGTGCTCATGGCAGCTTTGATTTTTTCGGCAATGTCTTTCAGCGTGTTGAGGTCATGGCCGTACACTTTGACGGTGTTGTCGCCCTTCACTCCGGAGATGGCTTCGGCCACGTTGTCCTGCAGGTACTGCGAGAAATTGAACTCGATGCCAGGGAACTCCGCTCTCAGGTGCTCGCTGAGCTCGCGGATCAATTCTGGCTTGTCCATTCCGCGGCGCCACTTCGCTTTGGGGGCGAGCGGCACATTGAATTCGGCATTGAAGACGCCGTTTGAATCGGTGCCATCGTCCGTGCGTCCCTGTTGGGAAACGACCGTTTCCACCTCGGGTAGCTGCGAGAGGTAGTTCCGGATGCGGTTGACCGACTCGTTGCCAGCTTCCAGCGAGATCGACGACGGCATCGTCGCCCGCAGCCAAAGATTGCCCTCCTCGAGTGTCGGCAGAAACTCCAAGCCGAGCGAACGGCCGCCAACGATCGACAGCACGGCAATGGCCAACGCGATCCCTATCGTCTTCAAACGGTTCCGCAGTGCACTTCGGAGCACGGGCAGATACGTGCGGCGCATGAGGCGCACGACGATGGTCTCAGAGTGAGCGGCATCCATGGATAGCAGGAAGGCACTGAGCGCTGGTGCTATCGTGAATGTCGCGATCAGGCCGCCGGCAAGCGCGTAGGCGTAGGTCTTCGCCATCGGACCGAAGATATGGCCTTCGACGCCGCTCAACGTGAACAGCGGCAGAAAGCCCGCCACGATGATGGCTGCAGAGAACAGAATCGGCCTGCTGACCTCCGTTGCGGCGCGCAGGATGATCGACAACTGTGTTTCAGAAGACGCCGACGTGTCTCCCTGAAGTTCTCGTCGGTGCGCCGCGTTAGCCAGGTGTCGAAAGATATTCTCGACCATGATGACCGTGGCATCGATGATCAATCCGAAGTCGATGGCCCCGATCGACAGCAGATTCGCGGATTCGCCTCGTAAGATCATAATCATGATGGCGAACGAGAACGCGAATGGAATGGCTGAGGCGACTACGACTGCGCTCCGCAGGTCGCCCAGGAATATCCACTGCACGAAGAAGACCAGCGCGATGCCGAACAGAACGTTGAACATAACGGTACGCGTCGTGACGCTGATCAGCTCACTACGATCGTAGATGCGGACGACATGCACGCCGGGCGGCAGAAGGTCGGAATTGTTTATCCGCTCCACCTCCGCCTTCACGCGCTGGATCACCGGCGTGCTCTGCTCGCCACGCCGCATCAGCACCGTGCCCTGCACGATGTCGTCGACGCTGTCCCGACCGGCGATGCCGAGACGAGGCAGATGGGAGACGGTAACCTCGGCTATATCGCGAATACGCACGGGGTTCGCGCCCGACTGGCTCAGCATGGTATTGCGGATGTCGTCGATGGTCTGAATGAGACCGACGCCGCGCACGACTGCTGATTGCATGCCGACGTTGACGGTTTGCCCACCGACGTTGACGTTGCTCTTCTTGAGCGTCTCGACGACCTCGGGCAAGGTGAGGCCGTAGGCCGTCAACTTGTTCAAGTCGATCTGAGCCTCGAAGGTCTTGGTCTTTCCGCCCCAGCTCGACACGTCGAGAACACCCGGTATAGCGCGGAAGCGGCGCGCAACGACCCAGTCCTGCAACGTGCGGAGATCCATCACGCTGTAGCCTGGCGGGCCGACGAGTTGGTAGCGATAGACCTCGCCGATCGGGCTCCAGGGCGATATCTCCGGCTTGGCGTCATTCTGCAACGCGGGCAGTTGCCCGAGCAGATTGAGCACGCGCTGCAGGGCCTCGTCGTAGGTGAAGTCGTAGGTGAACTGCAGCCGGATATCGGAGAGGCCGAAGAGCGAGATCGAGCGCACGGACGTCAGATGCTGAGCCGTCATTACCCCGGTCTCGATCGGGATCGTGATGTAGCGCTCGATGTCCTCGGCCGACTGGCCTGGATTCTGCGTGATGATCTGAACCAGCGGCGGCACCGGATCGGGATAGGCCTCGATATTCAATCGGCCGAACGTTATGCCGCCGACAAGGAGCATCATCCCAAACAGGACGACGACAAGCGCTCGCAGTCTCAGAACGGCATCGATGAGGGCGCGCATTATCTCAACGCTTTCTGGCGACCAGGGAAGCTGGCGCGGGACAATGGGGCTAGCTGCCGAGCGCCGCGGCGCGGTCGATAAAGAGGCTGCCGCGGGTTATGACCTTCTCGCCCGCGGAAATACCTCTCGTCACCTGGACGAAGTCGCCGTTGCTCACGCCGATCTTGATGTGGCGCAGTTCGATGGTGCCATCCTCGCGTGAGATCCACACGCGCGCGGCATCGCCCTCATAGATGATCGCGCTGCGCGGAACCGCGGGCGAGGCTGGCGTTTCATCGATCGTGATGCGTGTGCTCGCGAACATATCGGGCTTGAGGCGGCCATTGGGATTGTCCACGGTGGCGCGGACCAGCAGGCGACGGCTGGCTGAATCAAGTGACGATGCAACGAAGTTCAAACGTGCCTCGAACACTTCTCCGGGCAGCGTGAGCACCGAGAACGCGAGCGCCTGATTGAGCTTGACGCGGTCGGCATCGGCTTCGCGAACGTAGGCGACGAGCCACACCTTTGAGACATCGCCTATCAGAATGGGCGGCGCGGAGTCGCTCGCTCCGGCGTCGACATACTGACCGGGGCCAATCCGGCGCTGCAGCACTGTTCCTGCGATCGGCGAATAGACCGGCGCATCCGGTGTGATGACCCCCGTGTTCTCGAAGGTCTCGACTTCGGTGTTCGTCTTGCCGAGAAGACGTAGGCGATTGCGTGCGGCCTGCAGCGCAATCTCTGCCGTCCGCAGGTCGTTCTTTGCTGCCGTCAGGTTGGCTTGCGCCTCCTCCCAATCCTTCAAGGACATTGCCTTGTCTTTGTAGAGATTGCCGAGGCGGCGCTCGACTATCGTCGTCAGGTTGACATGGGAGCGGGCTTTGTTGAGATCACCCAGCGCAGAGATGAAATCTTTTTGAGTTTCGATCGAGTCCGTTGCCTCGATCACGAATAGGAGCTGGCCTTTCTCGACAGTATCGCCAATTCCAACAGCGAGATTTATGATGCGACCCGCATATCGCGAATAAATTCGGGTGGCCCGGTCGTCGTCGATCGCAATTTTACCTTCGGTAGAGATTTCCGATCGGAACGGCATGAGCTGTACCGGCTCGACCGACAGTGCACCCCATTGCGCTGAAGTTGGGCGGAAAAAACCATTCTCGCCTTTTGTCTGGTTGGTCGTGACCGTTGGCGTGCTGGCGTCACCGGGCTTCAAAGTAAGGTAGACAGCACCCGACACCGAACCGAGGACGGCCAGCCCGATCGCCAGCCGGGCTGCGCGCCCGCACCCGCGAGCCGTGATGAAATAGCTCATGCTCTGTTACCTTGAGTGCGTACGCAGGTATTCAGGGGCGCTGTATCTGTTACTGGCGATGTGCAGCCGAGCCCGGCGATCGTGCGCAAGTCGCCGAAGGCATTCTGATATCCATCCGAGCCAGTCGTGCGGCTTGTACGATCGAGGCAAGCCTTACGATCAATTCCGAAACGAGCGATCTTGTCGCTCAGGGTTCTCCGTGGAATGCCGAGCCATTTCATTACCGTGCTGACGCGCCCACCGGCATCGCACAGACATTGCTTGATTACGGCGCTCTCATAGGCGTCCATGCGCTGCCTGAGGGAAAGCGGCTTGCCCGTGGCACTGTCAAATTCGTCGCAGCGAAAAAGCAGGGACTGCTGGTCCCCCACTTCGCGCACAACGAGCTTTCCCCCGAGCGGCAGAGCTTGGAGGGAAATGCTCAATCCCTTGTAGTCACCGTGAAATTGAGCGAGGCCAATGTCGAGCAGTTCCTCCCGTCCATCTTGGCCGGGTACCGCTGCATAGACTCGAAACATTGGCTGACTAATCCCAGGCATTCCTCCGCCTTCCCCAAATGCGTGTACGTTGTTTGAATTCACGAGCGCAGCGCTCTCTCGCGACAAAATTTAGATCACGCAAAAGCGATTCTTCGCCGAACTTATAAATCAAGCAAATTACACCTGCCTTACGCGCGATACTAATCTACGCGGCTTCGAAAGCTTACACGAGCATTACAGATCAAAATCACTGCGGATGACACGCACGGGACTTTTGCGCTATGTCCGCGCGGTTCGCAGGAGGGTCGGAAATGAGGGTGTTGGTCGTAGAAGACAACCCGGAGCTTGCTCTGCTTCTCACTAGAGGTCTGAAGTCGGCGAGCTTCGATACCGACCATCTCAACAGTGCCATTGCCGCGCGGGAAGCGCTGGCCGTAACGCGCTATGCTGCGCTCATACTCGATCTCGGCTTGCCTGACGGCGACGGGCTAGCGATCCTGCGCGAGCTGAGAGCGCGCAAGGATCCGATTCCGGTCCTGGTGCTGACAGCACGCGGCGGCGTGAACGACAGGGTCATCGGTCTACGGGCTGGAGCCGATGATTATCTCGTCAAGCCGTTCTCGTTCGAGGAATTGGTGGCGCGCCTCGAAGCGCTCCTGCGGCGCCCCGGACAACTTCTGGGGAAAGCCTTGCAGCTTTCGAACATCGTCTTCGATACTGAAAGCCACCAGATGTTTGTGGACGGCAAGCCGCGGGTCCTATCTGCGCGCGAATTAGCGGTTTTGGAACTGCTGCTGAGGCGCAAGGGAAGCGTCGTATCCAAGAAGCACTTGGAAGATCAGATCTTCGGCCTGGAAGGCGACGTCGGATCAAACGCCGTTGAGGTCTATGTGCATCGTCTCCGGAAGCAGCTCGTCGATATCGGCGCTCTGGTGAAGATCAGCACCGTGCGTGGTGTCGGCTACATCATGACCGGAGACGACTAGAATGCCCCGCTTCCACTCCATCATGATGCGCATCATTTTTCTGCACGCCGTGGCACTCCTCGTCACGGCCATTCTTCTTCCACTCGCTCTCTACTGGTCCTTGGATGCCGATGTCGAACGATTGCAGCAGGGGGCGATGCGAGAGCAAGCGATGCGCCTCGCGCGGTACCTGAGGGTTTCGCCAACGGGCACTTGGACGATCGAACTCCCGGCGAGCCTGCGCGACCAATATTCTCAGGCGTACGGGCGCTATTCGTATGTAGTGCTGGACGGTTCGATGAACGTGGTGTTGTCGTCGAGATCGGAGCACTCACCACTCTACCCGATCAGCGATGCCTCCGCCCCTATCACCTTTTTTGAGACGCCGGTGCAGCGCGGCAGCCGAACGACTTTGGGCGCAACCCTGAAGCACAGTATCGACAACAAAACGGTTTGGATACAGGTAGCGGAGGATTTGTCTCATCGAGATGTCCTGCTCGACGACGTGGTCGCGAACTATTTTCATCGAGTGCGCTGGATAACGATCCCGACCCTGCTCCTGTTGCTGGCGATCGATATTGCGATCTTCCGTCGCGCGATGCGTCCGCTGCTGCACGCCTCCGAGCAAGCTCGAGGCATAAGCCCCATGCGCATCGACGTCAGGTTGCCAATCAATGACATCCCCAATGAGATCCTGCCCCTGGTCGTCGCTGTCAATCATGCTCTCGACAGACTCGAGCGCGGCTTTCGTGCGCAGCGCGAGTTCGCTGCGGACGCTGCGCACGAACTACGAACGCCGCTCGCAGTTCTTCGCACCCGAATAGAGACACTTCCAGACAGGGAGGTCGCTCAGGCGCTGACCGAGGACGTCGCCGGCATGACGCGCGTTGTCAATCAGCTACTCGACGCTGCCGAGTTGGAGACGATCAGCATATATCCGATCGAAAATGTCGACCTCCGCGGCGTATGTGTCGATATCGCAAGTTTCATCGCGCCGCTCGCCATTTCGAGGGGTAAGAGGGTTGCGGTCATTGGCACTGAAGATCCCGTTATCATCCAAGGAAATGCGGAGATGCTGCGTCGAGCGGTCCGCAATCTTGTCGAGAACGCCCTTAATCATACGAGTGAGGGGTCGACAGTTGAGATCATGGTAGCGGCGGATGGCCTGGTAAGCGTGCTCGATCGTGGCCCAGGCGTTCCTGCCGAAGAACGCGAGATCATCTTCGAACGGTTCTGGCGGCGAGACCGTCGCATTGGCGCAGCCGGCCTTGGGCTGTCGATCGTCAAGAGCATTGTCCAAGCGCATGGTGGGACAATAAAGGTCAAAAATCGCCTGGTTGGTGGCGCAGATTTCTCAATGCAGTTTCCGCTTCGGCAAGCAGCTCCTGCTGCTGCCTATCGTTTTGATTAGAAGGTGATGCGGGCGCTCACATGTAGTTGCCGACTTTTATAGGGCTACCTTAGTGTGGCACAAGTTCAATAGTGCCTCGCACCCTTCTCCCCCTTGAGATGGCCACGGGTGATCGAGACGACTGTCGGAGATTTGATCAGGAGCATTCCGACAGGGCGCCTAGCCGCTTGATGCTCCATGCGGTGTACAGTGCCGTCGGAGGGTGACGTAAGACACTCGAGTAAGCTGCTGCTTGGACCCCTGGAGGCTAGTCGTGCACGGATTTGGGTGGGACGATCTACGCTTCTTTCTTGCAGTCGCGCGGGAAGGAACACTTACAGGCGCAGCGCGCCGCCTCCGCACAGATCACACCACTGTGGGGCGCCGCATACGCGGGCTGGAAGAGAGTCTGGTTGCTAAGCTATTTGATCGCCATACAACCGGCTACACACTAGCCCCACTCGGACATGCGCTGCTGCAGCACGCCGAACGCATGGAAGCGGTCGCAATCTCAGCACAAGCTATTATCGAGGAAATCAATCGCCCGATGTCCGGCTTGGTGCGTATTGGCGCGACGGATGGCTTTGGTGCGTACTTCGTAGCACCGCGGTTGGGCAAGCTCAGCAACCTGCATCCGAGCCTCGAGATTCAGCTTCTCGCGATGCCTCGGATTTTCAGCTTGTCGCGACGTGAGGCTGATCTTGCAATTGGACTGGCGCAGCCAGAGGAAGGCCGGCTCTACTCGCGCAAGCTCATGGAATACGAGCTCGGAGTCTATGCGTCGGGAGAGTATCTCGATCGGAGCGAGGCGGTAGTGAGGGCCGAGGATCTTCGCTGCCATCCATTCGTCAGCTACGTCGATGAACTGATCTATGCCAAGGAGCTCAATTACATTCCACGGGTCGATCCTGCTATACGGCCGTCTCTCAAGAGCTCGAATCCGATCGCGCAGCTCAAGGCTATTGTCAGCGGTTTCGGTCTTGGCGTTCTGCCGTGCTTCATGGCGGATCCTGAGCCGCTACTCCGACGCGTGCTCGCGGACAAAGTCGTCTTGCACAATACATTCTGGCTGATCACGCATGCGGACCTGCGCAGGCTTTCTCGCGTGAGGACAGTTGCAGATTTCATCTACCGTGAGGTCAACGCCGAGCGAGCGCTCTTTCTGCCTTCAGCCGTTGCGAACTAGAGTGCGCGGCAGTTTGTACTGCACGACTCTACTCTGGCTTTCAGATCATCAAGGATGCCGGTCTGCCTAGCGGACGAGGAACAGGCTTATCTCGGGGATGTACGTGATGAGCATGAGGGCGAACAGGCGGGCGAACCAGAAGGGGGTCACGCCTCGAATGACCTCCCCAACGGGCATCTTCGCGATACCCGCCATGACGAACAAGTTGAGACCAATGGGCGGCGGCAGCGTCGCGATCTCGACGTTGGCGACGTAGATCACGGCAAGGTGGATGGGATCGACGCCCAGTGCCATGCCGATCGGGAAGATGATCGGCGCAGTGAGCACGATCATCGAGATGCCTTCGAGCGGCCCGCCGAGGATGAAGAGCAGCACGTTCACCATGAACAGAAACTGCGCCTTGGTCATCCCCGACTCGCGGAAAAAGGTCGCGATGTCCGCGGCAATTCCGAGGCGTGCGAGCATGAAGCTCAGGATGTTGCCGCCGATGATGACGAGAAAGATCATGCAGCTCTGCATGACGGCATTCTGTCCCGAGCGCCAGACATCGACGAATGTGGCGCTGCGATAGACGAGGAGGCCGAGGACGATTGCGTAGACCAGCGCTATGGCCGAAACCTCGGTCGGCGTGAGGAAGCCGCCATAGATCGAGCCCAGGATGATGATCGGCATGACGAGTGCCGGTACTGCTGCTGGCAAGCGGCGCGCAAAGCCGCAGAAGTCGGGGCGCTGCGACACCACGCCGTAGCCGCGCCGCTGCGTGATCACATAGGCGGTGACGATCAGGAGGAAGGCTTCGAGCAATCCCGGAATGATGCCGGCCAGGAAGAGTTTATCGACAGGCAGGCCGACCACGGCGCCGATGACGATGAAAGAGAGAGAAGGCGGGATCATCACGCCGAGCGTTCCGCCCACGGCTGCCAAGGCTGCCGCGAACTGCGCCGGATAGCCTTCCTTCTTCAGGCTCTCGACAGATGAAGCGCCGACGGCTGCGGCCGTCGCGACGGACGAACCGCTGATTGCGGCAAAGAACACGCACGCTAGGAGAACAGTGATGGCGAGACCGCCCCGGATCGCCCGGACAACCGTGCCGATCAGCTCCACGATCACTGTCGCAATTCGACCGCGCATCATGAGGTCGCCCGTCCAGATGAAAAACGGAATGGCGACAAGAGCGAAGCTGTCGACGGAGGTGAAGGCGTTCTGGGCGATGGTGTGCAGCGGTACGCCCGAGGCGAAAAGCACGAGTAACGCCCCGCACACGGCCATGGCGACGGCCATGTGCACGCCGATCGTGAAGAGTACCAGCATCAAAAGAATGACGGCAACGATCAGGGTCATTGGCTATTCGATCTCGATCGCTTCCGCGAAGACAGTGCGACGGGTCAGGCCGCGCCAGAGTGCGCCGAGATAGAAGATCAGGAGCATGGCCGCGCCGATCGGCAACATGATCTGGATGCGCCACATCTCCAGATCCAACTCCGACTCAGTAAGCATGCCATTCCGATAGAGCTGCATGGTCTGCAGGGTGCCCGCGTAACAGAGGAAGCCCGCGAACAGCACGCCGCAGATGGCCGAGATCACGTCGCAGAAATGCTGGATGCGGGGCGGCAGCTTACGGTGCACGAAGTCCGCACGGATGTGGAAGCCGCGCCGAGCCGACAGCGCGAGGCAGAGGAAGAAGGCCCACACTATCGCGTAGCGAACCAACTCTTCGGCCCCGTGGTAGCTCGCGCCGATCGTAATGCGGAGGCAGGCCTCGAAGAGCATAAGCGACATCGCCACGACGAAGCACAGGACGCCGAGGTTGAGGACGACCTTGTCCTCGAACCATTCCCAAGCCCCGAAGAAGCGGCTTGCCGGGGGCGGCGAAGACGGCACCACCCCTTTGGCGGGATCAACCGCCATGACGCTTGACGATCTCGCTGTAGGCCTTCATGGCGTCGGGGAAACGTCCCTCAAATCCCTTGACGACGCTTTCGACGGCCTTGCGGAAAGGCGCGGCTTCCTCGGCGTTGGCCGCCCAGAAGGTGCCGCCCTGCTTGGTCATGACCTCGATTTCTTCGCGATCCTTCTTGATGGCCTGCGCCCATTGGGTGGACGCGAACTCCGCCATGGTCTCGCGAATGATCTTCTGGTCCTCGGCACTGAGACCATCGAGCCACTTCTTGTCGACGGCGACGGCATAGGTCAGGAGGCCTAGCCCGGGAACGAGGCTCGCCTGCTTGGCCGAGATGCCGACAATGCGGGCCCATGCCGAGCCGGAGGTCACGATGCCGTCAATCGCCCCCGTTGCCAGAGCCATGCTCATTTCGCTCGCGGCGATGGATGTCGGGCTGCCGCCATAGGAGCGGATGATGTCCGACTGGATGCGGCCGCCGGTGACGCGCACCTTCTGGCCCTTGAGGTCGGCGAGCTTGCGGATCGGCCGTTCCTTGAACAGGAAGAAGAGATCTGTCGTGCGCAGGAGGGCCAGCACCTCGATGTTCTTCGGCTCCGTGAAGGACGAGACGAGCTTGGTCACGTCCTTGGCAAAGGCCGGCTTCATCATCAGCTCGTCGCTGAGGGCGAAGGGAAGAATGAGCAGGCCGACGCGCTGGTCAATCGCTTCGAGATTGACGCTCGCCGGCCACGTGATGTGCACGGCGCCCGTGCCGAGTGCGCCGACGGCGTCACGATCATTGTAGAGCTGCGATGCCGGGAAGACCTTCGCGGTGATGCGGCCGTTCGATTTCTTTGCCAGCATCTCGGCGTACTGGTTCATCTCCGACGTTTTCCAGTGCGTCGATGCAACCTCGTTCGTCATGATGATTTCGATTTTGGACTGCGCCTGCGCTGGCGCGATCGAAAGTCCGCCTGCAACGGCAATCGCCGCTGCACTGAAGGCAATCTTCATCGTTTCCTCCACCCTGTCCCGGAGCCTTCGGCTCCATGTTTTTCGTTGTTATCTTGTTGCAAATTCTTTGCGCCTACAGGCGCATCACTTTGAGGGCATTCTCGCGGAAGATCATGCGGCGCGCTTCCTCGGGCAGGAAGGCAAGGCTCTGCGCTGGCATGTCGTTGTCCCAGTGGGGGTAGTCAGAGCTGAACATGAGCAGGTCGTATCCAAGGAGCTTGACCAGCGTGTGCAGATCCTCGGTGCGCTGGGGCTCGTCGAGCGGCTGCGTCGAGAGCCGGACATTGTCGTGGATGTAGTCGATCGGTGATTTCTTCACCCACGGGGTCTCGTGGCGCAGGCTTCGCCATGTACGGTCCATGCGCCAGAGCAGCGGGAGGAGCCAGTTGAAGCCATACTCGACGTAGAGGAACTTGAGTCCGGGAAATTTCTCGAATGTGCCGTTGAACACGAGGCTGGTGAGGCTCGCCTCGCCGATCTGCGAGAGAGAGACGTAGCGCTCGATGTAGCTCTCCGGCCAACCGACGGCGGTGTGTGGGGCGCCGTAGTAGACGCTGTCGGCGCCTGTTAGGTGGTTCATGATCGGCAGGCCCTGGCGATGCGCTTCCGCATAGATCGGGTCGTAGTGCCGGTTGCCCATGCGGATGTTGAGCATGGGGAGAGATACCGCAGCGACTGCCGGATTAGAGGCGAGGCGGCGGATCTCCGCAGCGCCGGCCTCGGGGTTCTGCACGGGTACGGAGATCGCGAGGCGTAGCGGCCCGTTGCCGGTCAGCTTCCAGTTGTCGAGAAAAAAGTCATTGAAAGCCGAGCAGAGCACCGCGCTCTCCTCAGGACCTGCAAGGGCCGCCGCCATGGCGCCGGGCTGCAGGCAATTGAGGACGCCGATCTCGACGCCGTTGGGATCGAGAAAATCCGACTTGATATAGGCTGGGTCCGAGCCGCCAGGGCCTCCGTCGGGAGTCTTGGCGTCGCTTCTGAGAGCTGAGCCATTAGGGTGCTCGAAGCGCAGCGTCAGCGGCGCCACTGTGACGACCTCGGCCGACTTCTGCTTGAGGCGCTTCTGCCAGCTCACCGGCATGTACGGATAGAGCGATTTCATCCCGCCCTTCACGATCGGGTGGATGTCGCAGTCGATGATCCCCAGGCGATCGCCTTTGGAGGATGCCGGGCGCTCAGCCGCCAGTGTGTCAGCGATCATTTTCCTGCCCTTTGCTGTCAGCTTGCGATCCAGGCACGGCTAGATCTTCACGTAGACTTCCCCGTCGCGAACTTCGGTGGGAAATTTGCGCAATTTGCCACGCGTGATCCCGAACAGGCTCGCGCCCGTTTCGATATCGAACTCGTAGCCATGCCACGGGCATTTGAGGACTTTGCCGTCGTTGGCAAAGATGAGTTCACCGGGAGCACTCGGGAGCATCGTCCCCCCAACGGTGCCCCTGCATACTGGCGCACCCTTGTGCGGGCAGATGTTCAGCACGGCGTGAACGACATCGTCGGCCCCGCGCAGGATGCCGACCTGCCAGCGGCCGACCTGCACGATGCGCATCACCCCCGCGTCAAACGTGCTCAGTGCGCCGACGTGCGCCTCCTCTTGTTTCATCCCCACAGCTCGCGTTTTTGAAGTGTTCTATGAGGAGATCATTCCGTAGGAAGGCTGTCCAATCTATGCGCAAACTTGCACACCAGATGGTTGATAATGCACACATGGCGGTCGCGTCACCCCTGCCTGTCTCGAGTGAGCCCGTGGACAGCACTTTTCTCCCGCTATCGAAGGCGCGAACGTAGAGTTGGGCCGCGTACTGTCAGGTAGCCTCTCGGTCGGCGTGTTGTCGACGAGGCGGGGAGGAGGAGAAGACTTATCTGCTGTCAGCTCGCATCTTCGCTTACGCTGCCCTGAATGGCGGCCGTTTCCTTCTTCAGTACCTCAATGAATGCAAGCGCCACCTGCGAGAGCGGCCGATCCACACGATAGATGACACGCGGGTTCAGGGGGATCTGCGGATGAAACTTTCTGACCGTGAGCTCGGGAAAATATTGCATTGCTGTGAATGGATCCGTCAGAGCAATGCCTGCACCACGCGTTACAAGCGCGCACGCGAGTGTGGAGTTCGTAACCTGCATAGGTACATCGAGAAGCTCCCCCTCGGAGCCGAAGGCCTTTTCAAGCAGAACCCCGAGGCCGTGGCTTCCGTACCCTGCAATTAGCGGATGCCCTCTCAGCAAGACGGGCGTAATAACCTCGGCATCTGCGAGCGCGTGATCTCCCGGCAAGACGCAGACCAGCTCGGCCTTTCCTATCTCCTGGAAGGTTGTGAGCGCATGAGTGAATGGCGCGGCGACCAAGCCAATCTCAACCTCGCCCTCGACGACCGAAGTAACGATGCTTTGGTTCGGCAGTGTATGAACAGAGAATGATATGTCCGGCTGAACTTTCCGAAAGCTCGCAATGGCCGGGGAGACTACGGTCGCAGCCAAAGATACCGACGCGGCCAACGAGATGCGCCCCCATACGTTGCGCCTCAGATCGGACGAGAGCTGCCGTATCGCCCGCAAACGACTGAAGACACGCTCAACCTCGGGCACGAGCGCAAGGGCTTCGGGCGTGGGCCGCAAACGCCCGCCGATCCGCTTGAAAAGCGGCATGCGAAGCTGATCCTCCGTCCTCTGCAAGAGCTTGCTTACGGCCGGCTGCGACAGGTTCAGCATATGAGCAGCTCCGGTGATCGAGCCGGCCTGCATGACCGCATTGAAGACTTCGAGCTGTCTGAGGTTCATTCTGGCCTGTCCGGTAGGCAGGACTACGTAGCCAGCTCTCCCGACCGGGAAGTTCTCGCCTCGAGCCCATTCCAAAAGGTTATTGTTCCCTAAGGGTTTGGAACTTGCAATTCGACAGCCTTTACCCTCAAGTTTCCCCTAGTCGACGTCTTCGTTTAGGACGCAATAATCGACAGGCGCTGCACATGCTTAGGCCGCGCACTTGATGGGAGGACACAGGATGCTTGGCATGACGTCGGGGATGGCAAACCACGATAGCCCCGTACCGGCAGCCAGTCCTAGCGGACGTCGGGGCGGCTGCTGAGGCTTCCAGGCCTCTGGATATCGGATTGATCCAGTGGTTGTCCTGAGGCCGGCCCGATCACGCTCGGCGAGATCACCATAGCGACGAGCACGGAGGTCTCGCGGCAGGCCACTGCCGTCTGATGGCGCGTGCTAGTCGTGTCTGGCCAACTACATTGGCCAGACAGCACGAATAGCGATCTCACATTCGCACGTCGGCGTCTCTCGCCTAAGGCTCACCAGGCTCCCAGGGGTTACGGAAGAAGTCGCGATCCTGCGACTGGGCTGCGAATGAGGGGTGGAAGATAGAGCCGTGCTTGATCGTGCGCTTCACATTTTCGATGTGGTCGAGAGAGGCGCAATGCTCTGCGCTGCCTTCGCCATCTTCGTCATCATGCTGGTCGTCGGTAGCGACGTATTCATGCGGTACGTATTCAACGCGCCGATCGAGCTGAGCTATGAGCTCATTTCCCGCTACCTCATGGTTGCCGCCTTTTTCCTCGCCGTGTCGAGCACGTTCAAGGCGGGCGGGCATATCTCAGTCGACTTCTTCTGCCGGTTGATGACGCCGAGAATGCGGATGCTCTCGGAGGCGGCCGTCAACTTGATGGTATTGCCGGTGCTGCTGACGATGGGCATCACAGGGCTACTGACGACCGTGCGAGCCTATAACGAAAACGACATCTTCTCGGGTGCGGTGGATTGGCCGGTGTGGCTATCCAATATTCTCGTCCCAATCGGCATTGGCATCCTCTGCATTCGTGTCGTCATCCGAACCATTGAGCTGGTACTCGGCAAGGCCGCGGACCTTGCGGCTGAGAATGCTGAACCGCAGGATGACGGCATATGATAGCGCTTGCAGCCTGCGTTCTCCTGCTTGCGCTTCTGGCGCTTGGGTCGCCGATCGCGTTCGCTTTGATTATCGCGAGCGCGGCCGGACTGTATCTGATAGGGGGCTCCACGCTCGTCATCGGCCTGATCGGAACGACGACGCTTTCGGCCGGCTCGAACTACGAGCTACTGGCCGTCCCGATGTTCATTCTGATGGCCGAGTTCATCATCGTCTCGCGCATCGCGGATGATCTCTTCGATGCGGCAACAGTATGGGTAGGTCGTCTGCCCGGTGGTCTCGGTGTTGCAACCGTGCTCGGCGGCTCCTTGTTCGGAGCCATTTCCGGTTCAACCACCGCCGCGGCCGTCACTCTATCCTCGACCAGCCTTCCAGCGATGGTCGACAGAGGTTACTCGCCAAAATTTGCCGGAGGCATAGTCGTCGTCACTGGCACCCTCGACATGCTCATACCGCCGAGCATAGCCCTCGTCTTCTTTGGTCTCGTCGCTGACGTCAGTATCGGCAAGCTGCTGATTGCCGGTGTGATCCCGGGCATTGTCGTGGCGATAGTCCTCGTCGGCTACATCATGACCATAGCCATTCTGAGACCGCATAAAGTTCCACCCGGACAGCCGTATTCATTCAGCGAGAAAATTCGCGTCCTTAAGTCGACCGGGCCGATCATGTCCTTGTTCGCGCTGATCACCGGCTGTCTCTACACGGGGATCGCTACACCCACAGAGGTTTCAGCGGTCGGCGCGATAGGGGCGATGATTATCGCGGTATTGAAGCGTCGGCTCACGTTCAGCATTATTGTCACGGCGCTCACGAAGGCGACGCAGACGAGCTGCATGATCGGTTTCATGCTCCTCGGGAGCTATATCTTCTCTCAGTTCTTCACGTTGACGCGCACCACGCAGGCACTCGGCGAGTGGATCCTGGCTCTCCATTCCTCGCCATATGTCATCTTGTCGGCCCTTGGCCTCTTCTATCTCGTGCTCGGCACGTTCCTCGACACCATAGCGATGATCATTCTCACCGTACCCATCGTTCTCCCAGTGATCATCCGCTTGGGCTACGACCCCGTCTGGTACGGCATCATGATGATCATGATGGCTCAGCTCGGCATCCTGACGCCGCCGACGGGGATCAACGTCTACATCGTCGCGAAGTATGCAAATCGCCCGGTGCACGAAATCTTCGCCGGCGTGTTTCCGTACATATTCCTCATCATCGGCGTGATGGTCATCTTTACGATCTGGCCCGAGATCGTGCTTTGGCTGCCGAGCCGAATGTGATGTGCCTCGCGGCTCCGCACGCCAACTGGATGCTGTCGAAGCACGCGAAGAAGACAGAACTTGGAAACTGACGGGCGAAGCAGAGAAATCCGAAGGAGGAGAAGAAATGCCAGCCAAGTGGCCCAGGGCGTTGATGGTTGGGATGCTGATCGCGGCGTCGGTAGCGCCAGCGTCGGCTCAATCGATTAAACTCAGGCTTGCGGACAACCTACCGCCAACTCATTTTCTCGCAAACTTCGCAACACGCTTCTTCATGGAGGAAGTGACAAAGCGAACGAGCGGGCAAGTGACCTTCGACTACTACCCCTCGGAGCAGCTCGGCAAAGCCGCAGACATGCTCACGTTGGTCCAGAATGGCGTTACCGACATCGGGCTCGTCACGCCGGCCATCATCTCGCAAAAGCTCTCGCTGTCGGCCATCGTGGAGCAACCCGACACGTTTACGACCTCATGTGAGGCCACGCTCACGTATTTAAAGCTGGGCAGGAGCGGTTTTCTTGAGAAGCATGAGTTTGCCGCCAATGGCGTGCGGCTGGTACTCGCCTACGTGAATCCGCCCTATCAGCTCTATAGCGGAAAGCGCGAAATTCGCGCCCTCTCTGATCTATCGGGAATGAAGCTCCGCTCGCCGCCGGGGCTCCTGTCCATTGTTGTGCAGAAGCTCGGCGCCGTACCCGTGCGCACGTCGACCACCGAAACCTACGAGGCACTGTCGCGTGGCACCGTCGACGGACTTCTCTTCCCCGTGCCGACCGTGCTGTCGTACGACCTTCAGGCGCACATTAAATTCTACACCGAAGGGCTGAACTTTGGCAGCGCCTCGAATGCCTACGTCATAAGCGAAGCCAAGTGGCGTTCCCTTCCCGAGGGCGTAAGAGCTGCCCTGGATGAAGTCGGCGAGGCCGCCACCCGGCGTGGCTGCGAAATGACCGATGCTGATGTCGCCAAGTCGTACGCCAAGTTCCAGGAGCTCGGCATCAAGAAGATCAGCTTCAACGACGAAGAGAGGGCGAAACTCAAGGAGCGTCTTGCAAATGTGAGCGAGGAGTGGGCCAAGGGCGTGGAAAGTCGCGGCAAGCCTGCGAAAGCTGGCCTCGCCTCTTTCGCCGAGGCCATGAAGGAGCTGCGAGCCAAATAGTCGCTTCCTGATCGTTGCCCCTTGGACCACACAGAAGTGGGCGCCCAGGGCATTGTCCTGGGCGCCGACGAGAACCGCTTCATGATTGCGGCTACCACAGAGAACCAGCTTGCCGGAGCCGCCACCAGCGAGAGATGCGATGAAGGATATCTATGAGGCTGCCCCGTTTGGCGAGGCGCTGGTTCAGATCATTGAGCGGTATGCCGATCGGATCGCCATCGTATGCGAGGGCGAGGAGATCACGTATCGGGAGATGGGGCGGCGGGTTAGCCGCTACTGCCAAGCCCTAAAGTCCCTTGGCTTGAACAGAGGCGATGCGCTCACGCAGATTTCGTCCAATCGCCCGGACATTCTTCTGGTGAATATCGCCTGCGCAATACTTGGTGTCCGCATCACGCTACTGCATCCGAAGGGGTCGGAAGACGATCATGCTTTCGTCTTGCAGGATTGTGAGGCGACAGTGCTGATCGCTGATGAAAGGCGATACGCACGGCGCGCGGAGGCGCTTTCGAAGAGGGCGCCGAACCTAAAGGCAGTGCTATCCTATGATTCAGATCCGCAGTTCGCATCGCTCAACGAACTCGCTCAGCGCTTTGAACCCCAGAGGCTTGTTGTCGAGGCCAATCCGGACGATATCGTTCAGATCAGTTATACCGGCGGGACTACAGGCCGATCAAAGGGTGTGATCGTCAGGTCGCGAACACGTCTCGAGCAAATAAAGATTAGCGTTATGCATTGGGAGTGGCCGAGCGAGGTGCGCATGCTCGCGGTCACTCCTGTCACTCACGCCGCCGGAGCCACATTCTATCCGACGCTGTTTGTAGGTGGCGCCTTCTACATCGTGGACGGATTTGATCCCGCGGGCTTCCTCGCCGACATCGAGAAGCTCCGCATCACGATCGCATCGCTCATTCCAACGATGCTCTACGTGATCCTCGACCTCCCAAATCTGAGAGATTTCGACACCTCGAGCCTCGAAGTCATGCTGTATGGCGCCGCACCGATGTCTCCCGCGCGCCTCGGCGAGGGGATCGAACGATTTGGGAAGGTCTTTCTTCAGTACTACGGCCAAGCCGAGGCACCGATGGTGGCCACAATTCTGGCGCGCGGCGAGCACGATCTCGGCAAGCCGGATCGACTGGGCGCGTGCGGTCGCGCGACGATCGGAACCCAGATCAAGCTGCTGAACGAGGATGGCGTCGAGGTCCCGCGCGGAGAGATCGGCGAGATCTGTATCCGCGGCAACTTGGTCTCCGAAGGCTATTGGAAACGGCCCGAGGAGAACGAGCAGCTCTGGCGCATGGGATGGCTGCACACGGGCGATCTTGCACGCATGGACGATGAAGGGTTCATATTCATTGTCGATCGCAGCAAGGATATGATCATCTCCGGCGGCTTCAACGTGTATCCGCGCGAGGTGGAGGACGCCCTGACGCAGCACGCTGCGGTCATGACGGCGGCCGTCATCGGCATCCCGGATCCCAAATGGGGTGAGGCGGTGAAGGCGCTGGTCGTACTACGGACGAATGCCGTCGCAACACCCGACGAGCTCATCCAATGGGTGAGAGAAAAGAAGGGACCCGTCTATGCTCCCAAGACGGTCGAGTTCCTCATATCGCTTCCGTTGACGGGCCTTGGTAAGCCCGACAAGAAGGCGCTTCGCGCGCAATACTGGACGCAATCGGAGCGGCAGATCGGATAGCACCGTCGGAAGATCGCAGTGAGTCGGGGCTAGGAAGTTGCATTTGGGCGTGCCCGAAGGGACGAAGCAGATGAGCGAAGCAGCACTTGATTTCGAGAGCGATCCTTACGTAGCCAACCATCCGCAAACCCGTCCCTTTTGGGCTGCGGCTGCGCACGGGCAGTTCCTGTTGCCGCGCTGCAATTCCTGCGAGCGCGTGCATTGGTACCCTCGGCCGTTTTGTCCGCTGTGCAAGAGCCAGAGCGTAGACTGGGTGCCTGCATCCGGCCATGGCGTGGTGTATTCGTTCAGCGTGATGCGCAAGGCTGAACAACCCTACGTCCTCGCCTATGTGCAATTGGCGGAGGGGCCTGCCATGATGACCAATATCGTCGACGCCGAGTTTGACAGCATCCATGTGGGACAACCAGTCAAGGTGGCGTTCAGAGGAGCCGAGACCGGTCGAAGTGTTCCCGTCTTTACGCCGATATGAGCGCAAGTACGTCTCTGCTCACCGGGTTCGGGAACGGTTGAACAAACGCAGGTAGACAATGAGCGCCACCAGCAAGGCCTA
>ERZ778022.2046-NODE-2046-length-22767-cov-4.550678_pt1 | contig 22767 bp, 23 predicted proteins | sample MGYA00375752_ERZ778022 | MGnify/ENA primary metagenome ERZ778022 (study PRJEB29350, sample SAMN05389826) | bioreactor metagenome | isolation source: Thiocyanate bioreactor | place: South Africa: University of Cape Town | collected 2014-04-04 ...
TCGTCCATGGTCGCGTCGGCCAAAAAGCGTGAAATATGGCCTGACCTAACATGCGCCCCCTACGCCCGGTCAGAACGACTCACAATGACGATAGAGCTTGATTTAATGCGGCGACCCGCGCCCCATTAGGCGATGATAGGATCGGCCCGCGCCCAACAAGAGCACTGAACTGGATACACGTCGTCTCAGAGCGTTCATCAAGATCGTCGACATCGGCAGCTTCACGCGCGCCGCGGCGATCCTGCACATCGCGCAGCCGGCGCTCAGCCAGCAGGTTGCCGCGCTGGAAGCTCACTTTCGCCGAAAGCTGCTGGTGCGATCGAAGAGTGGCGTCCGGCCGACCGAGGCGGGGCGCCTGCTCTACAAGCACGCCCAGGTGATGCTGCGGCAGCTTGATCTCGCCGAGGCCGATATCCGCGTCGATGGCGCGGAGGTTGCCGGGCAGGTGTGCATCGGACTTGCGCCGTTCACGGCGAGCACGCTCGCCGTTCCGCTCCTCAAGGTGGTGCGCGAGCGCTACCCCGGTATCGTGCTGCAGATCCACGAAAACATCGGCGGTATCATGAGCGAGCTGATCATGACCGGCCAGCTGGATCTCGCTTTCATCCACGATCCGGGAGAACGGCGCGGCGTCGAGTTCGAACCGGTGCTGAGCGAAGACCTGTTCCTCGTCTGCACCACGAGCCGGCTGCCCGCGAACGCCGGCGAGGAATCGGTGGAGTTCAAGGACGTCGCCCCAATGGACCTGATGATGCCGCGGCGCATCAATACCGTACGCCAAGTGGTGGACCTGACCTTTCGGCGGTCGGGCGGCGAGCCCAACGTCATCGCGGAACTCGAATCGATCCCCACGCTGGCGCTTGCGGTAGGCGCCGATCTCGGAGCGACGGTCCTGCCGTGGTCGGTCGCTTCTTCGATCGTCCAGCAGTCGACCGATGTCGTCGCTCGCCGCGTCGTCTCGCCTACCATTCAGGTCAAGGTGTCGATGTGCACGTCGCAGCAGTTTCCGCTGTCGGAACCGGCTTTGGCGGTGCGCAACATCCTGTCGGAACTGGCCTACGGCTATGCCGAAACCCACAGCGCGCGGGGCGTCCGGGCAATGCAGCCCGGGCCCCTGCGCTCGGAACGCGATTCTCCCTCTTCAACAACACGCAAGAAGTGAACCCAACATGACCCCGGTCCAATCCCAGCTCGTTGCCGGCGCAAGTGCTGAGCATGGCCAGCCTGTCCCGCCGAGCACGCTGCTGGAGGCCTTGCTGCCCCGCGACAGCGGCGTCGCGCGGACAGCCGCGATGGTGGCGGCCGTGGTGCTCGGCACAGCGCTGCTGACGCTGTCGGCCAAGATCAACGTGCCGGTCTGGCCGGTCCCGGTGACGCTGCAGACCTTTGCCGTAGCGGCGCTTGCGGCGACATTCGGCGCGCGACTGGCCGTCGCAACCGTGATGGCCTACCTGCTCCAGGGCGCCGCTGGCCTTCCGGTATTCGCGACGGGCGGCGGGATCGGGTACCTCGTGGGACCGACCGGCGGCTTCCTCGCGGGGACGCTGCTGATGGCCTACATCATCGGCCGGGCGGCCGATGCCGGCGCCACCCGCAAGCCGCTGCTCCTGCTCGGGGCGATGATCGTCGGCGATGCGGGACTGTTCGTCGCCGGCTTCGGCTGGCTGCTCGCCTTCGGGTCGAGCGCGGCCTGGCTCGACCAGAGCAACCTGGTGGGATCGGCGTTCGCCGGCGCCGTACAGCCGTTCATCGTCTGGGACCTGCTCAAGATGGGCCTCGCCGCCCTCACCGCGAGCGGCCTGCTGTCGCTCGCGCAGCTGTGGATCCGCCGCAGCTGACGCCCGACAGGCAACCGGAGGCCCCTCCTCCGGGCCGCCTCGCTGCGCGGTTCTCTCCGCCTCTCCCGCTGCCATCCAATATCGTTATGGGGGGGGCAGATTTTCCTTACTTGTGGAGGGCCCGAACGGGGCCCTAGCATCCGCCTGCCGCGCTCGGGGAGGAGACAGGCGAACGCGGCACCCTCCCAGGCAGACCGGCTCCGCGCCGGCGCGCGGGCGCCACCTCCCCCGAGCGCGGACTTTTTTCATTTCAACGGCGAGAGCTCATCATGCCCCATGTCATCCGCGATTTCGTTCGTCCTTCCAAGGAGGACATCGAGCTGATGAGCCAGTTCAGCCCGGCGACGATCCATGAGGCGCAGGGTCGCCTCGGGGCGCTGGACTATCGCATCAAGCCGATCCAGCCGGGCCTCAAGGTCTGCGGCCCCGCCATCACGGCGCAGTGCCACATCGGCGACAACCTGATGATCTTCGAGGCCATCAACCTCGCCAAGCCGGGCGACGTGCTGGTGCTCAGCGCCGGCAACAACCCCAACCAGGGCGGCTTCGGCGACGTGCTGGCGGCAGCCTGCGCCGGGCGCGGCATTGCCGGCCTCGTCATCGATGCGGGTGTCCGCGATGGCCGCGGCCTGCGCGCCACCGGCTTTCCGGTGTTCTCGCTCGGGCTGTGCATCAAGGGCACCTCCAAGGACACGCTCGGCACGATCAACAATCCGGTGGTGGTCGGCGGCGAGTTGATCACCCCGGGCGACATCATCGTCGGCGACGACGACGGCGTGGTGGTGGTGCGCAAGGACGTGGCCAGCCTGGCCAAGGCCTGCGCCGCCCGCGACGACGCCGAGAACAAGCTCATCGAGCTCCACAAGCAGGGAAAGTTCGACTTCGAGGAGCGATACGCCATGATGCGCGCCAAGGGTTGCACCTGGTCAGACTAGGCAGTACTGCCGTCCAGGCGGGCGCCCGCAGGTCGAGAGGAACAATGCAGGTACTGGTAGTGGGGGCGGCCGGCATGATCGGCCGCAAGCTGGTCGCACGACTGGCACGAGACGGTTCAATCGCCGGCAAGTCGGTGGATCGGCTGATCCTCAGCGACATCATCGAGCCGCCGGGCCCGGACGGGTTCAGCGGCGATGTCACCCGCATCGCCTCCGACCTGTCGCTGCCGGGCGAGGCCGAGCGCCTGCTCCGCGAGCGGCCGGACGTCATCTTCCATCTGGCGGCAGTCGTGTCGGGCGAGGCGGAAGCCAACCTCGAGAAGGGCTATCGCATCAATCTCGATGGCGGCCGGGCCCTGCTCGAGGCCATTCGCGCCGAGACCGAGAACGGCGGCGCGCCCTATCGGCCGCGCGTCGTCTTCTGCTCGTCGCTCGCCGTCTTCGGGCGTCCCTTCGCCTCCCCGATCGGCGACGATTTCCTGACTGCGCCCGAGACCAGCTACGGCACGCAGAAGGCGATGGTCGAGCTGCTGCTCGCCGACTACAGCCGCCGCGGCATCATCGATGGCATCGGCATCCGCCTGCCCACGATCTGCATCCGCCCCGGCAAACCCAACGCCGCCGCCTCGGGCTTCTTCTCCAACATCCTGCGCGAGCCGCTGGTCGGCCAGGAAGCGGTGCTGCCGGTCGCCGACAGCGTCCGGCACTGGTTCGCCAGCCCGCGCGCAGCCATCGGCTTCCTGATGCACGCGGCGGCGATCGAGCTGTCCGGGCTCGGCGTCCGGCGCAACCTGATCATGCCCGGCCTGTCGGCCACCGTGGCTGACGAGATCGAGGCGCTGCGCAGCGTCGCGGGCGACAAGGCCGTCCGCCTGATCCGGCGCGAACCCGACGAACGTATTATCCGGATCGTCGATGGCTGGGCCTATGACTATGCGCCGAAGGCGGCGCTGTCGCTCGGCTTCACCGCCGAGAAGACCTTCGCGGAAATCATCACTGCCCACGTCGAAGACGAACTCGGAGGCAAGCTCGCATGAGCAAGATCGCAATCGTGACCGGTGCAGGAACTGGGGTCGGCAAGGCCATCAGCCGAGCGCTGCTCGATGCCGGATTCAGTGTCGCCCTCACCGGACGGCGGCGCGAGGTGCTCGAGGCGACGGCTGCTGAGCTGGGCGGCGACACCTTCGTCCACTCGGCCGACATTTCCGTCGATGCCGAAGTGACGGCGCTGTTCGATGCCGTGGTGGACCGCTATGGGCGTGTCGACCTGCTGGTCAACAACGCCGGCATGTCCGCTCCCGCAGTGCCGATCGAAGATCTCGATGTGGCGATCTGGCACAACGTTGTGGGCGCCAACCTGACCGGCGCCTTCCTCTGCACCCGGGCCGCCTTCCGCCAGATGAAGCGGCAGGATCCGCAGGGTGGCCGTATCATCAACAACGGCTCGATCTCGGCCTCGACGCCCCGCCCGCATTCGGCGCCCTATACCGCGACCAAGCACGCCATCACCGGGCTCACCAAGTCGTCCGCGCTGGACGGGCGTCCGTTCAACATCGCCTGCGGCCAGATCGATATCGGCAATGCCGGAACGGCGATGACGCAGAAGATGTCGACCGGCGTGCTGCAGGCCGACGGCTCGACCGCGATCGAGCCGACCATCGACAGCGCGCTGATCGGCCAGGCCGTTGCCAATATGGCGGCGCTGCCGCTCTCGGCCAACGTGCTGACGATGACGATCATGGCCACGCAAATGCCGTTCGTCGGCCGCGGCTAGCCGGCCGGAGAACGCTTCCCCACACGACACACGGAGACCGCCTTGCCCCTTCCCCGCCATTTCGACCTCAGCGGCCGCATCGCGCTGATCACCGGCTCGAGCCAAGGCATCGGACTCGCCCTCGCCAAGGGCCTTGCGGAGTATGGCGCGAAGGTCGTGCTCAATGGGCGTGACGGGGCCAAGCTGGAAGCCGCGGCGACGGAACTCAGGGCAGCGGGCCATGAGGCCGCCATCGCCGCCTTCGACGTGACGGACCATCAGGCGGTGGCCGATGGGGTCGATCGGGTCGAGCGCGAAGTCGGTCCCATCGACATCCTGATCAGCAATGCCGGCATGCAGTTCCGCACCCCGCTCGAGGATTTTCCCGTCGAGCGCTGGAACCACCTGCTCGTCACCAACGTTTCCAGCGTCTTTCACGCCGGACAGGCCGTGGCGCGGCACATGATCAAGCGGGGCCGCGGCAAGATCGTCAACATCGCCTCGGTGCAGGCGGAACTGGCCCGTCCGGGGATCGCACCCTACACCGCGACCAAGGGCGCGGTGCGCAATCTCACGCGCGGCATGTGCACGGATTGGGCCAAGCATGGCCTGCAGGTCAACGCCATCGCGCCGGGTTACTTCAAGACGCCGCTGAACCAGGCGCTGGTGGACAGCGCGGAGTTTTCGTCCTGGCTCGAGAAGCGGACGCCGGCCGGCCGCTGGGGCAATGTCGAGGAGCTGGTGGGCGCCGCCGTGTTCCTCGCCTCCGACGCGTCGAGCTTCGTGAATGGCCACACCCTTTATGTCGATGGCGGCGTGACCGTCTCGCTCTAGAATTCAGGAGAAGCAGCATGCGATCGGTCGTCATCCACTCAGCCAAGGACCTGCGCATCGAGGACCGCCCTACCGAGGCAGTCGGGGCGGGACAGATCCTGGTCCGGGTCGAGCGCGGCGGCATCTGCGGGTCCGACCTGCACTATTTCAACCACGGCGGCTTCGGCGCCGTGCGCATCCGCGAGCCGATGATCCTCGGCCATGAGGTGGCCGGCCGTGTCGCCCAACTCGGAGAAGGGGTGGAAGGACTGGCGGTCGGCGATCTCGTTGCGGTGAGCCCGTCGCGCCCGTGCGGGCAGTGCCGCTACTGCCAGGAAGGCAAGCAGAACCACTGCCTCAACATGCGGTTCTACGGCTCGGCGATGCCGTTCCCCCACATCCAGGGCGCGTTCCGCGAGGAACTCGTCGCCAATGCCAGCCAGTGCGTCGTCGCCAATGGCCTCACGGCCGGCGAAGCAGCGATGGCCGAACCGCTCTCGGTCTGCCTGCACGGTGTCCGACAGGCCGGCGAGGTGCTGGGCAAGAAGGTGCTGATCACCGGCAGCGGCCCGATCGGGGTCCTCTGCGTGCTCGTCGCGCGGCGGGCCGGCGCCACCGAGATCGTCGTCACCGACATCACCGACCAGACGTTGAGCCATGCCAAGCGGGCCGGCGCCGACAAGACCATCAACACCGCGACCAGCCCGGATGCACTCGCCGCCTACAGCGAGGGCAAAGGCTATTTCGACATTCACCTCGAATGCTCGGGCGCGCCCGCCGCGGCGGCAAGCGGCATCGCGTCGCTCAGGCCCAAGGGCACGATGGTGCAGCTGGGCATGGGCGGCGACATGACGCTGCCGATCCAGGCCCTCACCGTGAAGGAACTGGCCCTCAAGGGCTCGTTCCGCTTCCACGAGGAGTTCGCCACCGCCGTGCAGCTGATGCAGGGCGGGCTGATCGACGTGAAGCCGCTGATCACCCAGACCATGCCCCTCGACGATGCCCCGGCCGCCTTCGCGCTGGCCTCGGATCGTAAGCAGTCGATGAAGGTGCAGCTCGCCCTCAGCGGCGCTGCCTGATCGAGCGGACTCCGCCGCGTTCAGAAGCCGCCCCGCTGGGCGGCTTCTTCGCATTGGGACGCAGCAACGGCCACCCAAGCCAACCCGGCCTCAGCCGGCGCTAGACCCCGCATCCCCACGTCCGCGAAAATCTTCGAGGCTGGGGACGGCGCGCAGCAGCGTCTGGCTATAGGGATGGGACGGCTGCTCCCAGAAGCTGCTGTCGTGCGACGCCGTCTCGACGATCTGGCCGGCATTCATCACCATCACCCGATCGGCAAAGTAGCGGACCACTGCCATGTCGTGGCTGATGAACAGGTAGGAGAGGTTGAGCTCCCGCTTCATCTCGGCCAGCAGATTCAGGATCTGCGCCTGGATCGAGGGATCGAGCGCCGACACCGGCTCGTCGCAGACGACCAGCTTGGGCCGCAGGATCAGCGCCCGCGCGATGCTGATGCGCTGGCGCTGGCCGCCCGAGAACTCGTGCGGGTAACGGTCCAGCGCCGTCAGCGGCAGGCGGACACGCTCGATCATTTCCCTGACGCGGGACAGCCTCTCGGCCCGCGACCTGACTCCGGCGGCCAGCAGGGGCGCCTCGAGGATCGCGCCAATGGTCTTGCGCGGATTGAGCGAGCCGAAGGGATCCTGAAACACCATCTGCATCTGGCGGCGCAACACCCGCCGCTGCCCCTCGGGCATGCGCGTGATGTCGCGGCCATCGAAGACGATGCTGCCGGAAGCGACTGGCGTCAGTCCCATCAGCGCCCGGCTCAACGAGGACTTGCCGCAGCCGGACTCGCCGACCAGCGCCAGCGTTTCGCCCGCCGGCAGGTCGAAGGAAACGCCGCGCACCGCCCGAAACGGCCCTTTGCGCGTCCGGTATTCGACCACGAGGTCGCTGACCTGAAGCAGCGTCATGCCGGCATCCCCGTCGCCGGAACGGCGATCTCTTCCAGCGGCCCATCCCGGTAGAAGCGCGAGGACTTCACATCCGGCACGGCGGCCAGCAGTTGCCGCGTATAGCTGTGCGCCGGCGCCGTGAGAACCTCGCCGACCGGCCCGCTTTCTACGACACGCCCGCCATACATGACCGACGCCCGGTCGGCCCAGCGTCCCACGACGGCGATGTTGTGGGTGATCAGCAGCACCGCCATCGGCAGCTCGCGCTGCAGCGCCGCAATGAGATCGAGCACCTGCGCCTGGATGGTGACATCGAGTGCCGTTGTCGGTTCGTCGGCGATGAGCAGGCGCGGCCGGCAGGCCACCGCCATGGCGATCATCACCCGCTGGCGCATGCCGCCGGAGAGCTGGTGGGGGAACGCATCGACGCGCTGGCCGGGATCGGCAATGCCGACGAGATCGAGCAGCTCGATGGCCCGTGCCCGCGCCTCGCGCCGGTTCATCCCCAGGTGGAGCTGGAGCGTTTCGGTGATCTGGCGGCCGATGGTCAGCACCGGATTCAGCGAGGTCATCGGCTCCTGGAAGATCATCGACATGCGCGCGCCGCGCAGCCGACGCATCTGCGGGGCGCCGAGATGCACGATGTCCTCACCGTCGAACAGGATCTGCCCGCTGCGGATGACGGCCTGCTTCGGCAGCAGGCGCATCGCTGCAAGCGCCGTCATGGATTTGCCGGAGCCCGACTCGCCGACGAGCGCATGCACCTCGCCGGGGTTGATCGAAAGCTGGACACCCTTGAGCGGCTCGGCCTCCCCGATGGAGACGACGAGATCCCTGATCTCCAGCACGGGCGTGGCGTTCTGCTGGCTCACCCTGCCGACGCTCCCCCGCTGACCGGTCCGCTCACGAGACGAGGCCCCGCGCTGCCGGGATGTCGTAGGTCCGGTGCAGATAGGCGAGGATATCGCGCGGCTCGCTGATCACTTCGATCACTTCGCCTTCTCGTTGACGCACGAGGCAGGGGCAGCCCTGCCGGTCCTCGCCGACAATCTCGACAAGCCCGGTCCGCGGGCGCGGAAAATCGACGTGCACGACCTTCACCGATCCCAGCCGATCGCCATGCGCCGCCAGCACGCCTTCAATGAGCATGCAATCGGGGCAGAACTGCGCCGCGCCGGCCTCGGAGCTGAACGACGGCTTCAGGAGGAAAATGGTATCTCGGATCATGCTGCGCTCACTGCCGGCGGCACTTCGAAGCGGGTGGCGGCAATGTAGCGCTCGCCGTCCGGCTCATCGAGGAAATAGTAGACGGTGAGCAGCGCGCCATCAGCCAGCCGCAACGTGCGCGGATAGCCGATATCGGGCGAGCCGCCCTTGCTGCGCAACACCATCGGCGCTCCCCAGGTCCGGCCGCTATCATCGCTCACGATGGCCCGCATCTCATGTGGCGGATCGCGATAGCCGAACACCAGGACCAACCGGCCATCAGGCAGCAAGGTCAGCGTCGGCGGATTGCCGGCATAGCCGGTATCGGGCACCGGTCGGGTGATGTGGGTCCAGGTCGCCCCCTCGTCCCGCGAGGCATAGAGATCGATCCACGCCTTGCGGCCCATGTCGGACTGGTCGGGATACTTGGTCGAGCTCGAACAGCGGACCGCGGTGAGCACCTCGCCGTCGGCCAGACGCACCGAGGACGGCATGATGGCGTAGCCCCCGTCGGGCTCGTCGCCCACATAGGATTCGAACGTGAAGCTGCGGCCGCCGTCGCGGGTCCGGGCGGCGAACACCCTGCCTTCGCGGCCGTCCTGCTTGGCCGCCGACAGCAGGAACAGCGCATCGTGCCGGCCGAGGGGCACGATGTCGTGCCGCGCCGAGACGCCGGGCTGGCCAAGGTCGCCGAGGCGATAGGGGCCCTGCCATGAATGGCCCCGATCCCGGCTGACATAGAACCAGCTCAGCGAGCCGGCATGAAGCCCGGTCCGGCCCAGCAGCACCAGGGTCTCGGGATCGGTGAAATCGACGGGGGCGTCGAGCTGGCGCAGTTCGCGCTCGGGCACGATGGCCGGCTCCGACTGCAGCTCAGGGATCACGTGCTCGTCGCCAGAGAGACCCGGGCGGCCGGGCAGCACACCGGTGAACGGCTCATCCTTCCAGGTGCGCCCGCCATCGAAGCTGCGAGCCTGGCGCGGCAGGAACGGACGGGTCTTGTCGCGGGCGTGGAGGTACTCGTCGGTCCGCAGATGGCCAACGAGGAAAATCACCAGCACTTCCTCGCCCCACGACCACATCCCGTAGTTGGCCGGCCAGCCGGCGAACAGTTTCGGGTCCCTGAAGACTTCACTGTGAGTGGTCATAGCGTTCCTGTGGATGAGGAAACCCCGAGGCGGGATTCGTAGGCAAAGAGGGCCGGCGAACCGCCGGTGTGGAGGAAGACGACGGCAGCGTCGCGCGCGATCTCGCCAGAACGGGCAAGCGCGATGAGGCCGGCCATCGATTTGCTGGTGTAGACCGGATCGAGCAGGATGCCTTCGAGCCGGGCGAGCAGCCGGATGGCATCGAGCCCGGCATCGGTCGGCAGGCCGTAGCCCTCGCCCACCTGCTCGTCGCGGATCACCACTTCGATGGCATCGGGGTCGACGGCCGGCCGCACAAGCGGCGCGGTGTCACGCAGCAGCCCGCGAACCTTGGGCGTGAGTTCGCTCGACGGACCGCCGCAGCTGAAGGCGACGACCCGCATGTCCGACCTGGCAGCGGCAAGGCCGAGCAGCAGGCCGGCCTGGGTGCCGCCGCTGCCTGTGGTCTGGACGACAAGCGGCGTGCCGAGTCCGAGCCGCGCGACCTGTCCGATGAGTTCTTCGGCAGCCCTGACATAGCCCAGCGCGCCGACCGCGCTCGATCCACCCGAGGGGATCACGTAGGGACGCCGGCCCGACGCCGCGATCGCTTCGGCGCGCGCAGCAAGGGCAGCATGCCGGTCCGCGTCGGCGGCGATGGAATGCAGCGTCGCGCCGAACAGGCGGTCCAGCAGCACGTTGCCGGATTGCGCGAAGGCATGGTCCTGCATGAAGGCGCCATCAGCGAGGATGAGCTCGCAGCCCATGCCGAGCCGGGCAGCCACGGCGGCCGTCTGCCGACAGTGGTTCGATTGCGTCCCGCCGATGGTGAGCAGCGTGTCGCAGCCCTGCGCCAGAGCTGCGGCGGCGAGGTATTCGAGCTTTCTCACCTTGTTGCCGCCGAGGCCAAAGCCCGTGTTGTCGTCGCGCTTGACGAAGATGCGCGGTCCGCCCAGATGGGCGGTCAGCCGCTCGAGCGGCTCCAGCGGCGTCTCGCCGGCGATCAGCGGATAGCGGTCGTTCACGGGCACGCCGGTCATGGTGGGAGAAACAAAAAAAGGTGCCACCGCCACAAGGGACGGCGGCACCAGGGAGCGAGCTCAGGCGGGGGCGAAGTAGGACTTCCGCAGGGACGACTCGAAGCCTTCGCCGCTCGTGGTGTGGTCCTTGAAGTCAGCGGCGCTGATCGTGACCCAATCCGGGGACGCGATCGGGATGCAGGGGACTTCGCGCATGACGATCTCCTGCACTTTCATCCACTGCTCCACGCGCTTGGCGCGGTCGGTATCGATGGCGGCAGCTTCCAGCAGCGCATCGACTTCAGGGTTGGAGTAGAACGTGCCGTTCGAGAAGGGCAGGCCCTTGACGATGTTCTTGGACCAGAACAGGCGCTGCACGCCGACCTGCGGATCGAACAGGTTGCTGCTGCCACCCATTTGCATGGCATAGTCCTGATCGGTGAAGATCCGCTTGGCCAGGGTGCTGAGATCCTGCGCGCGCACCGTGATGTCGATGCCAACCTGCGCCAGCACGGCCTTCACGTAGTCGGTCAGCGTGCGCTGCTCGTTGCCGGTGGCCTCCATGGTGAAGGCCAGCCGCTTGCCATCAGCCTGACGCGGATAGCCGGCTTCATCCAGCAGCGCTTCGGCCTTGGCCAGATCGAACGGATAGGGCGACGGCGCCGGGTTGTGGAACTCGCGGTGATACGGAACCACCGGCGAGGCGGACGGCAGCGCTGCCCCCTGGTAGACGATCTTCACGATCGCATCGCGATCGATGCAATGCGCAATCGCCTGGCGGACCCGAACATCCTTGAGGATCTCGTGGGTCGTATTGAAGTTGAGCAGGTGGATGTTCGGCGGGTTGTACGAGTAGCCGCGGCGCTCGAAGGCGAGCGTGGCCAGCTGCTCGAGGCGGCGCAACTCGTTGACCGGAACCGGGGTCCGGTAGCCCAGCTGGACGTCGCCGGATTCGAGCGCGACCGTACGGGCCTGCGCATCGGGGATGAAGCGGGCGACAAGGCGTTCCAGCTTCGGGAAATCCGGATCCCAGTAGTTCGGGTTCCGCTCCCAGACGACGTGGCTGCCGCGGCTCCACTCGCGGAACACGAACGGGCCGGTGCCGATCGGCGCGGTCTCGTTGGGATGGTTCACCGGATCGGCGTCGCCATAGACGTGCGCGGGAACGATCGGCGACTCGCAGGAGGCGAGCGCAGTCAGCAGGAACGGCGTCGGCCGGGCCAGCTTCAGCACGACGGTATGCGCATCCGGCGTGTCGATCGACTCGAGCTGGGCGAAGGTCTGGCGGCCGCGCGAATGGTGCTGCTTCAGCGCTTCGATGGAGAACTTCACGTCGGCCGACGAGAAGTCCGCGCCGTCGTGCCACTTGACGCCTTCACGCAGGGTGAAGGTGTAGGTCAGGCCGTCCTCGGACACTTCCCAGGCCGTGGCCAACAGCGGCTGCGGACGCAGGTCGTCGTCATACTCGAGCAGGCCTTCGGTCACCTTGGGCGACACGATGGTCGACGCCAGGTCGGTGAGGCAGAGCATCTTGGACGGCTCGTTCTCGATGACGATGGTGGCGACGCCATCGGTGGCCGTCTGCGCCAGCACGCGGGTGGCGCCGGCGAGCGTGCCGCTTGCCATCACTACGGTGGTGGCCGCCATGCCCTGCAGCAGCGAGCGCCTTGAAAGTCCGTTCTTCATAGGTCCTCTCCAGTCTCCCTCGATCGCGATGATCACGATCGGTCTTTGGTTGAACTCTGATGCTGTCCGTCAGGGACAGCTGCGTCTGCCGAGACGAGGCCGTTGCGGCGATCTCGCTCGATATCCTCGGGGGCCCGCGCCGATGGCTCGCCCCAGCCCCCGCCGCCGGCGGATTCGACGATCAGCCGATCGCCCGGCGGGACGGTGAACTGGCCCTTGCCGCCAAAGCTCTGGCCCGACCGGAGCCGGACCGAGCCGGTGGCGCCGGAATGCCCGCCGAATGCGCCGCGCGCCGGCTGGCGCACATGCTCGAAGGTGGCGCCGAAGTTGAAGGGCGCGTCGATGCCATTCTCGATCTCAATGATCTGCCCGAGGCCGCCGCGCCACTTGCCGGCGCCGCCGCTGCCGGGGCGCAGATCCTTGCGCCACACGATGACGGAGGACATCGTCTCGAACACCTCGATCGAGCCGCCGCGCACGCCGCTGGGAAAGCCGGTCGCCGAGAGCCCGTCGCGGAAGGGCAGCGCGCCCATGCCGCCGGCGGTGATCACCTGGGCATAGTAGACATCGTTGAGGCCGGAGGTCGGGGTGCGCGGACCATTGACCGGCAGCGCCCAGAGAACGCTCGCTCCTTCCGCCGGCACCAACTCCGGCAGCACCTGTCGCAGGCAACCGAACACCAGGTCCGGCAGCATCAGGCCGATCTCGGCGCGCGCCAGCACCGCGGCGGGCTTGGTGGCATTGAGGATGCAGCCCTCGGGGGCGGTCACCAGACGGGGCTCGAGCGAGCCCGCATTGTTCGGGATGGCGCGTGCGATGACGCAGCCGAGGGCGAAGGAAGTATAGGCCTTGGTGTAGCATAGCGGCACGTTGAAATTGTACGGCGTCATGCCGTCGGTGCCGGTGTAGTCGACCTCGATGCTGTCGTCGGTGATCGTCAGCTTCGCCCGCAGGACGATCGGCACGTCCCTGCCGTCAAGCGTCGCCTCGGAGGTCCAACTGCCCGTGGGGAGCTTTCTGATTTCGGCGAGTACCGCCTCGCGCGACACATCGATGATGTAGTCCGCGAGTTCGTCGAGGTCGGCGAGCGCGAACTCGGCCATCATGCGCGTCACCGCGCTAGCGCCAACGTCGTTGCAGTTCATCAGCGAATAGATGTCGCCGACGGTCTCGACCGGCTGGCGCGTATTGGCGCGGATGACTTCGAGCAGGGCCCCGTTGATCGTGCCGGCATCGACGAGCCGCACGATGGGCAGGTAGAGCCCCTCCATGAACACATCGCGCGAGGCGCTGCGATCGACCAGCCCGCCGATGTCCATGATGTGGCTGTTGCAGGCGATGAAGCCGACCAGCCGCCCCTCGTGGAAGCACGGCGTGGTCACGCTCACATCGTTGGTATGGCCGGTGCCGAGCCAGGGATCGTTGTGCACGAAGACATCGCCCTCGCGCATCGTCTCGACCGGGAACCGCGCGATGACATGCCCGACGGCGAGCGCCATCGAATTGATGTGTCCCGGCGTTCCCGTCACGGCCTGGGCCAGCATGCGGCCGCGCGCGTCGAACACGCCCGCGGCGAGATCTCCCGATTCACGGACGGCGGAACTGAATGCCGTGCGCTCCAGCGCATCGGCCTGCTCGCCCACGGCGGCAATCAGCCGTGTCCACATGATCTGCTTGTCGACCAGCGATAGGGCCATCAGCGCGCCTCTTTCCGTTCGAGGACGATGGCGCCGCTGGGGTGGATATGCGCGCGGAAGCTGCCGGTGACGAGGGTCGCCGTTTCATCCTCGACAATGAGGCCGGGCCCCTCGAAATGGGCACCGGGCGCGAGCGACTCGCGCCGATAGCGCGGCACCTCCACATCCCGCCCCGCCGCACCGTCGAAAATGCGGATCAGGTCCTTCGGGATGGCGGGGAGCGGGGGAGGAGAAGCCGCTTCCGCCTGCGGCGGGGCATCGATCGTGGACACCATCACAGACCAAGTGGTGATCTCGATGGCGCCGTTGGGAATGGCACGCTTGAACAGCGCTTCGTAAACCTGCTCGAAGCCGCGCCGCAGATCGACGAGGTCGGCATCGACCAGCGCCCGGCTCGGCACTTCCACTTCGATCTCGTAGCCCTGCCCGACATAGCGCATGAAGGCGAGGGTCCGAGTGGCGACAGGTGCCTCGCCGGCCCCGGTCCGCACCCAACCCGCCGCTTCGGCGCTCATCGCCGCAAGCATGGCGTTGACGCCGGAGAAATCGAAGGCGTCGAGCCGGGTATAGCGGCTGCGGGTAAGCTCGAAGGAGATCGGCGCATCGAGGAAGCCGACGGCGGAACCCACGCCAGCCGATGACGGCACCACCACGCGGGCGATCTCGAGCTTTTCGGCGAGACGCGCGGCATGCAGCGGCGCAGCGCCGCCAAAAGCGATCATGGTCTGCCGGCTGACGACCACCCCCCGCTCGGCGGCATGCGAGCGCGCCGCTGACGCCATGTTCTCGCAGACCATCTCGTAGAGGGCATGGGCACCGCCTTCGGGCGAAAGCTGCATCGCCTGGGCGAGATCGGCCGTCACCGCCGTGCGCGCGCGGTCGGCATCGAGCCGGATCGCGCCGCCAGCGAAATCGTCAGGGTCGATCAGGCCGAGCAGCAGGTCGGCATCGGTGACCGTCGGGCGGGCACCGCCGCGGCCATAGCTCGCCGGACCGGGCTGGGAGCCGGCGCTTTCGGGTCCGACACGGAGTTGGCCGAGAGTGTCGAGCCGGGCGATCGAGCCACCGCCAGCCCCGATCTCGACCATCTCGACCACTGGAATGCGTAACGGCAGCCCGCTGCCCTTGAGGAAGCGCTCGGTGCGATCCGCCTCGAACACCCGCGCCTTGCGCGGCTGCCCGTCGACCAGCATGGTGACCTTGGCCGTTGTGCCGCCCATGTCGAAGGCCAGCACATCGGTCGCCGCCAGCGTCGCCGAAATGCGGGAAGCGAAGATGGCGCCGCCGGCCGGGCCCGACTCGATGAGCCGCACCGGGAAATTGCGCGCGATATCGATGGAAACGAGCCCGCCGCCTGACGACATGATGGCGAGGAAGCCGCGGAAGCCGTCGGCGCGGAAGCTCTGCTCCATGCGCGCGAGATAGCCTTCGAGCAGCGGCTGCACATAGGCATTGGCGACCGTCGTCGAGACCCGCTCGTACTCGCGGATTTCGGGGCACACGGCGCTGGAAATACTGATGCTGACATCGGGCAGCACCGAGCGCAGCAATTCGGCGGCCCGTACCTCGTGCGCATCGTTCATGAAGGCATGGAGGAAGGCGATGGCGACGCTGCGCACGCCGCTATGGCGCAGCGTCGCGGCTGCCTGCAGCACATCTTCCTCGTTCAGCGCCAGGCGGACACCGCCGCGCGCATCCATGCGCTCGCGGATCGGCAGCCGCAGCGGGCGCTCCACCAGCGGCACCGGACGCACCAGCGCAATATCGTACTGATCGAACCGGCTTTCGGTCGCGATCTCCAGGACGTCCCGGAATCCGTCGGTGGTCAGCAGCGCCGTCGGCACGCCGCGACGCTCGATGATGGCGTTGGTCGCGAGCGTCGTGCCATGCACGAAGACGTCGACATCGGCGAGGGAAAGGCCGGCATCGGCGAGCACCCGATCGACACCCTGCCGTAGGCCGACCTCGGGCGCCTCGCCCGTCGTCAGAACCTTCGTCGTCCACAGCCGCTGCCCTGCGCGCAGCGCTATGTCCGTGAATGTCCCGCCGATATCGGCGGCCAGTCGAACGTCACCCGTCGTCAACGCCTGTACCCAGAATTCGTGCACTTCGTGCCTTTCAGCACATCGTCACCTTGCCTTATCCGTCACATGATGTAAACATTGATTATATCACTGATACAATCAGTCGGGGTATCGGTTACCCCGGATCACGGGTCGGAGAGAAATACGTGCCTTCGGATTTGAACGGGATCGCATGCGCTTGCGTGACCCCGATGACTGCTGAGTCGGAAATCGACGTCCCGCGGCTCGCCGCCCACATCGATTCCCTGTTCGCCCAGGGGTGCAGTTTCGTGTCGACGTTCGGGAGCACGGGCGAGGGCCCTTCGCTGTCGACGCGGCAGAAGGCGGCCGCCCTGCGGCAGCTGGCGGAGGCCGGCAGCGACATGTCGCGGCAGGTCCCCGCCATCATGACGCCCTGCCTCGATGACGCCGTGGACCTGCTCGCGGTGGTTGCCGAAACCGGCTGCCCCGCCGCGCTGGTGCTGCCGCCATTCTACTATGCGGCGCCGGCCACCGCCGGCATCGTCGACTACATCGAGCGCATGGCGCAGCGGGCCAGGGCCGACATCGACCTGCTCCTCTACAATATCCCTGCCCTGTCGCGCGTCGCCTTCAGCATCGAGCTGATCGGCGCCATCCGCGAGCGCCTGGGCTCGCAGGTCGTCGGTGTCAAGGATTCGACGGGCGATCTGCAGAACGGGCTGGCCCTCGTGAAGGCCTTCCCCGATCTCAACATCTTCACCGGCGACGATCGGGTGCTCCCCGATCTCGTCGCCGCCGGCGGCGCGGGCATGATCGGCGGCCTGCCGAACCTGACGGCCCCCGATCTCGTCGCCCTGCTGCGATCGCCCGACGACGCCGCGCTGCGCGCCAAGGCCGCGGCACGGATCGCTGCGGTCGATGCCAATGGCGGCCTGCCGGTCATCAAGTCGATGCTCGCCAGCTTCAGTGGCGATGCCGGCCTGAGCCGCGTCATTCCGCCCCTCGTCGCCGCGACCGGCGCGTCCACTGCCGAGGCAGTGCGCGTTTTCGGCGAGTCAGGCTATTCCTATTCCGGCATGGCGGCCTGACGGCAGTGCCCGGGGAGGGATCAGCAGCGATGGTTATGGTCGGAGAGGTGGAACGGTCCACGGGCGGGCGGCCCAATTCGCTCAAGCACGTGGCCTATGAACGCTTCCAGCAAGTGCTGCTGAACGGCGTCCTGCGTCCCGGCCAGTTCGTCTCCCAGCGCGACCTGGTCAGCATCCTCGGCATGTCCCTCGGGGCGCTGCGCGAACTGCTGCCGCGCCTCGAATCCGAGAACCTCGTCACCGTGGTGCCGCAGCGCGGCATCCAGATCACCGTCATCACCCTGCCGATGATCCACGATGCGTTCCAGTTCCGCACGGCGCTGGAGCGCGAGGCGGTTCTTACGGCCGTCCGGCGCATGCATGACGACGTGCTGCACGAGCAGCGCCGCATTCACCAGCATGTCCTTGCCCGCGCCGGCGAGAAGGATGCCGGCGACCTCTACGGCACCAGCCAGGACATCGACACCAATTTCCACAAGCTGTTCATCGATTCGACCGAGAACGAACTGCTGATCCAGTCCTATGCGGTGAATTCGATCCGTATCCGGCTGATCAACCTCGACCGGATCCGCCTGTCGCCGGCCAGCCTCGAAGGCGCCTTCGGCGACCACCTCGATATCATCGACGCCGTCATGGCCCGCGATGGCGACCGGGCCTGCCGCGCGGTCGAGAAACACATGCACAATGCGCGCCAGCGCGCGGTGGAGTTCTAGCCAATGGACGGCGCCCTGCGCGCAACGGGATGGCTGCTGCGGCGACTGGTGCTGCAGGTGGTGCCGACCCTGTTCGCGATCTGCACGATCAACTTCTTCGTGCTCAATCTCATGCCTGGCGACGCCGTCGATGCATTGATGAGCCTGTCCGGCTCCGCGTCCGAAGAAACCATGGCGGCGCTGCGCGAACGCTTCGGGCTCGATCAGCCGCTGCTCTCTCGCTATGTCGCCTACATCACCAACGTGGTGCAGCTGCAGTTCGGCACCTCGGTGCTCTACGGCGTACCCGTGCTCCAGATCATCCTCGAGCGGCTGTCGGCGACGCTGGCGCTGATGGTGACGGCGCTCGGCATCGCCTATGTCGTCGGCGTCGCGGTCGGCTGGGTGATGGCCGCGTTCTCCGGGCGCTGGCCGGACCGGATCCTCACCGTCATCGTGATGCTGCTCTATTCCGCGCCGGGCTTCTGGGTAGGCCTGATGGCCATCGCACTGTTCTCGGGTCAGCTTGGCTGGCTGCCGAGCGGCGGCGCCGAAAGCATCGGCCGCGACCTGCAGGGCTGGGCCTGGCTGGGCGACCGCATCCGGCACCTGATCCTGCCCGCCATGGCGCTCGCTGCGTTCTTCATCGCCATCTATGCGCGCCTCACCCGCGCCGCCATGCTGGAAGCACTGCGGCAGGATTACATCCGCACCGCCGAAGCCAAGGGTCTGCACCCGTTCACGCTGCAGTTCCGCCACGCGCTGCGCAACGCGCTGATCGGCGTGACGACCGTCGCGGGGCTGCACGCCGGCAACATGCTCGGCGGTGCGGTGGTGGTGGAAACCGTGTTCAGCTGGCCCGGCCTCGGCCGCCTGATGATGACGGCGCTGGTCAACCGCGATTTCAGCCTCATCATGGGGGTCTTCCTCGTCTCCGCCGTGATCATGATCGTCACCAATCTGCTGGTCGACTGGATCACCACCCTGCTCGATCCGAGGACCGCCCGATGAGTGCTCCCGCCGCCCATCCGGCCGCAGCGCGCCGCCTCGGTCCGTGGTCGCGATTGCTGACCCTGCTGCGTCGCGATCTCGGGCTGGCGCTGGCCGTCGGCCTGATCGTCGCCGTCGTCCTGGTTGCCGTCTTCGCCCCGCTGATCAGCCCGGTCAGCCCCAGCCAGATGGTGGCCATGCCGCTGCTGTGGCCATTCCAGGACCCGGCCTATCCGCTCGGCTCCGACGTCATCGGGCGCGACCTGCTGTCGGGGCTCGTCCATGGCGCACGCATCTCGCTCCTCGTGGGGCTGCTGTCTGCCCTGATCAGCCTGGCCATCGGTGTCGCCATCGGGGCGCTCGCGGGCTTTTTCGGTGGCTGGGTCGATACCCTGCTGATGCGCTTCACCGAACTGTTCCAGGTCATCCCGACCTTCATCCTCGTGGTCGTCATTCTCGCCATCTTCTCGCCGTCGCTGCCGCTGATCGTGGTGGCGATCGGGGTCTCCGCCTGGCCGCTGGTGGCGCGGCTGACCCGCGCCGAGTTCCGCTCGCTGAAAGAAGCCGATTTCGTGCTTGCCGGCCGCGCTGCGGGGCTTGGCACGCCGGCGATCATCCTCTCGGAAATCCTGCCGAATGCCCTGCCCTCGCTGGTCGTCGCCGCCTCCGTGCTGGTGGCCAACGGCATCCTCACCGAGGCCGGCATCTCGTTCCTCAACATCGGTGACCCCAATCTCGTCAGCTGGGGCAGCCTGATCGCCAACGGCAAGGACAACATCAATTCAGAATGGTTCCTGTCGGCGCTGCCGGGGCTGGCCATTGTCGTCACCGTGCTGGCCCTCAATATCCTCGGCGACCGGCTGACCGACATCCTCAATCCGCGCTCAGAGATCCAATGACCCCGCCGACCGCCGCCGTCCTGCCCGAAGAGCTGCTGCGCACGCATCGCGACGTGCGCTGGACCGAATTTTCCCCGGACATGCTGCCCGCCGGCGTGGCCGGAACGGATATGGCCACGGCGCCCGTCGTGCTGGAGGCGATCGAACGCCTCGTGCGTGACCAGGATTTCGGCTACCCGCTGCGCAACGGTCGACCGGCAGGCGAAGCGCTGGCCGCGGCCTTCTCACGCCGCATGGCACGGCTTTATGGCTGGCAGGCCGATGCCGCCGCCGTCGTGCCCGTCGCCGACCTGGTGCAGGGCGTGACCGCGACGATCATGGCCTTCACCGCGCCCGGCGACAGCGTGGCCGCCCACATGCCGAGCTATCAGCCGTTCCGGACGGCAACGGCGGCGACCGGCCGTCGCTTCGTGCCGATGCCGCTGCGCGCCAATGGCGACCGTTACGAGCTCGACCTGCAGCAGGCCCGCGAGGCCTTCAGCAGCGGCGTCCGCCTGTTCATCCTGTGCAATCCGCATAATCCCACCGGCCGCGTCTTCACCCGCGCTGAGCTGCAGGCGCTGGTCGAGCTGGCGCAGGAATTCGACGTGGTGATCGTCTCCGACGAGATCCATTCGGACCTCGTGCTCGATGGCCGGGAACATGTTCCCGTCGCCGCTCTCGGCCCCGAGGCCGCGGCGCGCACGGTGACCCTCACCTCCGCCACCAAGAGCTTCAACCTGCCGGCGCTGCGGACGGCCGTCATGCACTTCGGCTCCGAGGCGCTGCTCAGGACCTTCGAGCGTCATTTCCCGCCGCGGCTGCTGGGCCAGCTCAGCGCCATGGGGATTGATGCGACCATCGCCGCCTGGGATCATGGCGATCCGTGGCTGGACGCGTTCCGGCTGCACCTGGGTCAGATGCGCGACCGCCTGCACGACCGGCTCGCCGCGGAAGCGCCGCTGGTCGGCTTCACGCCCATCGAAGGCACGTTCATGGCGTGGCTGGATTTCGGCAGGCACCTGCCCGAAGGCGGTGCCGGCGCATTCCTCCAGGAGCAGGCGAAGGTCGGTGCCTATGGCGGCGATATCTTCGGGGAAGACTATTCCCGCCATGCGCGGCTGGTGTTCGGCACCTCGCGCGAACTTCTCGACGCCATGATCGACCGGATCGTCGCCGCGCTTCGCCGCAACGCCCGTTGACGCGTCAGTCCTCGAGGGGCGGGACGATCGGCTTGCCGGCGTTGGCGTCGTCGGCCCAGCCGGGCAGTTCCTGTCCCTCGGCGCGGTCGCGATAGAGCGCGGCACGGGCCAGGAGCATCAGCGTCACCGGCGTCGTGATGGTGACGAAGGCGAGAATCAGCAGTTCGTGCAGTACCGGGCGGGCCTCCATGAGGGAGAACACCAGCATGGACGCCACCAGCACGAAGGCCGCACCGAAACTGGTGCCCAGCGTCGGCGCATGGACGCGCTGGTAGAAGGTCGGGAACCGGATCAGCCCGATGGTGCCGAGCAGGGTCGTCAGCGCCCCGCCCACGAGCAGCACGGCCACCAGCACCGCCGCCCAGACGGGGAGAGTCTCGAACGAGGTCATTCGATCACCTCACCGCGCATGAGGAACTTTGCCAGCGCCGCGGTGGCGACGAAGCTGAGTAGCCCGATCACCAGCGCGGCCTCGAAATAGAGCGTCTCGCCGGAGCGGATGCCGAAGGTCACCAGCAGCAGCATGGCGCTGAGATAAAGACTGTCGAGCGCGAGCACCCGGTCCTGCGCCCGCGGCCCCTTCAGCAGGCGCCAGCACGCCGCGCAGATCGCCAGGGCGAGGACGCACTGGGCAATGACGACGGCCGTTCCGACGATGGCGGTGCTCATTGGAAGATCTCCAGCAGCAGCGCTTCATAGGTGCGCTTGATGGTTTCGCCCCAGGCGATATCGTCCTCGGTGTCGAGGACATGCACCAGCACCGTGCTGGCGCGGGCATTGTAGTCGACCCAGGCGCTGCCCGGCGTTGCGGTGATGATGCCGGCCAGGATCGCGAGGCCGTTGGGATCGCGCAACGTGAGCCGGATGGTGACGAACACCGAGCGCGGCTGGCGCCGGCTCAGCACCAGCCCCATGACGGCGAGGTTGGAGCGGATGATGTCGCCCAGCACGCGCCACAGCAGCACGGCCACCAGCCATACCTTGCGCAGCCGCGAGCGCGGCGCCTCGACCAGCGAGGCCGCCCACGAGCCGAAGGTCGCCACCACCAGCGCGATCAGCAGCTGGCCCGGCTCGACGCTGCCGGCCAGCAGCAGCCACATGGCGAACAGCGCCAGCCAGAGCAGCGGATAGATCCACACCCGGCTCATGGCAGCACTCCCGCGACGGGGCTCCCCATCACCGCGTTCACGTATGCGGCCGGGGCGTAGAGCCCTTCGGTCATCGACTGCATGAAGGCCATCGCCGGGCCGGCGAGGATGGTCAGCATCAGGCAGAGCCCGCAGAGCAGAGCGATGGGAGCGACCTCGACGACGCGGAGGCGGAGCACCATCCCGAGAGGCAGGTCGTCGCCGGTCTTGTCGCTCACGATCGGGCTCGGCGCCATCTCGGCGATGACCTCACAGATGGTGCAGGCTTCGCCGGAGCTGACCCACTCGTACTCGTCGTAGTCGGGCTTGCACAAGTCGAGCTTCGTCAGCGCCTCGACCGTCGTCGTTCCTCCGTCGCCGCACGAGACGGCGAACGAGGTCTGGACGGTCATCTGCATGCGCCACCACCCCAGCGGCTCCGCCCAGCGCGCGTCGAATTGGTAGCCGCCGGTCACCTTCGTCACGTTCGTCACGCTCATCGCCATCGCCTCGGCGCTGTCCGCGGATTGAACGGTGATGGTCGGCAGCCCCACGATCGTCGGCTCGATGTCCGGTGGCACGGAGACGAAGCCGGTGGCGGTCCCCTTGTCCCGCACGTAGTTCGAGAGGGTGACCCGCGCGGCGACGTTGCTCGACACGGGCGACGGTACCGCGCAGAGCTGCCCCGGCTCGGCGGGCGTGCCCGCGGGGGG
>ERZ778022.2052-NODE-2052-length-22719-cov-4.868779_pt1 | contig 22719 bp, 27 predicted proteins | sample MGYA00375752_ERZ778022 | MGnify/ENA primary metagenome ERZ778022 (study PRJEB29350, sample SAMN05389826) | bioreactor metagenome | isolation source: Thiocyanate bioreactor | place: South Africa: University of Cape Town | collected 2014-04-04 ...
GAACCGCTCTCTCCACCGTGAAAGGGTGGCGTCCTAACCGATAGACGAAGGGAGCATTTAGTCGCACAAAACCAACAGGTTAGTGGTGTTGGGGGCGGCGCCAGACCTAAGCCGTTAAGGTGATTTGGCCAGCGCGGGGCAACGTATAATGGCGTTTCGTCACTGCGGCAAGCCATCAGATACACTTTGGACAGGAGGGTGGTGGATGCCCGCAAGGTCCGGGCTTACATGCCTTTAATGTCTGACACCATTTTACGGATCGGCACCGCCGGCTGGGGCGTGCCGTCACGTTACGCCGGGGAAATTCCGCAAGGCGGCAGCCATCTGGAGCGCTATGCGCGCCGCTTCAATGCCGTCGAAATCAACTCCTCGTTCTATCGCCCCCACCAGCGCAAGACCTATGAGCGCTGGGCGCGCTCCACGCCGGACGATTTCCGCTTTTCGGTGAAAGTGCCGAAGGCGATGACTCACGATGCGCGCCTGGTCGATTGCGCACCGCTGCTCGATCGCTTCGTGGCGGAAGTCATGGGTCTCGGCGAGAAGCTCGGCGTGCTGCTCGTGCAACTGCCGCCGAGTTTCGGTTTCGACGGGGAGGTTACTGACCGGTTCTTTCAGGACTTGAGGGCACGCATCGAGACGCCAGTTGCTCTTGAGCCACGGCACCGAAGCTGGTTCACGCCGGAGGTGACATCACGGCTGGCCGATCTGAAAATTGCGCGCGTCGCGGCCGATCCCGCGCCGGTGGCCGAAGCGGGCAGGCCGGGCGGTTGGACCGGGCTGGCCTATTATCGCTGGCACGGCGCGCCGAAGATTTATTATTCGGATTACGACGACGCAGCGCTCGCTTCTCTTGCGGAGCAAGTCGAGACGCAGAGCCAGTCAGACGTCCCGACATGGTGCATCCTCGACAATACGGCTCTCGGAGCCGCACTCGGAAACGCATTGACGCTGAAGCAGTTGACCAGCAGTAGCGTGACGAAACGGCCAGATTAAATCTTAAAGTAAAACATGAAGATCATGATCTGAAACATTTGTTCCTGTTTTCAGGAGCCTGTCGGATATCCAAATTTTGTCTGGAAGGTATCTCGAAATGGCGGTGACATGCGGGAATGCCCTCGCAGGGATCGGCGAATGCACTATGCTTTCGCGCATGAGTCCTCATCCTCTGTCCCGCATTGTCAGCCGCTTCAAGCGTGAGCCATCACGCACCGGCTCCCTCATCATCACCTTCTATGGCGACGCCATCCTGCCGCGCGGCGGCTCGGTCTGGCTCGGCACGCTGCTACAATTCCTCGAAATCCTTGGGACCGATGGTGGCGTGGTCCGCACGGCGGTATCGCGGCTGGCGGCGGATGGCTGGCTCGACCGGGACAAGGTGGGTCGCAAGAGTTTCTACAAGCTGGCCAAGCGCGGCCGCGAGCGCTTCGAGAGCGCGGTCGAGCATGTCTACAATCCGCATGTCTCGGATTGGGCGGGGCGGTTCGAGCTGCTGCTGATTGAAAACGGTGCCGATCGCGAAGCGTCGCGGACCGCGCTGACGGAAGCGGGATTCGGCAGCCCCATTCCAGGTGTATGGGTTGCACCGTCCGCCGTGCCGTTGCCGCGGGGCGTCGAAGGGGCCATCCGGCTGGAAGTTTCCGCCGACGATACGGCGGGGCGCCAACTGGTGAAGGCCAGCTGGTCGCTGGAGCGGACGGCGGATTCGTATCGTGAGTTCATCAAGACTTTCGGGCCGCTCGAAAGCTGGATCGGCGGCACAGACGCACTTTCGCCGGCGGATGCGATTCTCGCGCGTGTCCTGCTGATCCATCACTACCGGCGGGTGATCCTGCGCGATCCGCTGCTTCCCTCGAACCTGTTGCCATCCGGCTGGCCTGCGCCGGAAGCCCGGGCACTTTGCGCGCGGCTGTACCAAGCCCTTCTGCCGTCATCCGAATTGTGGCTCGACGAAGCCGGGGAGAGTGTGTCCGGCCCATTGAGCCCGCCCGGGGAGGAGTTCCGCCGGCGGTTCTCGGATGTGCAGCACAATGTGTTACACAAATAGCTTGATGGAATAAAATTCTGTTATATATTCTCCGGTGTCTCCCGGAGGAAACGGCGATGTATACCCAGGCGCTCAATGCAGCCCCCGAAGCTGAGGCTCCCTTTATCGAGGACGCCGGACGCGCGGCGCATTTTCAGGCGCGCATTGATGCCGACGATCGCATCGAGCCGAACGACTGGATGCCGGCGGCCTATCGCAAGACGCTGACGCGGCAGATTTCCCAGCATGCTCATTCCGAAATCGTCGGCATGCTTCCCGAGGGCAACTGGATCACGCGCGCGCCGACCCTCCGTCGCAAGGCGGCGCTGCTGGCCAAGGTGCAGGACGAATGCGGCCACGGTCTCTATCTTTATGCCGCCGCCGAAACGCTGGGCACGTCGCGCGAGGAATTAATCGACGCGATGCTGAGCGGGAAGGCGAAGTATTCCTCGATTTTCAATTATCCGACCCCGACCTGGGCCGACATCGGCGCAATCGGCTGGCTGGTCGACGGCGCGGCGATCATGAATCAGATTCCGCTGTGCCGCTGCTCCTATGGTCCTTACGCGCGCGCCATGATCCGCGTCTGCAAGGAAGAGTCGTTCCACCAGCGTCAGGGCTACGAGATCATGCTCACACTGTCGCGCGGCACCGAGGATCAGAAGGCGATGGCGCAGGATGCGCTGAACCGCTGGTGGTGGCCGTGTCTGATGATGTTCGGTCCGCCTGACAACATCAGTCAGCACAGCGACCAGTCCACGGCGTGGAAGATCAAGCGTTTCTCCAATGACGACCTGCGGCAGAAGTTCGTCGATGCCACCGTGCCGCAGGCGCATTATCTCGGCCTCACGCTGCCCGATGCCGATCTCAAGTGGAATGAAAACACCAAGCACTGGGATTACGGCACCATCGACTGGAATGAATTCAAGCAGGTGCTCGCGGGCAATGGCCCGTGCAACCGCGACCGCATGGCGGCGCGCCGCAAGGCCCATGACGACGGCGCGTGGGTGCGTGAAGCGGCTGCAGCCTATGCCGAAAAACAAAAGGCGCGCCGCGCCGCTGCCGCCTGATCGGAGGACACCTCATGGCCACACCGAATGTTCAGCTCTGGGAAGTCTTTATCCGCAGCCGCAACGGCCTTGCCCATAAGCATTGCGGCTCGCTGCATGCGGCCGACGCCACGCTTGCCTTGCAGGCGGCACGTGACATCTACACGCGCCGGGGCGAGGGGCTTTCGATCTGGGTGGTGCCGTCCAACGCGATCGTGGCGTCGGACCCGTCGGAGAAAGGCATGATGTTCGAGCCGGCGATGTCCAAGGTCTATCGTCATCCGACTTTCTACGATGTGCCGGACGAAGTCGGACATATGTGACGTTGCGCATCGGGCAATTCGTCATCGCGAGGAGCGGAGCGACGAAGCGATCCATTTGAGCGTGTTGCCGTGGATTGCTTCGCTTCGCTCGCAATGACAGCAAAATTCGAACCGGAACGTTGGTAACTATGACCACTGCATCGATCAAAGTCGCCGAAAGCCCGCTGGTGCTGTACGCCCTGCGTCGCGCCGACGATGCGCTGATCCTCGGCCACCGCGTCTCGGAATGGTGCGGCCATGCGCCCATGCTGGAAGAGGACATGGCGCTGGCCAATATCGGCCTCGACCTGATCGGGCAGGCGCGGGAGCTTTATACTTACGCGGCCAAGGTCGAGAACGCCGGAAACGACGAAGACAAGTTCGCATATCTGCGCGACGTGCGGCAGTACCGCAATCTGTTGCTGGTCGAGCAGCCCAACGGCGATTTCGCCCGCACTATCGCACGGCAGTTCTTCTATTCGGCATTTGCCGATCCATATTGGCGCGCGATGATGAAATCGGCGGACGCCACGTTGGCCGCGATCGCAGCGAAATCCGAGAAGGAAAGCGCCTATCATTTGCGCCACACTTCCGAATGGATGATCCGCTTGGGCGACGGCACCGACGAAAGCCATCGCCGCGCGCAGGTCGCCATCGACGATCTCTGGTCCTTCACGGGCGAGCTGTTTCACGTCGATGCGAGCGATGTAGAGCTTATTGTCGGGGGCGTTGCGGTCGATCCTGAAGCCCTGCGGGCCGGATGGATGGACACGGTGTCGTCGGTGCTGGCGCAAGCCACATTGACGCTTCCGGCCAACAACTGGATGCAGAAAGGTGGCCGCACCGGCCATCACAGCGAACATCTCGGCCATCTTCTCAGCGAGCTGCAATCGATGCAGCGAACGTTTCCGAACGCGACATGGTGAACAGCGCCGCCAGCATTCATGATTTGCGCCAGACCGCGTGGAACGCGGCGGCGCAGGTGGTCGATCCGGAGATTCCAGTTTTGACCATCGCCGATCTTGGCGTGCTGCGTGATGTGACCGTCACCGATGAAGGCGTGGAGGTGGCAATCACGCCGACCTATTCCGGCTGCCCGGCGATGAACATGATCGCACTCGAGATCGAACTGGCACTGGCGCGCGAGGGAATTCGCAACTCGAAAGTCCGCACCGTTCTGTCGCCGGCCTGGACCACCGACTGGATGACCGAGCATGGCCGCCAGAAGCTGAAGGACTACGGCATCGCGCCGCCGCAGGCCGGCAGCGGCCGTCGTGCGCTGTTCGGCGAACAGCAGGTGGCGTGTCCGCAATGCGGCTCCATCGACACGGAAGTGCTGTCCGAATTCGGCTCGACCTCCTGCAAGGCGCTGTGGCGCTGCAGGTCGTGCCGCGAACCGTTCGATTATTTCAAGTGCCACTAGAGACATTATCCATGTCCCACACGCCGAAATTTCATCGTCTCGCCATTAACGATCTCAAGCGCGAAACATCCGACGCGATCTCGATGACATTCGCCATTCCGGATGAATTGGCCGGAGACTATGCGTTTGCGCCCGGACAGTATCTGACATTGCGCACCACGATGGATGGGGAAGAGGTGCGGCGATCCTATTCGATCTGCTCGAGCCCGGACGACCATGAACTGCGCATCGCGGTCAAGCGCGTGGACGGCGGCGCGTTCTCAAGCTGGGCCCTGGACGAATTGAAATCCGGCGATGAGCTGGACGTGATGACGCCTACGGGCCGCTTCGGCGTGGCCCATGCGCCGGATCAGGCGAGGGTGCATGTCGGCTTCGCCGCAGGCTCCGGCATCACGCCGATCATGTCCATCGTTCGCGGGATTCTCGCGCGCGAGCCGAACAGCCGCTTTTTCCTGTTCTATGGCAACCGCACGACCAACGGCATTCTGTTCCGGGAAGCGCTGGAAGAACTCAAGGACCGTTTCATGGGACGCCTGTCGGTGTTCCATGTGCTGTCGCAGGAAGAGCAGGATCTGCCCATTTTGTATGGCCGCCTCGACCGGGAGAAGGTGGAGGTGTTGCTGCGCGCGATGGTGCCTGCCGCCGCCGTCGACCATGTATTTGTCTGCGGTCCCGTCGAGATGAGCGCGGACATTGAGGGCACCTGTGTCGATCTCGGCATTCCCGCCGAACGCGTGCATGTCGAACGGTTCGTCTCCGGGCTTGGCGGCAAGCCGCGGGCGAAGGTCCAGATCGCGCCGGAAGCCCCGCCGAAGGCGATCGCGTCTCTGATCGTGGACGGCAAACGCAAGGATGTGCCGATCGCGGAAGGCGAAGCCATTCTCGACGCGGCGTTGCGCGCGGGCATGGATCTGCCTTACGCCTGCAAGGGCGGCATGTGCAGCACCTGCCGGGCCAAGGTGGTCGAAGGCGAGACGGTGATGGACCTGAACTACTCGCTGGAGCCGTGGGAACTCGAGGCCGGTTTCGTGCTTACGTGCCAGGCGCACCCAGTCTCGTCGCGCGTCGTAGTCGATTACGATCAGATGTGATTGCTGGATTTCAGGTGCAACAGAGCTATCAGCAGGCCCTTCTTCTTCACCTCTCCCGTGGGGCGAGGTCGACGCGCGAAGCGCGGCGGGTGAGGGCGTAGAATCTCTCGATAGATTGAGATCCCCTCACCCCAACCCTCTCCCCATTGGGGAGAGGGAGTAGATCGCCCGAGATCGGATAATCTCGTGCAGACATGAGTTTTGCAATTTTACTTGCTTTCACGCAGCAGGGCATAGGCGGTTTGCGCCATTGCAACAGGCCGCTCGTCGCCATCGGTGCGGATCGTGATGCTGCCATAAGCCATGGTCTTGCCGAGCCGCACGACACGGGCATCGGCGAGAACATCGCTTTTCGTGGCCGGGCGCATGAAGTGGATGGTCTGATCCACCGTCGTCATGCCGATGTATTCGCCCGCGGCGGCGCAGACAGCAAAGACCATTGCCGTATCCGCGAGGCTCATCAGCGACTGCCCGCAGATGACGCCATTGCTCCGGCAGAGTCTGTCCGAGAAGGGCATACGAAGGACCGCGCTATCGCCGCCGATGGCTTCAATGGACAGACGAAGGTCCTGAACCCATGGCGCGAAAACAGTGGACAGCAACGTCTCTGCGGCGGCTTTGTCAAAGGTCGGCATACGGCATTCCTGCTGTGATTTAAGATAATGTAACGGGAAGAGCTGTGAATCCACGAAAGCGCACGCGTCTTGCGCGATAGGCGGGGCCGTTGGCGGCATAGTTCGGAAAACGCGCAAGGAAGCGGCCGATGGCAATCCGGCCTTCCAGCCGCGCCAGCGTCAGGCCGACGCAGGCATGCGCGCCGGAGGCGAAGGCGAGATGGCGGTTCGGCGCGCGGGTGGTATCGAGACGGTCGGGCTCCGCGAAGACATCCGGATCGCGGTTGGCAGCGCCGATGCAGAGTGTCACGAGCGTGCCTTTCGGGATGGCAAGGCCGTCGATCTCGGTGTCTTGTACCACGCGGCGGTTGCCGAGCTGATTGGAGCTTTCAAACCGAAGGAATTCCTCGACGGCCGGTTTGATTAGCGCGGGATCGCCGATCAGGCGCTGGCGTTCGTGCGGAAAGCGCAGCAACAATTCGAGTCCGTTGCCGATCAGGTTGGTCGTGGTTTCGTGACCTGCGTTCAGGATGAAAATGCAGTTCTGTAGAAGTTCGATCTCGCTCAGCTTCTCGCCGCTGGCTTCACCCTGAATCAGGCGTGTAAGCACGTCATGCTCGGGATTGCCCGGACGGACGCGGCGCTCAGTCACGAGATGGCGGAGGTAATCGAGAAATTCACCGACGGCGCGTTCGCCGCGCGCTTGTGCCTCATCCGTGAGGAACGGCTCCAGCGCGCCGAGAATGGCCAGCGACCAGCCGCGCAGCGGCGCACGATCCGCGTGTGGAATGTCGAGCAGGTTGCCGATGATTTCGATCGGAATCGCGGAGGCAAAATCCTCGATCAGGTCGGCTTTCCCGTGTGCCTCCATGTTGTCCAGCAACCTGTCGACCAGCGCGATCAGGCCCGGCTCCATCTCGGCGATGGCGCGCGGATTGAGTGCGCCCGCGATCAGACGCCGCACGCGGGTGTGCAGCGGCGGATCGTTGAAGACGAGGCTCGTGGTGTGATGCTGGAACAGCAACGAACCCGCGCCGTATTTCGGCGCGAACTCGACCTTCTTGTCGGAACTGAAATGAAACGTGTTCTTGTAGATCGCTTCAAGATCGCGGTGCCGTGTCAGGAACAGCGATCCGTCCGGCATGCGATGGATCGGGTCAGCCGACTGCAAGGCGCGGTAAGTCGGGTAGGGGTCGTCGTAAAACGAATCCGGCAGGCCCTTCAGCGAGAATTCGCGCGCAATCGCTTCATTCTCTGGTGAATGAAGTTGCTCCGAATTTGCGCGTGGCTCCGCTCCCGGCATTGCGGATCGATAAATCAGCCAACGATGTCGTTGATCTGCACCACGGCCTGCGCCTTGGTGAAGTTCGGAATGTCCGCGAAGATTTCCTTGCCATGCGCCTTTCCGGCGGCTTTGAAATCATCCAGCGAACCGAACGTGATCAGCGCGATCATCTGATAGTCCGGGGCGCTGCCATCAGGCTTCACGACGCCCTTGATGGCCTGCGCGCTTTTCAGTCCATGCTGACCCCAGCGATCCCTGACCAGCGGCATATGCGTCTTGAGATAGTAGTCGGTATCGAAGGCTTCTCCGGCCGGATACATCACAGTGACGAGAATCATGGTTTTCTCCCTTTGGTCTTTTTAAGCCTGCGGCCGGACCGCGTTCATGGTGAGAAGCTCGTAGGTCGCGGCCGACTCGCCCTTGTCCGTCAGAATTTCGACATCCCAGCGCACTTCGCCATACTGCTTGTTGCGCGGCGACTTGTCCTTGGCTGTCAGCCGGACCTTGATGGTTTCACCGGGCTGGATCGGCTTGGTGAAGCGGAGCGAGTCGAGGCCGTAATTGGCGAGAACAGGGCCCGGATCGGGATCGACAAACAGGCCCGCGGCGAACGACAGCAGCAGATAGCCGTGCGCGACACGGCCGGGAAAGAAGGGGTGGCCCTTGGTCGCTTCCTCATCCATGTGCGCATAGAAAGTATCGCCGGTGAAGTTGGCGAAGTGCTCGATGTCATCGAGAGTGATGGTGCGTTCCTTCGAGTGGAATGTCTGCCCGATATCCAGATCCTCGAAATGATAACGGAACGGATGCCTGTCCTTCTCGACAATGGGCGCGTTCTTCGTCCAGCTTCCGGTAATGCCGGTGAGCATGGCTGGCGAACCCTGCAGCGCGGTGCGCTGCATGTAATGATGCACGCTGCGCACGCCGCCGAGTTCTTCGCCGCCGCCCGCGCGGCCGGGACCGCCGTGAACCATCTGCGGCATCGGCGAGCCGTGTCCGGTCTGCTCCCTGGCGCAATCGCGGTCGATCATCACCAGCCCCCCGTGGAAACTGGAAACGCCGAACACCAGATTAGAGGCGACTTTTGGATCGTGCGTATAGACCGACGCCACGAGGCTGCCGCCGCCGCGATTGGTGAGGGCGATGGCTTCGTCCAGATCGCCGTAGCCCATCACGGTCGACACCGGACCGAAGGCTTCGACCGAATACACATGCGCCGCGTGAACGGGATCGGCGCAATGCAGCAGGAGCGGCGGAATGAACGCGCCGCGCAGCACATCCGCGCCCTGAACGTCAAAGTTCTCCGGATCGCCCGCGACAAGCTGCGCTTCGGTTCGCAGCGTTTTCACATGCGCCAGCACATCGCGGCGCTGGTCGAGGCCGACGACCGGTCCCATCCGCACGTTTTCAAGCTCGGGATTGCCGATCACGACCTTATCGAGCTGGTCACGCAATGCCTCAATGACGGCTTCGACATGCGCCTTGGGCGCAAATGCGCGGCGGATCGCGGTGCATTTCTGCCCCGCCTTGACGGTCATCTCCTTGGCGACTTCCTTGATGAAGAGATCGAACTCGGGCGAGCCGGGCGCGGCGTCCGGCGCGAGGATCGCGGCATTGAGCGAATCCCGTTCGGCGATGAAGCGCACGGCTTCCTTCGCAATCACGGGATGGCGCTGCAATTTTTCCGATGTGCTGGCCGAACCGGTGAACGACACCACATCCTGACAGGTGAGGTGGTCGAACAGGTCGCCGGTCGAACCAACGATAAATTGGAACGCACCTTCAGGAAGGATGCCGGACTCCGCGATCATGCGCGCCAGCGCATGGGCGACATAGGACGTCACCGTGGCGGGCTTGGTGATGACAGGAACGCCGCCGAGCAGGGCAGGCGCGAGTTTCTCCAGCATGCCCCAGCACGGGAAATTGAAAGCGTTGATATGGACCGCAGTGCCCTGCAGCGAGGTGACGATATGCTGGCCGGCAAACGTGCCGGTCTTGCCCAGCTGTTCAACCGCGCCGTCCATCAGGAAGGTGGAGTTCGGCAGTTCGCGCCGGCCCTTGCCGGCATAGACAAACAGTGTGCCAATGCCACCATCCACGTCGATCAGGTTGTCGGTGCGTGTCGCGCCCGCCTGGAACGACAGCTTGTAGAGCTGGTCCTTCCGTTCGGTGATGTATTGCGCGAGCTTTTTTAGAAGGTCTGCGCGCTGATGAAACGTCAGCTTGCGCAGGTTCTTGCCGCCGACATTGCGCGCATAAGCCAGAGCCTCGCGCAGATCGAGGCCGCCGCTGGTCGCCTCAGCGACCACGTCGCCGGTGACAGCGCTGCGGACCTCGATCAACTCGCTTCCCGCTGTCCAGTGTCCCTTGACGTAGCTTTCGAGTTTCATGCGATCACTTCGATGTTGGGTGCGGACAGGCACCGGATGATGGAAAGATTATTCGGCTGCTGCGGTCCGTTTCATCTGCTTCGGAGCAGGCTTGAGCAGGTTGCGCGCGCCATCGGTGATCAGGCGCGTCACGATCTCGGCATATTCGCTCCGGCTGACGGAGCCGGTGCTCCTGAACCAGAGGTAGTGCCAGTTGACCATGCCGAACAGCGACATAGTCACCGGCGTCATCATCTTGGTGCCCTTCAGATGTGGCGCCACGCCGACGACGGCCGCCGAAAATATCTTCACCAGATCGCGCTCCATCGCCTTGAGCTGCGCCTGACGTTCATCCGGCAGGAAGCGCATGCTGCTGATCTGCACGTTGTGCTGGGAATCCGCATCCCGATAGGCTTCGAGCAGGGCGGCGATCAATCCGTTGAGGCGTACTTCAGGTTGCGCATCGGGATTGTCCGCGCTCTCGACGACTTCCAGCAATTCCTCGAGATGGAAGCGGATGACGTCGAACAGCAGACCTTCCTTGTCCTTGTAGTAATGATAGAGGTTCGCTTTCGATACGCCGCAGGCATCGGCGATCTTGCTCATTGATGCGCGGTCGTAGCCATAGGCCGAGAACAGCTCCGCCGAGCGATCGAGGATCGCCTGCCGCTTGTCGTCGTAGTCGTTGGCGCGTTTGCGGGCCATGTGAAGCCTTATTCCTTTGGCCTGCGGTCGATGATGCGCTTCGCCTTGCCGACGGAGCGCTCGATGGTGCCCGGATCGAGAACGGTCACGCGCGCGGTGACGCCAATGGTGTCCTTCACCGACTGCATCAGTTCACCGGTCGCCTTCTGCCGTCCGGGGAAGCTGGCATCGGGCCGGGCCTCGACCTGAATCTCCATCTCGTCCATGCGGCCTTCGCGGGTGAGGATGATCTGGTAGTGAACCGACAGATCGTGAATCGCGAGCAGCTTTTCCTCGATCTGCGTCGGAAAGACATTCACGCCGCGCACGATCATCATGTCGTCGGAACGGCCGGTGACTTTCTCCATCCGGCGCAACGAACGCGCGGTGCCCGGCAGCAGTCGCGTGAGATCGCGCGTGCGGTAACGGATCACGGGCATGGCTTCCTTGGTCAGTGAGGTGAAGACCAGTTCGCCTTTCTCGCCGTCGGGCAGCACTTCGCCGGTCGCGGGATCGATGACCTCGGGATAGAAGTGATCTTCCCAGATATGGAGGCCATCCTTGGTCTCGACGCATTCGCTGGCGACGCCGGGTCCCATCACTTCGGACAAACCATAGATGTCCACGGCGTGAAGATCGAACGCTTCCTCGATTTCCTCGCGCATGGCATTGGTCCACGGTTCAGCGCCGAAGATGCCGATGCGCAGCGAGGACTTGCGCGGATCGAGGCCCTGCTTCCTGAACTCGTCGAGGATCGCCAGCATGTAGGAGGGCGTCACCATGATGATTTCGGGTTTGAAGTCGTTGATGAGTTGCACCTGCCGTTCGGTCATGCCGCCCGAGATCGGAATCACGGTGCATCCGAGCCGCTCCGCGCCGTAATGGGCGCCGAGGCCGCCAGTGAACAGGCCATAGCCGTAAGCGACATGCACCTTCATGCCGGGGCGGCCGCCTGCGGCGCGGATCGAGCGCGCAACCACGTCCGCCCAAGTGTCGATGTCGCGCTTGGTGTAGCCGACGACGGTCGGCTTGCCCGTGGTGCCCGACGAGGCGTGAATGCGCGCGACGTTCTGTTCCGGTACGGCGAACATGCCGAACGGATAGTTGTCGCGCAGGTCGGTCTTGATGGTGAAGGGGAACTTCGCGAGGTCGGAGAGGTCCTTGAAGGAATCCGGCGTCACGCCGGCGGCATCGAACCTGGCGCGATAGTGCGGCACATTGTCGTAGGCATGGCGCAGCGTCCACGCCAGCCGCTCGCGCTGCAGCGCGCGGATGTCGTCGCGGGAGGCGGTCTCAAAGCGATCGAGGTCCGCCTGGTCGGGCGTCAGCCGGTCGAGCTTGCGCAACGGAATCTGAATCAATGGTCTCTCCCGGGTCTTGCTTATTTGCTGTTCTGGTCATGGTCGTCCGAACCAAGCAGACGTCCTGAAATGGTTCGCGAATGTCCACGAAACTCCGCGACCACGGTGTTGCTGCTGTCGCGAACTGTCACGTCATACACGCCGCCGCGTCCGGCGCGATTGCGCTCTACCGCATGCGCCGTCAGCGTTTCTCCTTCGCTGACAGCGCGCAGGAAAGTCACCGCGCATTGCTGGGCGACTGTTCGTTGATCGTAGGTGTTGCAGGCGAAAGCGAAGGTCGAGTCTGCCAGTGTGAAGATGAAACCGCCATGACAGATGCCGTGACCGTTGGTCATGTCCTTGCGGACAGTCATCGACATCACGGCCTCGCCGGGCGCGATCCGCTGCAGGCTCATGCCGAGTCCTTTGCTGGCGCGGTCGTCCTGCCACATCGTGTTCGCGCAGGCCTCGGCCAGCGCGTGCGCATCCGCATTGTCGTGAGATCGACTTGCTTCCAAGGCATCCTCCCGGATCGGCCGTTTTGGCAGCCGTTGGATGTCAGATTACTATTGACCAACCGTCCGGTCAATTATATTGCTGAATCAGATGCGCGGATAGTTGCACTTGAGACTATGCGCATTAGGGTTGGAAACATGTCGGGCAAGCCCTCAAAAACCGGGCGCCCATCATTCAGGGAGGGATGAGCTGTGAAATCCATATCGGCATTGAAGTTCATGTTGGCCGCGAGTGTCGCCGCCTTGGCGTTCAGCGGCTCGGCGCATGCGCAGCAGACCATCAAGATCGGCTCCGTTCTCTCCGTCACCGGTCCTGCGTCGTTTCTCGGCGAGCCCGAAGACAAGACGCTGCGGATGTATGTCGACAAGATCAACGCCGCAGGCGGCGTCAACGGCAAGAAGATCGAACTCGTCATTTATGATGACGGCGGCGACGCCAACAAGGCGCGCACCTTCGCGACACGCCTGATCGAGGACGACAAGGTGGTGGCGATGGCCGGCGGTTCGACCACCGGCACCACCATGGCGATGATCCCGGTGTTCGAGGAAGCGCAGGTTCCGTTCATTTCGTTTGCGGGCGCGGTCGAGGTGATCGATCCGGTGCGCAAATATGTTTTCAAGACGCCGCACACCGACAAGATGGCCTGCGAGAAGATTTTCGAGAATCTGAAGCAGCGCAAGCTGACCAATATCGCGCTGATCTCCGGCACCGACGGTTTCGGCGCCTCGATGCGGGCCCAGTGCGTGAAGGCGGCGCCGAACTACGGCATCAAGATCGTCACTGAGGAAAGCTACGGTCCCCGCGACAGCGACATGACCGGCCAGCTGACCAAGATCAAGAACACGGCTGGCGTGCAGGCCGTGGTCAATCCGGGATTCGGGCAGGGGCCTGCCATCGTGACACGTAACTATGCCCAGCTCGGCATGACCGCGACGCCGTTCTATCAGAGCCATGGCGTCGCCTCGAAGAGCTTCATCGAGCTTGCCGGCCCTGCGGCGGAAGGCGTGCGTCTGCCGGCGGCTGCGCTGCTGGTCGGCGACAAGCTGCCGGACAGCGATCCGCAGAAGAAGGTCGTGGTCGATTACAAGAAGACCTACGAGGATGCGACCAAGCAGCCGGTTTCGACCTTCGGCGGCCATGCCTATGACGGCCTGTTCATTCTGGTTGAAGCCATGAAGCGCGCGGGCAACAACGACCCCAAGAAAATCCGCGACGAGATCGAGAAGACCAAGGGCTTTGTCGGCACCGGCGGCATCGTCAACATGTCGCCGACCGACCATCTCGGCCTCGATCTCTCCGCGTTCCGCATGCTCGAAATCAAGGGCGGCGACTGGACGCTGATCAAGCCGGGCGCATAGGCGCGACGCGTAAAGCGTGACATCATCGCGCTTCCGGACGGCTCAGGTCGATCCATCCGGAAGCGTTCTTTCTTCTGATCGCTTCATGTCGTTGCCGACAGCCTGGTTCGCGGAGCCGGAATGCCCGAGTTCGTCCAGTTTCTGATTTCCGGACTGACCGTCGGCGCGGTCTATGCGCTGGTCGCGCTCGGCTTCACGCTGGTTTACAACGCGTCCGATGTCGTGAACTTCGCGCAGGGCGAATTCGTGATGCTCGGCGGCATGGTGACGGTGTTCCTCACCGCCGCCGGCGTGCCGCTGCCGCTCGCGGCGGTTCTTGCGGTCTGCGTTTCGGTCATCGTCGGTCTGCTGTTGTACTGGCTGGCGATCGAGCCCGCGCGCGACGCATCGCCGGTGACATTGATCATCATCACCATCGGCGCATCGATCCTGCTGCGCGGCGCGGCGCAGATTCTGTTCGACAAGCAGTTCCACAAGCTGCCGAGCATTTCCGGCGATACGCCCGTGCATCTGCTCGGCGCGACAGTTCAGCCGCAGAGTTTCTGGGTGCTGGGCGGCACCGCGGCTATTGTGATCCTGCTCTATGTGTTTCTGGAGCGGACCGTGATCGGCAAGGCTGTGCTGGCGACCGCAGCCAACCGGCTCGCGGCGCGACTGGTCGGCATCAACACGGCGACCGTGATGGCTCTGGCGTTCGGCGGCTCGGCGGCTATCGGCGCCATTGCCGGCATCCTGATCACGCCGATCACGCTCACCAGCTACGATGTCGGCACCATGCTGGCGCTGAAAGGCTTTGCCGCCGCGATGCTCGGCGGCATGGGCAATCCGATCGGCGCGGTTGCGGGCGGGCTGCTGCTCGGCCTGCTCGAAGCATTTGGCGTCGGCTATATCAGTTCGACCTACAAGGACGCGTTCGCCTTTATCGTGATCCTGCTGGTGCTGTTCGCCATGCCGCAAGGCCTGTTCGGCCGCCGGACCGTGGAAAGGGTCTGAGCGGTGCTGCAGAAGATCGGCCATCGCTATCTGACATTGATCGTGCTCGCGGCGATTGTCGCGGTGCTTCCGGCGATCTTTCCGTCGAGCTACTATTTCCGCGTGGCGTCGCTGGTCTGGGTCTCGGCGCTGGCGGCCATTGGCCTCAATGTCCTGATGGGGCAGGCGGGCTTCTTCGGTATTGGCGCCTATGCCGTTGCGATCGGACCGGCGCATTTCGGTATTCCGCCATGGGCGGCGCTGCTGATCGGCTGCGTGATCTCCGGCGTGCTGGCCTATCTGGTCGGCCGTCCGATCCTGAGGCTCAAGGGGCACTATCTTGCCATCGCCACGCTCGGCCTTGGCGTGCTGGTGGCACTGGTTCTCACCACGGAAAGCCGCTGGACCGGTGGACCCGACGGCATGCCTGTCGCGAAGCTGGTGCTGTTCGGCTGGCGTGTCAGTGGATCGGACACCTGGTACTGGATCACGGGCGGGCTGCTGGTGCTGGGCACATGGCTTGCGCTCAACCTCAACGACACGCCGACCGGCCGCGCTTTCCGCGCGCTGCATGACAGCGAGGTCGCGGCGCGCGTCGCGGGCATCGACGTGGCGCGGTTCAAGCTACAGGCTTTTGTGATTGCGGCCGTGTATGCGTCGGTGGCAGGCTCGGCGCTGGCGCTGATGAACGGCTTCATCAATCCGGATCAAGCCGGTTTCCTGCATTCCGTCGAGCTTGTCACCATGGTGGTGCTCGGCGGCCTTGGTTCGGTCGTCGGCAGCATTGTCGGCGCGGCGGTGCTCATCACCCTTCCGCAAGTGCTGACCGTGTTTCAGGAATACGAGCATCTGCTGCTCGGCTTTATCATCATCGTCTCGATGATCTTCATGCGCGACGGCATCGTGCCGACGCTCTCCCGCGCGCTGGCGAGGAGGACGCAATCATGACGATCCTCGCGGCGAAGGATATCGGGATTTCGTTCGGAGGCATCAAGGCGATTGACGGCGTCAGCTTCGAGGTTGCTCCGGGCCAAATTCTTTCCATCATCGGGCCGAACGGCGCGGGCAAGACCACGCTCTTCAACATCGTGTCCGGTGTCTACAATCGCGATCACGGCAGCGTCGAACTCGATGGCGAGGACGTCACCGGCCTGCCGCCAGACAGGCTGGCGGCGCGCGGCCTGTCGCGCACGTTCCAGAACTTGCAGATCTTCCAGCGTATGACCGCCGCCGAAAATGTCATGGTCGGGCGGCATCTGCGCGAGCGCTGCAACCTTTTGGCCGAACTTTTCCGCCTGCCGTCGGTCACAAGGCAGAATGCCGAGACACGCGATGCCGCGCTGGCGCTGCTCGACGAGGTCGGCCTGCGCGCGAGCGCGGACGTGGCAGCGGGCTCGCTGTCCTACGGCGCCTGCAAGCGGCTGGAAATCGCCCGCGCGCTTGCCGCCGAGCCGCGCGTGCTGCTGCTCGATGAGCCTGCCGCGGGTTGCAATCCGGTGGAAACCGAAGAGATCGACGAGTTGATCCGGCGCGTGGCCGCCAAAGGCATCGCCGTCGTTCTGGTCGAGCACGACATGAAACTCGTGATGAAAATCTCTGACCGGATTCTGGTTCTCAACCGCGGCAAGCCGATTGCCGATGGCGCACCGCGCGAGGTGCGCGACAATCCGGCTGTGCTGGAAGCCTATCTCGGCAAGCACGGCGCAAGGGAGGCAGCCCGTGCTTGAGGTCGCCAACCTGCGCAGTTCCTACGGCCGCATTGAGGTCCTGCACGGCGTGAACCTCGCCGTGCGCGCGGGCGAGGTCGTCGCGCTGATCGGCTCCAACGGCGCGGGCAAGACCACGTTGCTGCGCGCGTTGTCTGGCGTGCAGCCGATCACGGCGGGCGAAATCCGTTTTCTCGGCGAGCGCATCGACCGCCTCAAGCCGCACAAGCGCGTAGCGCGCGGCATGACCCAGTCGCCCGAAGGCCGCCAGATTTTCGGGCCGCTCACGGTCGAAGACAATCTGCGTCTTGGCGCTTACATGCGCCGAGATGGAGAGATCGCAAGCGACCGCGACCGTGTGTTCGGGATGTTTCCGGTGCTGGCCGAGAAACGCCATCAGCTCGCAGGCGGGCTCTCGGGCGGTCAGCAGCAGATGCTCGCGATCGGCCGCGCGCTGATGGGAAAGCCGAAGCTGCTGTTGCTGGATGAACCTTCGCTCGGCCTGTCGCCGACGCTCGTCGATCAGATCCTTGCCGCCATCGTCACGTTGCGGCAGGACGGCGTCACGGTCCTGCTGGTCGAGCAGAACGCCAGCGCGGCGCTGGAAATTGCCGATCGCGGCTATGTGCTGGAAACCGGAAAGGTGGCCTTCGAAGGCGACGGCGCGACATTGTTGTCGGACCCGAAGGTCAAGGCAGCGTATCTCGGCGCGATCTAAATAGCTTTCGTTTCAGACCACGTGCCCGGCCATCATCTCGCAGCCTGTCACCGGATTCGTCACGATCTGGATGGTGACATGATGGATATGGAATTTCTCATCGAGTTGATGCGATGCTTCCACGAGAAAGGCGTCACCGGGATACCCGGACGGGATGACGAGATGACAGGACAGCGCGACCTCGGTCGTGCTCATCGGCCAGATGTGGAGATCGCACACCTGCGTCACCCCGGGCCGCTGTTCGAGATATGCGCGCACCGCGACCGGGTCGATGTTGGACGGCACGGCATCCAGTGACATCGCTGTGCTGTCGCGCAGCAGTCCCCACGTGCCCCAGACGATGACGGCGACGATCACAAGGCTGACCACCGGATCGAGCCATAGCCAGCCGGTGAACATGATGATGAAAGCCGCAACGACCACGCCTGCGGACACGGCGGCGTCGGCGGCCATGTGCAGATAGGCGCCGCGGATGTTGAGATCGGTCTTGCTGCCCGATGCGAACAGCCATGCGGTGAAGCCGTTGATGACGATGCCGATGGCGGCGACGACCATCACGGTCATTTCCGCAACCGGTTCAGGATTCATCAGCCGCAGGATGGCTTCCCAGCCGATGGCGCCGACGGCGATCAGCAGGAAGACGGCGTTGAACAGCGCCGCGAGAATGGACGAGCCACGCAGGCCATACGTGTAGCGCGGGGAGGCCGGTCGCTTCGCCAGGATCACCGCGATCCATGCCACCACCAGTCCCAGCACATCGGACAGGTTGTGTCCGGCATCCGCGATCAGCGCCGTTGAATTGCTGGCATAACCGTAGATCGCTTCGACGATGACAAAGGCAGTATTGAGCGCGATGCCGACCGCGAAGGCCGTTCCGAAGTTCGCCGGCGCGTGAACGTGACCGCCCGGACCATGCGAATGGCTATGGTCATGACCATCATGGGCATGGTCATGACCGTCATCCTCATGATGGTCGTGATCGTGCGCATGGGAATGCGCGGAAGACTGTGAATGTGTCATGCGGCCTCGGTCCGGCAGGACGTAACTGTCGCATGCGATATGCATCATCCGGAAACCGGATACTATCACAGGTGAGGGAAAACTGACCGCGGCTTACTGGAATGGTTTTACATCGGCCACGGTGCGCGACCGCGCCACGGCGCCTGCGATGTTGTCGGCCAGAAGGCGGGCGAAGCAGGAATAGCCCCAGTCGTTCAGGTGCAGGCCGTCGGCGGCGATGAAGCGGTCGAAGGCGATGGACTCGTCTTCATGCCAGCGGCGCATGGCGACATAGCGCCGGAACAGCGGAACGTGCGCCTGCTTGGCGACGTAGCCGATCAGGCCGACCATCTCGTTGACGGACGGCTTGGCATTGACGGCGGGCGCGAACTGCGGATCGATCAGCAGCACGTCGGCGCCGGTCTTCTTGATGCGTGTGATGCCAGTTTTCAGCAATTCGCCGACGGCAGGAGCACTGGTGTCACGCATCACAGCGTTGGTGCCGAGCTGCCAGATCACCAGATCCGGCTTCTGATCGAGGATCGGATCAAGCCGGGCCATCATGTCGGCGGCTTCTTCGCCATTGACGCCGCGATTGATCACGCTGATCGCCGCGCCGGGAAAACGCTGGCGCAATTCGCGTTCGAGGCGGCTGGGATAGGAATAGGCAGCGGAGGTCGCGCCCGCGCCGCCGGTCGAGGACGATCCGAGAGCCGCGATGGTCACGGGCTCATGCGCATCGAGCCGCTTCGCCACGCGTGCGATCGGCGCATCGAGTTGCGCGAGCGATTTGGAGGACACGCAGGGCTGCGTCTTGAACACGGCATTGAGATCGTCGGATGCTGACTGTCATCGCGAATGTCGAAGCAGCTTTTTGCCGGGAAACAAGCATCACGCAGACCCTGCCATGGCGGCCGTCAGAGGGTCCGCATCGGTAAACCTGTAGCGAAATTTGCTGCGGCGTTCAATGCGTCGCTTGGCGAATGGAACTCATGCTTAATTGATTTCATTGCCGAAAATGAGGCTTTGCGTGTTGTTGCGCCGCAAAATCCGCATAGTTCAGGCCTCAGGCCGCCTTTGCGATCAGAACGCTCAGCCCGTTCCAGATGATCTGGATGCCGATGCAGAACAGGATGAAGGCCGACAATCGCATCATGACGTCGGTCCCGCGCTTGCCGAGAAACAGCATGATCCGGTCGGCGAAGCGATAGCTGACGAAGATCGTCAGAGCGACGGCGGCAAGTCCGGCCACGGCGGCGGTGCCGAGGACGGCGAGTTGGGTGATATCCTCAGACGGCGTCGGGCGTTGGCTGCCGAGCGTGACCGCAACGGAAATCGAGCCGGGGCCGACGGTGAGGGGCATGGTCAGCGGATAGAAGGCGTCGATGGCGGGGTTGCCCTGCGCGACGCTGGATTTTTCCGCTTCGGTATCTTCGGGACTGTGAAGCAGTTTCCAGCCAAATGTCGCCACCACCAGTCCGCCGGCGACGCGCACCACGGGAAGGGTGATCCCGAAAAATTCCAGAACGTGCGAGCCGATGAACAGCGATCCGAGCAGCAGGAAGAAGCTGTTTCTGGCGACGCCAAGGGCGAGGGTACTGCGTTCCGCGCTGGTGCAGCTGCGGGTCATGCGCAGGAAAAGCGGCGCGCTTCCGACCGGATTGACGATCGGAAACAGCGCCGCATACACCAGCAGGAATGCGTTGACGATGTTCTGCATGCGACCTTCCCGAACGGCCCGGCGATTTCGACAGCTGTCTCCGCCGATTTCGAACAGAGATCGCCGTTTTTTGCAACTTGGGACGAGCAGGCGAGCCGCCTTCGGGGGCCTTGATCCCTTATCACAAGAGCATCACGATTGACCCATGTTGCGGACAGGACATTTGATTCTCGGACTGGTGCTGGCGGGCATGTGGCCCCTTATCGCGCGGGCAGAGTCCGTCCCGATCACATGCACCATCGCGCCGGACGGCGAATCCGCGAGCGTGTTGTTGACCAACCCTCTCGACTACCCCGCATCGTGCCAAGCTAACTGCAAGGTTTCGACGCCGGTCTATGACGACAACCCGCAGATCATCTGCGCCAAGCTCGTGCCGGCCGGCAAGCAGGTCGAGATGTGCATCCTCAAGGCAGCGGGCAACAAGCTGATCAAGCTTCTCGATGCGCGGGCGGACTGCCGGAAGCCCTGATCGGCTCGCGATGCTGCCGTTTCGAGCGGACAGCAAAAACCCCGCGTGAGCGGGGTTTCAACCTGGTGCCTCAGCGGCCGAAGAACAGCCACAGCAGGATAATGACCGGGATCGGCACGCCCAGCAGCCACAACAGAATTCCGCGTCCCATATTCCTCTCCCTTCATGGTTGCGATGACATGGAGAACGTCGGGCCGGCGCTGTTGTTCCGATCAATGCGCGAGGGCGAACGCGCTTACCAATGTCCGGTGTTCGGCATCGAACTCCACGGCTCTTGCGGTGCAAGCGCATCGCCCTTTTGCAGAAGCTCGATCGAATGCAGATCGGGCGAGCGGATGAATGCCATCTGCCCGTCGCGGGGCGGGCGGTTGATGGTGATACCGAGCTTCTTCAGGCGCTCGCAGGTGGCGTAGATATCGTCGACCTCGTAAGCGAGATGGCCGAAGTAGCGATCCTCGCCGTAGGTTTCCTCGTCCCAGTTGTAGGTCAGTTCGACCAGCGGCGCGCCGCGCCCCTTGACCTGCTTGAGCAGGGCCTCGTCTTCGGGCGCGCACAGAAACACCAGCGTGAAACGGCCTTTTTCGCTTTCGGTGCGGCGGACTTCCTTCAGTCCGAGAGCATCGCTGTAGAACTTGAGCGCAACATCGAGATTGCGGACGCGCAGCATGGTGTGCAGATAACGCATGGTTTCTTGTCCTTGTGAAAAACGGGCGCGCATTGAATAGCATCAAATTCATCCGGATGCAGCCGCATCGCTTAACAGGACATCTCAGTGAAGATGCACGGGCTCGATATCCGAGCGATACACCTCGCCTTGCTGGTCGGTAACGACAATGGCCCATCCGCCACCGAGCAGGGTGGTTTCTTCAAGCGCGAGACGTTTGGACAGCGAGTCCGCGATTTCCGTGGCCTGGACCGCGTCTTCGTATTCCTGGCTCCCAAGGTCGGTATCCGTTGTCGCGTCCACCAGATGGAAGTGAAAAGTAGCCATGTGCTCCTCCTGACGGAAAACCCCGCCATCTGCCAAGGCACATGACGGGGCTTTTCGAGCTTTCACCCTGATGAGGTGACTGCTCTTGGAATGGCAACGCGAAGGTGAGGCCATCGGTTCCGGTCTGGTTGATTTTCACAACCTCGGTGGATCGCCTGCAGATATGCCGAACGGGATCGGAATCCGGTCAAAAACGCACATTTCAGGGAACCAATTCGTTGGTTGCATGTTGTAGCGCCGTAAAATTACAACGGAGGAGTTGTGCATGGATGATGTTGTCGATCGGATTATCCATACCTTCGGCATGATGCGGAATCTGGATGAGGACGGCCTGCGCGAGGCGCGGGACAGCGTCGATAATTACATCGAAACGCTGTCGTCCGCAGGCGAAACCGATCCGGCACGTCTGGCCGTATACGGGCTGGCCTATCTGCGTGAACGTCACAGCGGATCGCCCAGCGGAGTCACGGGCTGCTGATCGCGGCCTCGGCATGACAGTGGATAAGGCTCCGGCTTCGCCTAGCGAGGCTGGGGCCTTCTTGCTACCTCCGTGAACGGTCAACGGAGAAGGTCATGCAGAAAGTAGATCTGGAGTCCATGTCGATCGACGATCTGGCGCAACTGTGCGATCTGGCGGGTGAGAAGCTCGCGGAAAAGATCGCTGCACGTCAGAAAGAACTGTCCATCGAAATGGAAAAGCTGGCAGTCCTGAGCAAGAAGGCGAAGGTCGCAGCCCCGAAGAAAGACATGAAGGACATCAGGGACGCGCTGAAACCCCAGGAGGCGCCGAAGCCTCAGGACGCCGCCAAGCCGGCGATCAAGGCGGCCTGATCCGATAATTGCTTTGCGATAAGGATGGGGGCTTTGCGCCCCCATTTTGTTGCGGAGAGGATCTGGCATGTTCAGTCGTGAGAGGCGGGTTGAATGATCGCATCCGATTTGCGCAGCGGGATCGATAGGCTGGGCGACATGATCGCCGAAGCGCGGGTGATCCTTCCCTTCACCGGCGCAGGCATCTCGACCGAAAGCGGCATACCTGACTTTCGCTCTCCCGGCGGTCTATGGACCCGCAACCGGCCCATTCCTTTCG
>ERZ778022.2054-NODE-2054-length-22708-cov-5.140820_pt1 | contig 22708 bp, 27 predicted proteins | sample MGYA00375752_ERZ778022 | MGnify/ENA primary metagenome ERZ778022 (study PRJEB29350, sample SAMN05389826) | bioreactor metagenome | isolation source: Thiocyanate bioreactor | place: South Africa: University of Cape Town | collected 2014-04-04 ...
CGCGCGCTACAAGCGGTTCTACTTTCGGGCATAGCAAGGTTGTTTGTAGCGACGTACTCGACGCGGATGCGAGGCGGCTATCTTCGCTTTCAGGCACAATATCTGCGACGCATTCGTTTGCCGGACTGGAAAGTCGTGACGCCGAAGATGCGCCAAGCTCTTAAGAAAGCCGCCGAAGCGAGTGATGTTGAGGCATGCAACAACCTGACGTTTGATCTATACGGCTTGTCGGCTCAGGAGAGGGCCACGCTTGGGGGAGCGGAAAAGTAATGGGATTGGATTTAGCGGATTACGAGGCGAAAGCCCGAGATGCAGCGATGGCATTTTGGGGAAATCGCCAAAAAGCCCTTCAAGCAAAAGTTGAGGCTGGAAAGACAGACACGGGTGAACGCGGTGCTGTGACCGCTGGCAATACGATGGATGGGTTCACGGCGCTGATGATCGACCTCGTTGAGGCGAATGGTCTAGGACACGCGGAAATCTACCGGCACCGAAAAGTGCTGACTTTGCCGGGATTTTTCCGCCCGACCAAACTCTGGGATATTCTCGTCATCCTTGATGGCAGACTGATTGCTGCTGTCGAAATGAAGAGCCATGTTGGCCCGTCATTCGGAAACAACGCGAACAACCGTGCCGAAGAAGCCATCGGCACGGCGCACGATTTCTGGACGGCGTATCGTGAAGGCGCATTCGGCGCTGATGCAGCCCGACCCTTTGTCGGCTGGCTGGTGATGGTGGAAGATGCTGATAAGTCACGGCGTCCATCCAAGCGGGAAGCCTCGCTACACTTCCCGATTTTTGAGGATTTCAAGGGGGCGTCATATCTCGAGCGCTACGACATCCTTTGCAAGAAGCTCGTCCTTGAAAACCTCTATACAGCCGCCTGCGTCCTTGCCTCGCCGCGTTCCGCCGAAACAACGGGCGACTATTCAGATATGTCGGACCTAACGAGTTTGAAGTCCTTCGTTGCAGCATTCGCCGCGCACATCGCAGCCGAAGCTGCCCGGTCTCAGTAACCGGAGGGGAACATGAATCTCGACGACAAGCATGTTTATCGTGTCGGGAGCCATTCCGAATCTTGGAATGACCTCCCCGCAGGCGATGACGAACTCGACAAATTTATCGCTACGGCGCGCAAGCGGATCGAGCCGTGGCTGTCCGCCGTGTTTCAGGCTGAGCATCTTAATCTGCTTATCGGGAGCGGCTTCACAACCGCAGTAGGATATATGGCCGGGGCCGCTGCAACGGGCATGGGCAAGGTTGTGTTCGGTAGTGAGTTTGACGCGGAGATCGACAATTATGCCGCGAGCAAAGCCGCGCTCATGGGGCGCGGCACGGCCAATATTGAGGATCAGTTCCGCGCGGCCCTCTCAGTCTATGAAGGACTGAGGATCATCGATGCGGCGAAAGCGTCCGCCCTCAAAGACGCAATGGATCGGCAACTCCGGGATTTCCTTGAGTCACTTCTCAAAACTGAAGCGGGGCTAATCGGTGGCGATCCGGAAAAACGGGTTGTCGCCGAAAGTGCGGTGCAATCGTTCCTCCTCAGCTTTGCCAGCCGCGCGGCGTCGCGGGAGCGGCTTCATGTCTTTACGACGAACTACGACCGTTTGATTGAGCATGGCTGCGATCTCGCCGGGCTTCGTATCATCGACCGTTTCGTTGGGGCGCTCACGCCAGTTTTCCGGTCAGCCCGTGTCGAGGTTGACGTACATTATAACCCGCCAGGTATTCGCGGAGAGCCCCGCTTCATGGAAGGCGTCATCCGACTGACGAAACTTCACGGCTCCCTCGACTGGCTGTTCAGCAAAGCAGACCGGAAGATTTCGCGGAAGGGCATACCCTTCGGTGCGCCAACCGATCACACTGACCTGCCTAAAAATCCCGTCGATACGGTAATGATCTATCCGAACCCGGCAAAGGATGTCGAAACCACCCAGTACCCCTATGCCGAGCTATTCCGCGATTTTGCCGCCGCGACGTGCAGGCCCAATGCAGTCGTCGTGACCTACGGCTATGGCTTTGGCGACGATCATATCAACCGTGTGCTGCTCGACATGCTGACGATCCCGTCAACGCATCTAGTCGTGTTTGCTTACTCAGCGGATGACCGATTGAAAGGCTTTCTCGCGCGGACTCGGGATGCACAGGTATCGCTGCTGATCGGCTCTCACTTCGGCGACCTTACTACGTTGATCGAGAATTATCTCCCGAAGCCAACGCTAGACTATATTACCGGGCGTATGACCGAACTTATGAAGCACCGTCCGCCGGAACATACGCAAGCGCCGGACCCTGCTGTCCCGGTTGCGGATGACTTCGACGAAGTATTGGGCGGTGGAACAACGGCATGACTACACCCATCGAGTCCATTGCTGGCTTGGTGATCGGCGCGGTTGAGTCCGTTTCTCCCGATGAAATTCGCATCCTGCTCGAGCTGGATGCACCGCAGGCAACTGCGCTCAACACGGGGACGCCTGCCGCCTTTCCCCGACTTAACGGCTATGTCCTCGTACCCAATGAGGCAGGGGCGACAGTTGCCTATATATCATGGATCGGGATCGAACGGTCGCCCTATCCCAAGCGGTCGGGCCTGAAAGATTTCGGCCTGATCGACCTTCCGTTTCCACTGCGAAAGATGTGCGTCTCTCCTGTCGGTACGCTGACCTCTCGCCGGGATCGCGCGTCGAAACAGACAGTTTATGAACTGTCGCGCGGTGTCGCCGCGTTTCCTTCGGTGGGCGACCAAGTACTCATGCCGACGCCTGAACAGGTCGAAGCTATTGTTGGCGCGAAAGAGTCGGATCGGCGTGTCCGCATCGGAACTTCGGCCCTTGCGTCGAGCGCCGAGATTAAGGTTGATCCCGACAAGCTGTTCGGCAGGCATCTCGCCGTGCTTGGCAACACGGGTAGCGGCAAATCCTGTACGGTTGCTGGGCTGATCCGCTGGTCGCTCGACGCCGGCGCAAAAGCGATACGTGATGCGGGCCGAAAAGGCCATCCGAACGCGCGCTTCATCGTTCTCGATCCCAATGGCGAATATGCAAAAGCCTTTACGGATCAAGGAGATCAACTCCGTCTGTTCCGCGTCCCTCCCGTTGTTGGAACTGAAAAGGAGTTGGATGTCCCGGCATGGCTTTGGAGCGGTCATGAATGGACCGCTGTTGCTCACGCAGCGCCGGGTACGCAGCGCCCGCTTCTGCTCCGTGGTATACGCGAGCTGAAATCAAACCAGACTGAGGAGCTACCCCGTGAGGTTCAGGTACGACGCTACGTCCATTCATACTTGATCCAAATCCGCGACATGCTCGGTCGGGGTGTCGGTGCGTTTACGGGAAACAAGAAATACGAGTGCCGCGACCTGCTTCAGAATATTTCTTCGGACTGCGAGGCATTCCAGCCATCTGTCGAAGAACCTTGGAGTAGCGTGTTGGGTGCAATCGTTCAGGAGGCTTCGGCCCTTATCGCTGCACGGCGCTCAGGTCCGCAACTTCAATATGTAACGGATTTCAGCATAGTCGACATTGAAGCCATCAGAGACAGACTGACGGCTTACATGGATAGCGTTGACGACGATGCCGTCGCTACCTCGATCAGTGAGGACGCACCCATCCCGTTTGATGTGAACCTTTTGGCAGACCATCTTGACCGCATAGCTGCTGGACAAGGTAATTTGGCCGGGTTCATCAGCACACTTGGACTTCGTATTCGTAGCATGCTCGCGGATCAGCGGCTTGGAAACGTTATTGGAAAGACACCACCAACCAGCTTCGAGGAGTGGCTTAAGAGTTACATCGGCGACGACGGCGCAAGCAATGGCCCATTAGCGATCATTGATCTTTCCTTGGTTCCATCCGAGGTTGTTCACGTTGTTGTTGCCGTGCTGGCGCGGGTAATTTTTGAATCCTTGCAACGCTATCGGCGGCTTCATGCAGAGGGGCTATCCCTACCCACGGTACTCGTGCTGGAAGAAGCCCACACTTTTATTCGGCGGGGCAAAGACGATGAAGGTCCAGCGTCCAGCCCTAGCCAACTCTGCCGAGAAACCTTCGAGCGCATTGCCCGCGAGGGACGCAAATTCGGTTTAGGTTTGGTGCTGTCTTCGCAGCGCCCATCAGAGCTGTCGCCGACCGTGCTGGCTCAGTGCAACACCTTCATTCTTCATCGTATAGTCAACGATTCCGACCAGAACCTTGTCGCACGTCTCGTACCTGACAATGTGGGAGGGTTGTTGCGCGACCTACCCAGCCTGCCATCAAGGCAGGCGATCCTATTGGGGTGGGCGACGCCTATTCCCGTACTGGTCGAGATCGACGAACTGGTAAAGGAGCATCAGCCTCAATCTGCCGACCCTGATTTTTGGGATGTCTGGACAGGAGCTAACGAAAGGCCCATTAATTGGGGCGAAGTAGCCATGCAATGGTCGGTCTCACCTCCGTCAGCCGTTGCAAAAGCGGAAGAGGCGGACGGTGCTGGTGTCCCGGTCGTCCCTGATCCACCGGCGGGTTTGGCCGATCCGTTTGGGTTAGACGATGATATTCCATTTTAAGACGGCCGAACGCTGTACGTGCCCATCAGAACCGTTGTCATGAGTATTGGATAGGTTGGAGCGGCCGACTTTGCGGATGGCCAACCAAGCACCGCGACGGTACAATCCTGTTTCATCGAGCACATTCACCGAGTCGATGCCAAACTGCCGGCAGTTGCCGTCTCCAGCGATAGATGGCGAAATGTCGAGCTTCATCGCCAGCCCGAAAAGCTCAACAATTTCAAGATCGAACTTTTCTGACGGTAGGCTTGACGGTATCTCGACATGCAAAAAAATATTTTTGCATTATTTTTCAATGCACTAGGTTATCTCAAAATAATCGAGTGGGAATGATGCCGTAGCGGCATTTTAGACTATCGAAGGGCGCCGGCATCGACCGGCGCCCTTTGTCGTTTCAGGCGCCGGCCTTGTCGAGCAGGGCGATCTGGTCCGGGGTCAGCGACAGGCTGGCGGATTTGATCAGGCTTTCGAGCTGGGAAAGGCTGGTGGCGGAGGCGATGGGGGCGGTTACAGTGGGCTTGGCCATCAGCCAGGCGAGGGCGATCTCGGCGGGCTGGGCGCCGGCCTCGGCGGAGACGGTGTCGAGGGCGGCGAGGATGCGCTGGCCCTTGGCGTCGAGATATTTGCCGGCGTCCTCGCCGCGCGCCTTGCCTTGCGTATCGGCGGGCGTGCGGTACTTGCCGGTCAGGAAGCCGGAGGCGAGGCTGAAATAGGTGATGACGCCGATGTCTTCCCTCTGGCATAGCTCGGCGAGCGGACCTTCGAAACCGCCGCGGTCGTAGAGATTGTATTCCGGCTGCAGCACGTCATAGCGCTGCAAGCCGTTTGCAGTGGCCGCATCGAGCGAAGCCTGAAGCTGGGTGGCGTCGAGGTTGGAGCCGCCGACGGCGCGCACCTTGCCCTGTTCCTTGAGTTTCGTGTGGGCGGCCAGCGTTTCCTCGTAGGGGACAGAGGCATCCGGCCAGTGCGAAAGGTAAAGGTCGATGTAATCGGTCTGCAGCCGCTTCAGCGAATCCTCGACGGCCTGCATGATCCACTTTTGCGACAGGCCCTTGCGGCCTTCGCCGAGATCGGAACCGACCTTGGTGACGACGATCGCCTTGTCGCGCGCCACGGCGCCGGACTTCAGCCATTTGCCGATAATCACCTCGGATTCGCCGCCGGAATTGCCCGGCGCCCAGGACGAATAGACATCGGCGGTATCGACCGTGTTGAAGCCGGCCTCGAAGAAGCGCGACAGCAGCGCAAACGAGGTCTTTTCATCCGCCGTCCAGCCGAACACATTGCCGCCGAACACCAGCGGCGCGATTTTCAGGCCGGTTCGGCCAAGGGGTCGCAATTCCATACTCTCCACTCCTTCGTTGCGCCGGCGCGCAAATCGCCGGCATTCGGGCGGGAAGCTAGCGCTCCCCTTGGCCTCTTTCCAGTCGCATTCGCGTGAAGCGCCGTCGAAAGCGGCGAGCCGATTGCGCGATCGCCATCGGCTGACTAAGGTGCCGCACGTCAAAAAGATTTCGGAGGAAGAGATGCTGCGTTTCGGAATTCTGTCCACCGCGAAGATCGGCGCCGAGCTGGTCATGCCCGCCATTCAGGATGCGGAAAACTGTGTCGTCACCGCCGTCGCCAGCCGCGATCTCGCCAAAGCGCGGGCCATGGCCGATCGTTTCTCCGTGCCCCATGCCTTCGGCTCCTATGAGGAGATGCTGGCTTCCGATGTCATCGATGCGGTCTATATCCCGCTGCCGACCTCGCAGCATGTCGAATGGGCGATCAGGGCCGCCGATGCCGGCAAGCATGTGCTGGTGGAAAAGCCGTTGGCGCTGAAGGCCGACGAGATCGACGCCGTCATCGCCGCCCGCGACCGCAACAAGGTGGTGGTGACGGAAGCCTTCATGGTCACCTATGCGCCGGTCTGGCGCAAGGTGCGCGCGCTGTTGCAGGAAGGGGCGATCGGCAAGCTGCGCCATGTGCAGGGCGCGTTCACCTATTTCAACCGCGATCCCGGCAATATGCGCAATATCCCGGCGCTCGGCGGCGGCGGCCTGCCGGATATCGGTGTCTATCCGACGATCACCACCCGCTTCGCGACCGGGCAGGAGCCGAAGCGGGTCCAGGCCGTCACTGAGCGCGATCCGGAATTCGGCACCGACATCTATTCGAGCGTCAAGGCCGAGTTCGACAGTTTTGAACTGAGCTTCTACATCTCCACCCAACTCGCCAACCGTCAGGTGATGGTCTTCCACGGCACGGATGGGTTCATCGAGGTGAAATCGCCCTTCAATGCCGATCGCTACGGCGCGGAAGAGATCGAACTCACCAATCGCAACCACGGCGAGTCCCGCATCTTCCGCTTTCCCGACAGCCGCCAGTACAAGCGCGAGGCCGAGGCTTTCGCCCGCGCCGCCTTGGGCGAAAAAGAGGAAATCGTCTCGCTGGAAAGCTCGAAACTCAACCAGGCCTTCATCGACGCCATCTATCGCGCCAGCGAAAAGGACGGCTGGGAAACGGTCTAACCTTTCGGTTTGCGCAGGTAGAGCGCAAAGCCGAACAGCGCGAAGCCGAGAGCGGCGAGGGCGGCCAGCGCCCGCGCTGCCAGCGGTTGCAACAGCGGCAGCAGCAGGATCAACGCCAGCGAGAGCAGCGTCGACAGCACGAGGCTGATCGTCAGGAGATCGCGCGCGCGCCTTTGAAGACCCGAAAGCTGGACGACGCCCAGCGCCACGGAAAGGCCGGCGACCCCACCGATCAGCATGGTCGTCTCGACCCGATAGGACAGCAGGTGCCAAACGGCCAGATCAGCCGCCAGCGCTGCCAGGAGCACGCCGAGATAACGCGCCATCAGCCGTTGATCGCCAGCATGCCGGCGACGATCAGAGCGGCGCCGAGCGCATATCGCAAGGTCAGCGTCTCGCCGAGAAAGAGCTGCGCCAGCAGCGGCACGAAGCAGAATGTCAGCCCCATGAAGGAATAGGCGAGCGTCAGCGGCACGGATTTCAGCACGTAGATCCAGACGAGCGTGCCGATGCCGTAGAGTGCGAGCGCGGCGATCAACAGCGGATTGAGGGCGAGATGCAACAATCCGCGAAAGCCGAAATCGCCCGCCGACGCGCTGGTCAGCTTGAACAGCACCTGACCTGTCGCAATCAGCAGCGGCGTGCCGAGCAACCCCATCCAGATGCCGGCCGGAAGCGTGGGAAACATCCGTCTACCCCTTGTCTTCGCAATAAAAAATGTCGCGGCCGATATCGATGCATTCGAATCGCTCCGGCACGGGATGCACGGCCCGCAGGAAGGAATGTGTATAGGGGAAGAAATTGAAATGCGGGTTGAAGGTGTAGCGGTATTCGCGCTCACGTGGCACGACGATGATCAGCCGCCGCCGCGCGATGCGCCTGAGTTCGGCGATCGCCCGGCGATAATCGAGCAGATGCTCGATGACATGGGTGCAGACGACGGTATCGAATTCGCCATCGGCAAACGGCAGTTCCTCGATGCGGGCGGCGACATATTCGATGCCGGGCAGGGCCGCCGCATCCTCGACGACGAAATCGACGCCGGTCAGGCGCTGGATTTCAGGATGCGCCGCCTGGATATGCGAGAGCAGCGCTCCGGTGCCGCAGCCGACGTCGCAAAGGCTGTCGCCGATCACGCCGGCATTGATGCGTCGGATGGTGGCCGCCGAATTGTCGGTGCCCTGGTGCACACGCGGATGGTTGCGGTAGAGCGTTTCATATTCGGTTTCGGTGAGGAAGGGCGCGCGTTCGCGAAAACGGGCGAGATGGTCGATATGGTCGCCCCAGGCCAGCCGTGCCATCCAGCGGAAGGCGGCGCAATCGCGCAGGATCGGCGGCAGGACGTCTTCGATGACGAAACGGATGCGGTTGGTGGTTTCGCGGTTCATGGTCGTTTTCCGGTCAGGCCGCCCTGTCCGCCTGGGCTGCGGCGGCGCGCGCCTCCGGCACGCCCGCCCTGGCGGCGGGCAGGTTGACATAATGCAGCCGCAGCAGCTCCGCCCGTGCGCGCGCCACGGAATCGAGGATGACGCCGGCGGCATAGAGGATGAAGGCGATCATCATCAGCGCCATGGACAGCACCCAGGTCGGCATGCGCGGCACGAGGCCGGTTTCGAAGAATTCGATCAGCACCGGCGTCATGAAGACGAGGCTTGCCGCCATCACCGCCGTTCCCAGCGCCCCGAAGAAGGCGAAGGGCCGCGTCTCCTTCATCAGCATGGCGAACATCCAGAGGATTTTGGCGCCGTCGCGGAAGGTCGAGAGTTTCGAGTGCGAGCCTTCCGGGCGCCGCCCGTAATCCAGCTCCAGTTCGCTGACCGGCAGTTTCAGACGCGAGGCATGCACGGACATTTCCGTCTCGATCTCGAAGCCGGCCGAAATCGCGGGAAAGCTCTTCACGAAACGGCGGGAGAAGGCACGGTAGCCGGAAAAGATATCGGTGAACTCACTGCCGAAAATGCCGCGATAAAGCTGGTTGAACAGCCGGTTGCCGAAGGCATGACCGTTGCGTCCGGCATCGGCATGCACGTTGCGGCGGGTGCCGACAACCATGTCGGCGCCTTCGGTCATCAGCGTGCGGATCAGGTCTTCGGCGTCGTCTGGCGAATAGGTGCCGTCGCCATCGGCCATCAGGTAGATGTCGGCCTCGATATCGGCGAACATGCGGCGCACCACATTGCCCTTGCCCTGCCGCCGCTCGCGCGTCACGGCAGCACCGGCCAGCATCGCCTGCAGTGCCGTGCCATCGGTGGAATTGTTGTCGTAGACATGGATGCGCGCCTGGGGCAGCGCCGCGCGAAAACCGCGCACGACTGCCGCGATGGTGCCCGCCTCGTTGTAGCAGGGAATGAGAACCGCGATCTGCGGCGAGCCGGGCCCGGCATCCGTCATGATGTCCTCGACGCAAAACACACAGTGCCGGCCGCCCATGCCGCCAGGTCGTTTTTACTATTTCTTGAGAAGGTTAAGGCATGGTTTCCGCCAAGGCCCCCAACGCGGAAAAGGGCGGCGGAAAAGGAAGGCCGGCATGACGAATGCGTTGCTTGCGAGCGAGGGTGCCGGTCCGGCCGAGGCGAAGGCGGCCCCCGGCCGCCTGGCTTTGCTGCTTTCGCGCCTGCCCGCCGCCATCGCCTTCTACGGCATCCTGACCATTCTGGTGCTTCTGCTGCTCAACCTGCCGAATGCCACGGATTATGTCGGCGCCGACAATGACGACGTCATGCGCCTCATCGAGGTGCGCGATCTCCTCGGCGGCCAGGGCTGGTTCGATCTGATGCAATACCGCCTTGGCCTCGGCGATGGCACACTGATGCACTGGTCGAGGCTGATCGACCTGCCGCTCGCCAACCTCATCTCCACATTCGACCTGTTTCTGCCGCATGAGCGCGCCGAGGCGCTGGCGCTGACGGTCTGGCCGCTCTCCCTCAGCCTGGCCCTGCTGGCGGCGATGGGGCTCGCCGGGCGGCGGATCGGCGGTATCGCGGTCATGCATGTCAGCCTTGGGCTGACCGCGCTGTTCATGGTCACGGGAAACCGTTTCCTGCCGGGTTCCATCGATCATCACAATGTCCAGCAGGTGCTGATCGCCACCATGGCCGCCATGCTGGTCGATCCGGCGCGCCGGGCGCCAAGCTTTTTCTTCGCCGGGGCCGCGGCGGCGCTGGCCGTCGCCATCGGCGCCGAAACCGTGCCGCATGTGGCGGTCGCCAGCATGATCGTCGCCCTGCTCTGGGGCTGGCATGGGCCGATGATGGCACGGGCGGCGCGCGCCTATTGCCTCGGTCTGGTGGGCGTCGTCTCCGCCGCCTTTTTCGCCACCATACCACCGTCGCGCTATGGCGCGGTCACCTGCGATAACCTGTCGCTCGGCTTCTACTCGATCATCGCCGCCGGCGGCCTCGGCCTGATGGCCGCCACCTTTCTTCCCGCCCGCTGTCGCTTCTCGGCGCGGCTGGGGGCGCTCGGACTCGTCGGCGCGGCCGTTGCCGGCACGGCCGTATTGATCGCGCCGAAATGCCTCGGCAATCCCTTGGCCGATCTCGATCCGCTGGTTGTGCGGCTATGGCTGTCCAATGTCACCGAGGCGCGCTCGATGGTGGCGTTCGCAAGGCTCGATCCGTCCGCCTGGGGTGCGTTCTACGGGGTCGGCGCGGTCGCCTTCGCCATTGCGATCTTTTTCGCCATCGAGGGCAGGCGGGTGGAAACCGCGCTGATTCTCGCGGCGCTGATCGGCGTGAGCTGGCTGGTTGCGGCCCTGCAGGTGCGCGGCGCGGCTTTTGCCAACCTGCTCGGCATCCTGCCCTTCTCGCTGCTGCTGATCGATCTGCGCCGCTTCGTCCATGCCAATCCGCAGCATATGGGCGCCAGTTTTCTCTATCTTTGCATGGGTTTCGCCGCCTTGCCATCGGCTTGGGCGATGGCCGGGCTGGTCGCCACGGAAGGCGTCAAGGGCATCGTCGAGCGTCTGTCGCCAAAAGTCGATGCCGGCAATACGCCGGCCTGTATCGGGCCGGCCGCACTTGCGACGCTTGCGGCCCTGCCGCCGACCACGGTTGCCGCACCCGTCGAATTCGGCGTGTCGATCCTGCGCTACACCGGCCATCGCGTTCTGACCGCGCCCTATCATCGCAACCAGGGCGGCATTCTGACGGAGATCTATATCGGCCTGTCGAAGCCGAAACAGGCGGAAGCCTTCCTGCGCGGTGCCGGCGTCGGGGTAGTGGCGTTCTGCAGAAGCGATTGGCAGACGATGAATTTCGCCAAGCTGGAGCCGCAGGGGCTTTACGGGCAACTGACCGCGGGCAATATACCCGGCTACCTGGAGCCGGTCGCCGGAACGGAAACGGCGCCGCTTCAGCTTTACCGCGTCAAACCGTAGTCAACCTCAGGCGTCGCGCCGCTTTTCGGCCGGCCGGCGGCGGTCGAGCGCCAGCATGCAAAGCACGAGGCCGAAAATGCCGAGATTGAAGCCGAGGATGGAATAGACCAGCCAGCGCACCGAGACGAGGCCCGAAAACAGCGAGGCCGCGCCATAGGCGAAAAGGATCAGGAGGGCCGCAACCAACACCGCCGTGACCGAACGCATCAGTCCCGCGGTAAAGCCGATCGTCATGCTTGTCAAAAAGATCATGCTCGCCCCCTTCGCTGTTTGTAGCCGGGGAATATTGCCCCGGCCTTGCTAACAAATGCTTTCGGCGGAGCGCGTCTCCCCTAACGATTGAGAGCGCGGGAAGTTCAGGCGAGCGCGATAATATTGCCGGCGGTGGTCCCGGTTGCGCGAATGCGCGATACCCGCACCGGCAAGAACGTGCCGGCGGCGAGACCGGTAAAGGTCACGATCTCGCCGGACAGCATTCTGACGCTGAGATTGCCGCCCGTGCCGATATAGACGGCGCGGCTGGCCTCGGGCAGATCGGTGCCGTCGTCTGGCGTCACCGGAAAGGCGGTGAGCGCCGGGCCGGAAAGCGAGGGCTGAACATTGGCAAAACGGTCGAACATGGCGATCCTCTCGGGTTGGGTGTTGATCGCCCCATCTTCTCCCGGCGCGCCGGCCCGTGAATGAAAGAGGACGGTTTTTTGCCGCGCCCGCCTGCAAATCCCGTGCAGAAGGGGCTTCGCTCGCGCTTTCCGGCTGCCCATCGCGGCGGCGATCCGCTAGACTTCGGCCATGACCAATCCTTTCGACACCGATGCCGCCTCGAACCTGACGGAATATACCGTTTCCGAATTGTCCGGCTCCATCAAGCGCACGGTCGAGACCGCCTTCGACCAGGTGCGGGTGCGCGGCGAAATCTCCGGCTATCGCGGACCGCATTCCTCGGGTCACGCCTATTTCTCGCTGAAGGATGACCGCGCCCGCATTGATGCCGTCGTCTGGAAAGGAACCATGAGCCGGCTCAAGGTTCGCCCGGAAGAGGGCATGGAGGTGATCGCCACCGGCAAGATCACCACCTTTCCCGGCTCCTCTAAATACCAGATCGTCATCGAAAGCCTGGAGCCCGCTGGCGCCGGAGCGCTGATGGCGCTGCTCGAGGAGCGCCGCCGCAAGCTTGCCACCGAGGGACTGTTCGATGCCGACCGCAAGCGCCGCCTGCCGTTCCTGCCGCGCGTCATCGGCGTCGTCACCTCGCCGACCGGCGCGGTGATCCGCGATATCCTGCATCGCATTTCCGACCGCTTTCCCGTGCATGTCCTCGTCTGGCCGGTGAAGGTGCAGGGTGAGGGATCCGGAAACGAGGTGGCCAACGCCATCAGGGGCTTCAACGCCATGACGCCGGACGGACCGATTCCGCGCCCGGACGTTCTGATCGTCGCCCGTGGCGGCGGCAGTCTGGAGGATCTGTGGAGCTTCAACGACGAAATCGTCGTGCGCGCCGCCGCCGAAAGCACCATTCCGCTGATCTCCGCAGTTGGCCACGAGACCGATTGGACACTGATCGACCACGCGGCCGACATCCGCGCGCCGACGCCGACCGGTGCTGCTGAAATGGCCGTGCCGGTCAAGGCCGAGCTGCAGGCCCAGCTTTCCAGCCTCGCCGCCCGCCTGCAAGGCTGTACTGGCCGCCACATGGATCGCCGCCGGCAGGATGTGCGTGCCCTGGTGCGGGCGCTGCCCTCGCTCGACCAGTTGCTGGCGCTTCCGCGTCGCCGCTTCGACGAAGCGGCCGTCGGCCTGGGTCGCGGACTGTCTATGACGGCGTTGAACAAACGCCGCAGCTTTGAGCGCGTCGCCAGCCATCTACGCCCGGACATGCTCTCCGCGCGTATTGCCGAGCGCCGCCAGCGAGTGGCCGATCGCCTGCAGCGCATCGAACGGTTCGTCGAACGCCGCACCGACGAGGCCCGCGCAAGGCTGCGTCGCGCCGATGCCGTGCTCGGCCTCGTGCCCGCCCGCCTGCAGGTGCAGACGGCGCGCCTTTCCGATCGCCTGGCAAACCTCATGCGCCACGCCGATAGCGCGCTGACGCACCGCCTCGGCCGCCTGCGCGCCGACACGCAGGCGCAAAACCGCGTTCTCGAATCGCTATCCTACAAGAATGTGCTGCAGCGCGGCTATGCCGTAATCCGCGATGCCGAGGATCGTCCCCTGTCCCGCGCCGCCGCCATCGGCCCGCGTGAGGCGATCTCAATCCAGTTCGCCGATGGCCGCGTTGACGCCGTCACCGGTGAAGCCACCGCGCCGGACGCCGCGTCACCCGTCAAAAAACGCTCCTCCAAACCGAAATCGGAACCGCCGACGCAAGGCAGCCTGTTCTGACATGACTGGCGGGCGCCGGCTATTTCTTCTTACCTGAGCCAGGCAAAACCTCGACCTGCCGGCCGTTGTTGGTTGGCGGCAGTTTGGCCTTTTGCGCCTTGTCCTGCTTGGGCTTGCGCGGCTCCTTGCTGCTTCGAATCTGGCCTTTCGACATTCGATCCTCCTGTTTCGACCCTGCCAGTCGATGACAAATTGAGAAGCACCAGGCTTGCCTCCGGCTTGCCGTTCTGGTGAAGCCGACCGGCCGCAGGCATTCCTTGAATTGCGTAACGATGCAGCCGCGTCACGCCGCAGATCGTGTCTGGATGGGTGGTCTTCATGGGATGAGGCCGCGCTTTCTCAGGGCTGGCGGATGCGCCGGATCCTGAAGAGAGGAAAAACGATTGCCAAGGGAACATGGTCGAGTCGCCCCTATCGGCTTGGCTGAAGTTCGCGATTGAACCGCCGCAGCAGAATGAGCGACGCTTGACGCTCCGCGCCGGCAAGCGGCTCCATTCTCTCGCTGACATAGCCCGCACGCCTCAAAATCTCCCGCAGCAGGCGCGCGTGGCGAGGACCGAAATCGATATGCTGGATATTGGAAGACATCTGGTCCTCCTTTCGTTGGGGCAAGGAAGCAAGTCCTTAGTCGGCATGTGCCCGAAACATGGGTGCCGAGGCTGTCACAATGCGCCTCTGCGCCGGTAATGGCAAATCGTCAATTAAGGTCATTTGGCGATGCGGCCATACGGACCTTGTTTCGACCACAATCGTCCACTATATATTGGCAATCGGCATTGCTTATGAGCGCTGAAATGAATTCGCCGCTCGCAATCGCCGCGTTGCTTCAGGCTTTTGACCACGGATGTACTGGCATTGGTAGGGAAGCGATGATGAGGAAGGTCGGTGCGATTTCGCCCCGGCCTTTTTTGTTGCGCGGTCGCAGGCGGGTTTCGTCATCCCGATGCCCTGTCCTTGTCCGCGCCACCAAACTTGAGATCGCCCGACATGGTGATCGCAGTCGGATAGCCGGGGTGGCGCGGAGAAATCGCCATCGGGCTTGATGGTGCGCGCCAGGCAGGTATGTCCGGGCGGTCTGCGCCCGGCCTGGTCAGCGTCTTTGCGTCACTTGCGCTTGGTTTTCGGCAAGGGCGCGGGCTCGGCGGCCTCCTTGGCCAAACGCAGCGCCCGAAGCTTTTCGGTCTTCTTCTCCCGCGCCGCCGTCTCCTGCGCAACGATGCCCTTGGCGGCGGAATCGGTATTTTCCGCTTTCTTGGCGGCGCTGGCCTTTCCCGGCTTAAAAAACTGCTCTTCAGATGCGGTCATCTAGGGCTCCTTCGAATTCCGGCGTCTCGTGGCGTCACTTCGCCCGGCCTGGCAGCGGCTTCTTCTTGGGAGCGGGCAGGAGCCCCTCGCGCTGCGCCTTCTTGCGGGCCAGCTTCCGGGTGCGCCGGACGGCCTCGGCTTTTTCCCGCGCTCTCTTTTCGGAAGGCTTTTCATAAGCGCTCCGTGCCTTCATTTCCCGGAAAAGCCCTTCTCTCTGCATTTTCTTTTTCAAAACGCGGAGGGCTTGATCGACGTTGTTGTCCCTGACGAGAACTTGCAAGAACCTATCCTTTCACAGCGATTCCAGAGGCAGAAAGCAAAAAGGCCGGGCATGACCCCGACCTCTCAAGATCACTCAGCCGCGCCGCCAGTACATCCGTGGTCAGCGCCGGCGAATGACAAAGTCATCAAGCAGCGCGCAGATTGTCTGCGGCATACTTGCCCGAGCGACGATCCTGTACGAGATCGTACTGCACGGTCTGCCCTTCGCTAAGCGAGCGAAGGCCGGCGCGCTCGACAGCAGTGATATGCACGAATACGTCGTTGCCGCCATCGTTCGGGGCGATGAAGCCGAAACCCTTGGTGCCGTTAAAAAACTTTACGGTGCCTGTGTTCATAACGATTTCCTTTCAATCGTTGGAATTGCCGGGAGTTTCCGGCGAAATAATCGACGATGAAGGGAAGAATGACAGGCGCTCAAGGCGCAGAGACAAAAGTCGCAGACAAAGTTCGATAAATCCAATGTAGGATTTTTAACACGATCATTCAAGGCATCGCGAAAATATTTCTTCGCAATGCAAAATCGAGTGGCGCGAATGATTTCAGGTTTGCATTCGAAACGATCGTCACCGGCGAGATATTGCTCACCACCTTCTGACGACACGACAAAGCTGTCGGAAAAACTGCTGGATGCAACGGGATGAACCTGGACAATCAAAAACAAAAAGGCCCGGTTTCCCGGGCCTTTTGAAGTACCTAAGCGCCCTGTTGGACAACTTGGGTTATGAAATTGGTGCCAGAAGAGGACACGAAGAGGCCTGCTATCGTGCTGATATTTATTAGCATATTCAGTTCGATTTTTGAATGATACCAACGTAGATACCAACAAAAATGCTTTTGCTTCGGGTGTGATGCCTGCTTTGCGAAGTTAGCGGCCAGATTTCAGGTCGCCCTACACCGCTAACTTATATCGCTATGTTTAGGTAGCGGCAATCAAGTAACCGCGGATTCAAGGCTCGCCTCGTTGCAACCAAGGGCTACATCTAATGTGATACGTACTATCCCAAACCACTCGTTCAGTAGGATCGCGTTCGGCAAGCAGCTGGCATATTGGTTTGACTGCTTTGCGCCGTCATTTCGGTCGTTCACTCCAACAGCGATTTACCCTGAAAGCAGCCGTTCTTTACACGCGTTTTTGTTCGACGCAAAATCCTCTGTTTTGTGCCGTCGCAAAAATTAGGCGCAAATTTAGGCAAAGGCGTCGGGAGGTGTTAGTGCTTCGGTGAGCGCACCGTAGAATTTTGCGAAGCTAGGTGATGTGCATTGCGCCGGGTTAAAATGCTCCCCTACCGCTATAGCAAGTTCAACCTTGCGGAGGCCGCCCGTAAAATAACCATGGGGCTTCATTACCCGCTCTAATGCCTCCCAAGTGCCCCCGGCGATCTTGTCGCAATCGCGGTAAGCTTGCTTGGCGATTGTAGTAGCCTTGAGTTTAGGATAGGCCGCTCTAACCCCCGTCCACTCCCCAAAAAACCATGCTTCTAGCTCTTCGATAGCGATCCGGTTAACGACTTGCCATTTATGGTTTTCGCCAACTTTTGTGACCAGCCCCGCTTTTCCGGCAAGCTCGTCCAGGGACGTTTTCAGCGCTACGCAGTCATCGTCATCCCGATCTACCAAAACCAATATCCGGTGATCGTCTGGAAGCCATTTCGCGTATCCGCGTAGTCGGCCTTCCAACTTCCTCAGCAAGTCTGATTTGCCTTGGTAGGGATGAATATCAAACGTCGCTCTACCGTCCAACAGCCGGGGGAGCAGGACAGTTAGAAATGCTTCCATAGAAGGCTCTTCTACAATAATTTCAAAATGTTTTGCCGTCACGAGAAGATGTCCCTTTTGGGAGCACCTTGGTTCACCAGCGGGTCGCCTACGCCAAAATGACCTTCCAGCCATAGATCTCCCAGAAGGGCGCCTTCACTCATGAACTCGTTAATTCCGGTGATATCTCCGGCTGTCGCAACTTGTGTATATCCGCCCTCGTCGCGGTACAAAACGCGAGCTTCCTTGGGTTGAAGGGCGTTCAGGAAGAATGGCGAATGTGTCGTTACCAGTAACTGCCCCTTCTCGGCCGCAGCTCTGCATTCCTCCGCAAGGCCGTATAGAAGCCGGGGATGCAGGAAGTTTTCCGGCTCTTCAATCCCGATGAACGGGGGTGGGGCCGGATCGTACAAAAGTACCAGATATGCGAGCATCTTAAGCGTTCCGTCTGAGGCAAAACGCGATAGGACCGGGTTTTCAAACGGGGCGTCTTTGATGGTCAGGAGCAGCCGGCCATCAGGCATGGCCTCGGCCATCACTTTTTCGATGCGGGGCACACGTTTCCGCAGAACTTGGAAAATCTTCTCCAGCCGGTCGGGGTGTACTTCGCTCAGGTGCTGGATCACATTGGCCAAGTTGTCGCCTGTCCGCGACATGCGTTCCTGTGGTCCTGCTTCCGGCTGGCCTCGGGTGTTATCAACCGAGAAATAGGAAACATGCCATCCGGTGATGAAGTCGCGGAGGGCAGCAACACGCGGATGCTCCGCAAACTGCCCTAGAGCATTCACAGCGATCAAATCCGGCGATTTCAGTGGGATATCAACGCGGGTATCGTCAATCTCAGGCGACTGTCCGCTTATAGCTCGACCTATGCCTTCTTTGTAATCAAGGAAGCGGAAAGGCTGCCCGGTGCCACCGCGTCGCCACTTCAACCATTCTTCGGCTACGACAGGCGCACCACTCTTTTCATCGACCGCTAGATGATACGTGATGATCGGATAACCCGGCTCAGTATACTTAATCTCAATGACAATCGGGCCTTCACTACCGCGCGTTTTCAGCTCTCGACCTCGGCCACGCCGATCCCACGCCCTGCGAAGCCCTCCCTCAAAACACTCAGAGAGAAATGCGAAGACATCGAAAATGGTGGATTTCCCGCTGCCATTTGGTCCGAGAAGGACGGTAAGAGGCGTGATGTTCTTAAGCTCAATGCTTTTAAGAGCCCGGAAATTTTCAACCCGAAGATAAGTAATGCGAGCAGGTCGCTTAGGTTTGGTTTCTGCGCGGTTTGAATTTGGCATTGCAATGACCCCTTACTGCAACAACCTCTACATATTTTGCATCTTCCCCGCAACCGACCTCGTTGCCGGCCAAGCTGATCGCATTGTGGAAGCGGAGCTACATTTCCAGCAAAGGGTGCATTAATCCTGACATTCGCGAGAAAGTCAGCCGAATTGAAACGCATTAGGAATTTCTGTCGCAAAAATCAGGTGCAAAAGTCAGAATAATGCAGGGGACTTTTGTGAGAGATTTCCATCGCCGCTGACTGATTGACACCGCCGTTAGCGGCTGGTTTTGGCCGCTATTTTGAGAGTGAAGCAGAAACCCGCCATTCCGCTCTCGGCCCCAAATCGGTTACTCGTTATGAAACATTGGGGTATACCCACATGTTATGTCCCATCGGCGGCGGGTGCCCATGTCACATCCAGGTTGACAGCGGCTATTTGTGACAGGTTAGCCTCGGGCCTAAACTCTGAGGTGACATATGGCTCGTATTGGTTATGCCCGCGTCAGCACGACTGACCAGGACGTCGAAGCGCAAATTGCCCGCCTGACCAGCGAAGGCTGCGAAATTGTTCGCGCCGAGAAGATATCTGGGGCCAGTCGCGACGGTCGCGCCGAACTGGCGACGATCATTACCTTTCTACGGCCCGGCGACGAATTGATGGTGACGCGGCTCGACCGCCTAGGCCGCGACACGCGCGACGTTTTGAACATCATTCACGAATGCGAGCAGCGTGGCGCGTCTGTCACGGTGCTGGACCCCCATGTTTCGATGCGCGGCGAAATGGGCCATGTGGTGCTGACGGTGTTGGGCATGGTCGCACAGATGGAGAGACGGTTTATCAAGGAGCGACAGCGCGAAGGCATCGAGCGCGCCAAGGCTGAAGGTGTTTATAAGGGTGGCCGGCCGAGGCTCGACCATCATGCGATCCGACAAATGCAGGCGGCCGGGCGAAGCGTGGTGGAAATCGCCATCGATCTCGGCTGTTCGCGGATGCAGGTCTACAGGGTTTTGAAGTTGGAGCGACAGGCGGTTTCGTCGAAGCTCGTGGATGTTATGCCGCTTTGACGAGTTGCGTCATGTTGTGGCCACTGGCGATAGGAGACCAACATGGCGGCAGTATGCGTATCGTTGCCTGACACCATGAAAGAATGGGTGGAGACACAGGTGAAAACCGGTTGCTACGCGAATGCCAGCGATTATGTCTGCGCCCTGATCCGTCAAGATCAGGCGGGCATCGGCAAAATCGCAGCCATGCAGTGCTTTGTCGATGAGGGATTGAACAGCGGCAAGGGTCAGCGGTCGAAGGACGAACTATTCGCAATCGCATTGGCCAGAGCCGAAAAATCTCACGAGAATTGACCGTGCGCCTTCACTTGAGTTTATGCCGGATCGTGACCGCACAGAACTTGTTTCGAACACAATCGCCAGCTATATATCGGCAATCGGTATTGCTGATGAGCGCTGAAATGAATTCGCCGCTCGCAATTGCCGCGTCGCTTCTGGCTTTTGACCACGGATGTACTGGCATTGGTAGGTAAGCGATGATGAGGAAGGTCGGTGCGATTTCGCCCCGGCCTTTTTTGTTGCGCGGGTGCCGGGTGACATAGTGCTGTCTGGTCCTGAAGCGTTGCGGCGCACCGGCTCGACGCTCATGAACGTCTGCCGAAGCAGCGCCCCCGGGCAAAGCCTGCGAGACCGATCACCTTATTTTGCAGCTTTTCAAAGACGTCCTCGACGCGCCTAAACACGGCAGCAGCTTTTGCCGGGAGTTCATTTGTGTGCGGTTGACATCCAATCGGGTTGAATGCTGACTAACACAGTCACCCACAAATATAACGGCCCGAGCGAAGCTTGCACCTCAGCAACGGGCCTGACCGAACCCTGATCTTGGAGGATCAAGGAATGGCTTCGACTGGTCACAGTACACGCCGCACTGTCCTCAAAGCTGGGCTGGTGCTCGCTACCACTGGTCATCCCGCCGTGGCGGGTGGCGGTTTTGCGGAAGCTCCGCCCGATCCGCTGGTCGATGCTATCAGAGCATATAAGAATGGTATTGCTGCCTTCGACGCCATCAAGGAAGACGACTGGCCGCTGCATGGTGGCGAAGAGGCCGTAATCGAGAAAACCTATGCCAAATCGCTGCAGGCGCTGCAAAGTTGGCACAAACCTGCTTTGACGCGGCAAGGCGCGGTAGAAGCCCTGCGATTTGCCCATACGGAGAACAAGGCTCATTGTTCCAATCCGATCATCATGGCGATGCTTACGGCCGCGCTGACCTATTTTGAAGGTGAGAGCGCATAGTGGAGATGATCCGCCAAGCCTTGCTTGGTCGCTTCATGGTCTCCCGCCTGCCCACAGTCCCCAGGCCTTTCGGAGCAGAAAAATCGTCGTAAAGCGCCCAAATCGACCAATTGGCGAATGCTGCTCCAAAATGGAGCGACACCCTACGGATTGGTAACTGCGCGGATGGAACCGGTGAGCGCCAGCCTTGATGTTTGTCAAAAAAAGCAAACATCCTAAGGAGCTTATACGAGGAGGCTTGCCATGCAGACGATTTTTGAAACCTACAGGGGTAAGGAGACGACTCTTCATAGCTGGTGTGAAACGACACAGAATCACCGCTTCGACTCGCTCGAAACAGCAGTCGGATTCTGTCGCCAGCATATTGACGACCTGTCGGCTATCGAACTCTTCGTTCATGTGGGGCTTGAACCCGATCCCATCATATCCGGGCGAGAACTGGAGGTTCTGGTCGACGGCGCCCTTGTCGCAGCGGAAACTTGAAATCGACCGCCTAGGATCCGCGCATCGGCGGGCGGACGTCTGCCTATTGAGGAGAATCCTTGCTGCCCTTGAGGCTGTTGATCAAATCGGCCTCGGCTTTCAGTCGCCGTACCATGCAAAAATAGGCGCGTTTCTCTTCGGTATTGATGACGGGCCGGGCCAGCGCATAGGCTTCGCGTGTCAAATGCTGATAAGCCTGCAGCGGCTGCATGCCGAGAATTTCGGACGCCTCCAGCAGGGCGGCATTGAACATGAAGCCCGATTCCTGCCTGAAGTTGCAAACCACGGTATTGATGCGGGCACCAAGGATGACACGAACCGGCTCAGCGGTGCCTTCGGGAATAAGCTCCGGGATCAACGTGTCTAAATCGTCGTTTCGAGGCGCGTCGGACGATGCAGCGCTGTCGTTGCCAGCATCGGGGTTCGCAGCTTGGTATGCGTCCCATTCCTCCTTGCGGGTGAAGTCACGGCCTTCGCAATAGCCTTCCCGGTCAACGCCGCCCATGACGAGTTCTCGCTCGACATCCTTTGCCTTTTCCTGTGCGGCGCGCTTGACTTCGGCCGCTGTCAGGCCGCTGCCCCGCATCGCGGCTTCGAGCTTGGGCTTGAGGATGCCCGGCTCAGGCATGCTGGTATCGCAGAACCGCTCATCCACCATATAGTCGACAATCGGCTGCAAATTGTCTTCTGCGGCCAAGGTATGTGCTGGTGTCAGCATCAAAACGCCGGCCAGAAAGCGATATTTCATCGGGGGCACCTCGTAAGCTTGGGATTTATTCTGTTTCGTCATCACGGGCCGGACTGAGCCGGCCGGGCGGATGACCGCCTTACCGGCCTCAGCGGCCGTAGATCGCCTCGCGCTTCAATGCCTCGTATTCGGCCGGCGACAGCGCGCCCCTGTCATGCAGCGCCTTCAGCCGCAGCAGCCGCTCAGAGATATCGTCGATGCCGGTCGCAGCCGGCTGCAAACCCGGCGTTTCGAGCCGCACGGCCTGGACGTCGTTGGCGAATAGGTTGAGGCCGCTTTCACCGCCGTGGTTACCGGTGGGGCTGCGATGAACCGCCTGCATCGCCCAGATGAGCGAACCGAACCAGCCCAGCACCGTGCCGCCGAACACCATGTTGATCAGCGCGATCAGCCAGCGATTGGGATGGCCGCGCAGGAAGCCGACGATGGCCGGCAGGGGATAGAGAAGAACCAGCAAAAACAAGATGAGCAGGACGGTATCGATATCACCGTCGCTGGCTTTTGCCGACGAAGGAAACAGCAGGGCTGGCAGCAGCACCAGCCCTGTCAAAGCATAAGTTGGCTTGTGCCCAAAGGCCATGTCACTGCCCCTGCTGAGCAAGCAGCTCGGCCTTCATCTTGTTGAACTCGGTTTCGTCGAGCGCGCCCGACGCGCGCAGGCTGGCCAGCTTTTCTAGGGTCAGGACCCATTGATTTGAACTGACGGCTGTGATTCAGATGGGCGTAT
>ERZ778022.2055-NODE-2055-length-22693-cov-5.166755_pt1 | contig 22693 bp, 8 predicted proteins | sample MGYA00375752_ERZ778022 | MGnify/ENA primary metagenome ERZ778022 (study PRJEB29350, sample SAMN05389826) | bioreactor metagenome | isolation source: Thiocyanate bioreactor | place: South Africa: University of Cape Town | collected 2014-04-04 ...
GGGGGGGGGGGGGGGGGGGGGCGTGAGTGTGTTTTGTGTTGAACGTGAACGTGGTTGTGGCAGCCCCCCAACCCCCGCGCCTCGCCACGCACATGATGGTGGCCTTGTGCACCGCGGTGACGGTCTTGCGGCCGTTCTCCTTGGCGTACTTGAACGCAAAGTCGGCGATGCGCGGCGACGCGGCGCGCGTGATGACCTTCAGGTTCTCAATGACGCCCGGCACCACCTCGTGCTCAATGCCCGTGTACTCGCCCTCCGTGTTCTCGCGGATGGTCACAATGTCCACGTTGTCGTACTTGGTCTTGTACCCGGGGATGGACTTGCAGGGGCGCACGTTGGCGTACAGGTTCAGCGCCTTGCGCAGCGTCAGGTTGAGAGAGCGGTGGCCCTTGCCGATGGGGGTGGCAAAGGGGCCCTTCAGGCCCACGCCGTTGCGAATGACGCTGTCCAGCGCCTCCTGGCTAATCAGGTCGCCGCCCGGCGTCACCGCGTGCGTGCTGATGGTGTGGTACTCCCACTCCACCGGCACCTTGGCCGCCTCAAAGATGGTCACCACCGCCTTGGCGATCTCGGGCCCAATGCCGTCGCCCGGGAACAGGGTGGCGCGGAACTTGCCGCCCGGCACGTGCACCGCCGGCGTCACCGCCGCGCCCTTACCAGCGCTTGCCGTCGCCATGCTACGCACCTGCATCGTTGGTGGGTTGTGTTTGTGGGTTGCTTTGGTGGTTGTGTGTTGACGACGACGACGAGGTACCAGTACCGGTACTGCCTCGTTCCACATGTCAGTCTAGACTGTCTTCCATGTTCCATCCACCACACTGTCCCTCTCCACAGCCACGTCTCCTCCATTCCCATTACCACCACCTCCTCGGAGGCTCCTCTCCTCCCCATTTGGCCACCTCCTCCCATCCACCCATCGCCACTCCCACTCCTCGCTCTTCACACCATCCCCTGCCGCCCCTCCATCCACCCCTCGCTCGTCACCCCAGTGTGCCCCTCCACAAGCGGCGCGGCGGCGAAAGTACGCACGCAGGAGGCGGCGACGCCGTGCCGGAGGACGCGCGAAACGGAGGCAGCCATCGTTATACGGTGGGGGGCGGGTGCAGGGTGCCACTAAAATGCGCCGCCCGCGCGCCGGCGCAGCCCGCAGGTGGTGGCGGTGAAACTCGAGTTCCTCGACGCGCGCGCATTTTTTCCAAGTACGGCGACCCTAACTTTGGGGGCGTATTTCACAGTATTTCTCCCAGTCTGTGTGCAAACTCACCAGGGGGCTGTATGGTTCTTAGTGCCTTTGTTGTGGGGTGGGCGTGTGTTTGTTGTGCTGCGGGGGACGTGAGCAGGCACACCCGGCGGAACTGGACGAGTAGGCGTGAACTGAGCTCGCCGTCACGACGCCGTGGAGTCGATGAGTTCCGTTACCGCGGTGGGTGGCCGCGCGGCCGCGCAACCTGGACGCGCAGATGGACACGCAAGCGTGCGCAAAATACAAACGCGGCGGCGACTGCGTGAGCACGGGGGCAAACAGTTAGTAACCCATTTGTGTGTATCAAGTGACAGCGTGCGCGTGCGTGCATTCCTTGCTGCGGGGTCGCCCTTAATGTTGGCGTTGTAGCAGTGATCTCTCCCCCTCCTCGCCCCCTACTCGCGTCGCACTCACGCGGCACTCACGCGGCCCGCGGCCACAATGACGGAGCTGCTGTCGCCGATGGGCGCGGACAGCGCGCTGAAGGCAGAGGTGCTGGCGCTGCTGCGGGAGGCGGCAGAGAATGGCGTGCTGCCAGCGTCAGCCGTGGCGCCGCCGCCAGCTGAAGCAGCAAGCGGAGGAGGATCAGCAGCGGCGGCGGCGGCGTTGACTGCTGCCGCCGCGGCGCATCGTAGCTCCATGACAGGCGGTGGCGGCGGCGGCGGTGGTGGTGGCGGCGGCGGGGCGGCAGTAGGAGGAGGAAGGGGAGGCGAGGAGGAACGCGGGCGGCGGGCACGCGAGGGAAGTAGTGGGCGGCGGCATCGCACGTCGACGTCACCAGCCGGCGCGGCAGGAACAGCGGCAGGGACGCATGGGGGGCGAGGGCGGTCACCCACCATGGTTGGCGCCGTGGCGCCGCCGCGGCATGGCGCCGTGGCAACGCCACACGCGGTGCACGCCACGCCGCCGCCGCCGCAGTCCACCTCGTCACCCGCCGCAGCCGCCGGCGGTGGCTCCACGGCGCGGACGCGGCGCAGTCGCGGCGCCAGTGGCCACAAGCTGACTGGCTCCGCGGCGGCTGTGGTGGCAGCAGCAAACGTGGCGGCGGCGGCGGCAGCGGGCAGCGAGGAGCGGCGTGGTAGCTGGGAGGGTGGGGAGGGCGCGGTGGGAGTGCTGGAGGGTGGTGACACCGCGACACTGGATGGCGGCGGCACCCGCGCGTCGTACGCCTCGCGCGACGCGGCGTCCACGGACCACTTCCAGCAGTGGCTGACCCGGCGCAACGAGAAGCTGGAGGTGGCACGTGAGGCGGCAGCGGCAGCCCGTGCCGTGGACCCCGAGTGCACCTTCCACCCGTCCACCGAGGAGTCTTCCCGCACGTACCGCGGGCCCGCCGTCAGCCGCACCATGTATGAGCGCGGGCAGGACTGGGATACGGACCGGCAGGCGCGCATTGCAGGCGCGCGCGCCGCCAAGACCGACGCGCTGCTGCAGGCGTGCACCTTTGAACCTGCTATCCACGCGCTGCCGCCGCCGTCGCCGCCGCGGGAGGTGGCGGGCGCCGCCGCCGCGGTGGCGGTGCGGCAGCGGCTGAACACGGACGCCTTCATGCAGCGCATGGTGAAGGCGCGTGTGGCGCTGGCGGCGCGGCGCGCGGCGGAGGTCATCCCGCGCGGGGAGGGGCACACGGGGCGCACCACGGTGGCCATCATGCCTGACCTAGCTACTGCCCGCCGGCTGGAGGAGCGCGAAGCGCGTGCCAGCAGCCGCAGCCCGCCGCGCGCCTCACCGTCGTCGCGCGCCCGCTCCCGCACGCGCTCCCGCTCCCGTGGCGCGAGCGCCCACCCCCGCGCCAGCAGCCCGCGGTCTGGCTACGCGTCCCCCAGCGGCACTCGCCGGCTTGGCGGCGCCACGCCACCCTCCTCCGCGGCGCGCCGCGGAGTGCCATCACCGCCGGTAGCGGCACCGGCATACGGCACACCTCGAGGCGGCGCGGCGGAGGCGCCGGTGCTTGCCCTGCTGCCTGATGGCAGCACCATCCTGCTGTCCCCCTCCCAGCTGCTGCCGCCTGGCTACCCGCTGCCACCTAATGTGACCCTGCCACCCACGCTGCCGGCGATGAGTGGCGTGCCGCCGGGCTCCCCACCGTTCCTGTACCCGCCGCCGTCGCTGCAGTACCCATACCCTGCCGCATCAATGCCGCCGCCGGCTGCCGCCTACGCAGTCCCCACGCCGCCGCCGCCGCCCGCCTATGTGGCTCCCGCGCCGTATATGGTGGCTTCGCCCCCACCACCCGCCGCCCGTGCACTGCCACCGACGGCAGGCGTGTCCAGCTGGGTGCTGTCACCTGGCGCGCCAGCACCGCCCACTTTGCGCCAGTTTGCGGCACAGGCGCCGCAGGTGCCGCCGCGCAGCGCAGACAGCCGCATTGTGTCGGGAGCAACCCACGCGGCTGTGCTGCGTGGCGGTGGAGCGCCGCCGCCACAAGCGCTGCACACAGACGAGTCATCCGCCGCGCGCCTGCGCGGTGAGTTGCAGGTGCTGATGGGCGCCGTGAATGCCGCTTTCGATGGCAGCAGCGGCAGTGGTGCACCGTCCGCCGGCGCTGCGCCGCGCGCCGCGGCCGCGGCCGCCTCCTCGCCAAGGCTTGCTCCTAGCAGCGGCGGCGGCAGCACGCCACCCAGCTTGCGTGAGCGCGCCGTCACCGCCGTGGCAACTGCGCTGGCTGCAGTGGGTGGCAGCGCGTCGTCGCCCTCCCTGCAACTGCTTACCCGCCACCCAGCCACCCCCGTGTTGTCTTCCCCGCCGCCGTCCGTCGTATTGCAGCCGGCACCGCCACGCGTCGTGCCAGCAGCGTACCTGCCGCCGCCTGGCCCGCCGCACCCCCTGCCCAGCACAAGCGCCGCCGCGGCTGCAGAGCTGCTAGCACAAGCTGCTGCATTTGCGCCGCCGCCGATGCCGCCACCGCCGCAAGCGGTGGCTGCCACCGCCCCGCTTGTGCTCCTGTCGCCGCCACGCGCACCGCCCGCCGCGCCTGACGCGCCACACCAGTTTGCAGAGGCTGCCGCGGCTGCCATGGCGGCCGCTGCCGCTATGGGTGCCAGCGCAAGCGGCGCGCCTGCTGCTGGCGACGACGCGCTGCCGTCGCGCTCTGGCCGCAGCACTCCCACGCGCCCGCCGTCGTCGGCCACAATGATGCTATGATGATGGCGCGGCAATGGTTTTTGTTATTGGTGTTGCAGCCGCGCCCGCGTGTGTTTTTGTTGCCGCGCCGTCATGTGGTGGGACACAACACTGTGTCTGCCATGTGTCTTTTGCGCAGCGGGCGCTGCCCCCGACATTTTAAAGTCTGCCGCAGTCCGGCGAGTCCGCGCGTGTGTGCCAGGCTGAGGCACGGAACGACCTGTGGTCAAGGCGCGACGGCACGACGGCGACGCCGCGACGTGGACGGTGTGGTGGCGCGCTAATTTGGAGCGGGCACCAACACAACCCCACCCTCATTACCCAAGATGGCACTGTGTGTCGTGACTTGCGCGGTGCGCGGCACCGTATCCACCGTTGCGCGCACCTGCGCCGCGTTGTTTCGCCCGCGGCCGCCCAGGTACCTGGCGCCGATCATGCCAACGCTGCCGGTGTTCGTGCCGGATGTGCCGGTGACACTGCCGCTGCTGCTGGCCGCCACCGCGCTGCCGCGCTCGGCCGCGCTGCACACGTGTACAGCCTGTGGGTGGGTGCCAGTACACTCACCCGCCCTGCTGCAGGGTACTGCGGCGGCTGCGGCGGCGCCGACACCCGACGCCGATGCGCCACCGCCGACGATCCCCGTCGCGCCGCCGGCAAACTCAACACTCGACACCGACGCGGAGGTGGACGCGCTGGTGGCGGCCAAGAAGGTGGTGGTCTTCACTGAATCCACCTGCCCCGTGTGCGTGGACCTCATGGAGCGGCTGGACGACGCCGGCGTGGCGCCCTTTGAGGTGCAGCTGGACAAGCTGGGCACGGACGTGGCGACAGGTGCGTGCCTGCCACGCGCATCCAACGCGCGCTTGACATTGCCTATGATCATAGCACCAACTCCCACGCACGACACACGCAGGCCACATCACGGCCGCCGGCGCACATGTGCTGGAGCACCTGCATGCCCGCACGGGGCAGCACCGTGTACCGTTTGTGTTCATTGGTGGCGAGTTTGTGCCAGCCGAGGTGGCGATTGCAGGCATCAAGGCGCCCGCGGTGGCGCCACCTGCGCCACCTGCGCCGCCTGCCAGCGGCAGCGCGCCGCCGGACACGGCTGCGGCGGCGCCGACGCCCAGCAGCGGTGCCAGCCCCGTGCCGGTAACCGCCGACCTGAAGTCAACCTTCAAGGACGCCAACGTGCCCATCAACGGCCACTTCCGGCCGTAGCGGCGCGTGCCCCCATTTGTTGTTTCTGTTGTGACCCAATACATCATCAATATCGCCTGCAATGCACAGATTCAAGGCGCCTCAATAAGAGCGAACGGGCCACCAATAATGCGCGCCACCCTCCCTAGAACGGCTTGAACTGCCGCGCCTCCTTCACCTTGCGGATGCGCTCCTTGTCCTCCTCAAACTGGCGCCGCAGCTCGTGCAGGCCTGCAATGGTGTGGGTGTGCGTGCGTGGTGGCGTGATACGGAACCGTGCAAACGACTTGGCAATGCAGCGGGGCCAAACAGCCAAACACAACGTACGGTCCAGCCGCGACTCTGTCTTTTGGAAGGCATAAAAGTCCTCCTTGATGAGGCCGCCCTTCTTGCGCTTGGCGCGCTGCGCGTCGCTCTCGGTGTACGCCACCCCCAGGCCGACGTCCTCATCATCGCCACCCGCGCCGCCGGCGCCACCCGCCGCCACCACAGCGGCCGCGCCACCCTTTGCTGACGACCGCTTCACCAGCGTGAAGCCGTCGGCATCCATGCGCCGCGCCGCCTCCGCCTTGGCAGCCGCCGCCACCTCCTCCGCCGCATCAAACGCAGCCACGTAGGCGTCCACCGCCGCCTGCAGCGCGCGCGGTGGCACGGCGCCACTTTGGTGCGCCGCCAGCCAACCACGCAGGCCCAGCAGGTTGCCGTCGCCGTCCGTCACCGGGTACTCGCATTCGGCACCCAACGCGCGGCGCGCAGCTGCGGGCGACCCAAAGTCAAGCAGTGCCCAGTACAGGCCTGGGTCGCCGTCCTCACCGGCGGCGCGCCCACTGCCAGCCACCCGCACGCCTGCCAGCTCATGCGCAGCCCACACCGCCGTCCACCCCGCCGCACTCAGCTCGCGACCCTGCGTGTATGCCACCACCTGCCCCGCCAGGGCTTCCGTGCCAGCAGCACTGGTGGTGGCGCTACTCGCCGCCTTCATAAACACGTCCAGGTACGCGGGCGCCGCACCGTCGTCGCTCCGCACCGCCGCCGGCAGTGCCAAGCACACCAACCGTGTGCCTGCCAGGTCATGACGCAGAGCATGCCCACTTGCTGGCGCCGGCGCGGCGGCGGCCTCCGCTGCCGTGGCGGGTGCCCGCTTCCGCTTGCTGCCCGCGGCGGCGGCAGTCGGCGCAATGGACGCCGGCGGCGCACTGCCTGGTGCCGCTGCCACCTTTGCCGCGGCAGTAGCAGTAGCAGTAGCAGTGGCAGCAGCAGCGACACGTGCGGGCGCGGTAGCAGCAGATGCAGCAGCAGTGGAAGCAGCAGCCTTGGCTGCAGCTGGCGGCTTGCCACCACTCGCTGCCCCCTTGCCGCTGCTGGGTGGCATACCACCCTTGGAACCCGGCTTCATACCACCACCACCTTTCGACCCCATAGTATATGGGTAGGTGTACCAGGCAACATAAAAATAAGTGCGTACAACCGTGCCGCTTTTGTGTGCAACTGTCGTGTACCACGTTACTGGTGTGTGCGTGTCTGGTGCAGCTCGTATCCTCCACCACCGTATCCCTACACTGGCGAGTCCGCGCCCTAGCACAGGCCCACAGTAACGTTACGCAGTGGCCACACATGTAGGGTACTTAAAACAATGTGCAGAGCCAGGCTAGGCTAGGGGCTATCAATCGTAGCGGATGCGCACCTCCTTGCGCTCCCCCGTGGACGTGGAGATGGCGTGCGCCACGATCTCGGTGGTGGCAAACGACAGGCGCAGCTCCACGGTGCGCTCCGTACGCGGGCGGTCGGTGGCGCCGATGGGGATGGACAAGGTGGCCACCTTCTCGCGCCGTAGCACGCCGATGTTGCGGCCGGCGTCGGTGAGCACCTCCACCGGCACGGTGCGTACCCTGTCGGGCTCGGTGCGCGGGTTGGTGACGTGCGCGGACGTGCGGTAGATGTCAAAGTCAATGATCACCTGGTCGCCGCGCACCGGGATGAGGCCCTCCCTGTTGACCGTGAACGACGTGTCCACGGAGGTGTCCTTGGTCACCAGCGGGAACAGGATGTTGACGAGCTTGCGGCCCTCCCCGGTGGTGAACGCATGCCGCTCGTCGTGCACCTCCGGGTTGAACGCCTCCGCGCCCAAGTACGCGTACGACCAGCGCATGACGCGCGACGAGATGGTGTGTGGCTGCAGGCCGAACAACGCGGCACCCACGACGACGGCTTGTCCCGGGCGCAGCGGCGAGATGACCTTGCGAGTAGCCGTCTCAAACCGGGACCGCACCACGTTCTGCAACAGGCTGGACTCTGAGAAGCCGCCCACCAGCACGATGTAGTCGAGGCGGCCGACGCGCTCGCTGTCCAGCACGCCCTGGATGTGCGCCATCATGGGGTTAATGACCGCCATATACAGTGACTGCACCACCTTGGCAGGAATGCCGAGGCGCGACCTCGCCGACAGGGTGACGGCGTCGGCGCCCGCCAACCCGTGCCGCGCGTTGTAACCCACCACCAGCGCCGCCAGGTGGGCGGTCGTGAAGTCACCACCGCTCTTGGCATTGATGCTGAAGATGATGTCGGTCACTAGAATGCTGACCGCCGTCGCCTCCCCGCTGTCATTCACCGCCGTCTTTGTCACTTCCCACTCGCCCAGTGCCCGCAGGTACGAGGTGTGGTCCACGGAGCCCCACTTCTCGCCCACGATGTCCTTTAGCAGGGCCACAAACTGCTTGTCCACGTTCGTTGCTCCCCATGAGCCGCCGCCCGGGGGTGCCACCTCGCGCAGCAGCAGCGGCGTGGTGGACATGACCTCGTCCACCGTGATGTCCATCGTGCCGCCGCCGCAGTCCACCACCATCAGCCGCTTGCCGGGCGTAATGTCGGCGCGCGCGGCGGGTGACAGCGCTGCCAGCGATGCCACCAGCGCCGCTTCCGGCTCCAGTGCCAGCAGCAGGCGCGGCGAGTTGCTGTCGCGGATGAGGCCGGCGCGCACCGCCGCCTCGCGCATGAAAGCCTTGCCCTCGTCGTCCCAGATGGCGGGCACCGTCAGCACCCACTGGATGGCCAGGGTGTCGGGCTCCCGCGTGATGCAACCCCTCAGATACGCGTACGCGTCCTTCTTCACCGCCCTCAGCACATGCTGCACCAGCAGCATCAGTTCGCGGGTTGGATGCACCCCTGCCACCGTGCCCGGCCCGCCGCCTGCCACCACGCCCACCGCCGGCATCGCGATGCGCGTCACGTCGCGCGGCCGCGCTGGCGTGGGTGCCAGGCTCATTTTGAAGGTCTCAAAGTACAGCGCCGGCGCCGGCGCCTCCGCGTCACACCGGTCTGCAAACTCGGCGCGCGCGCGCGACCCAAACAGCAGCATCGTGTTGTCCTCCGGGTTCAGCAGCACCGCCGTCAGCGCCTTGTCACCGCGGCGCCCCTCACCCGGCTTGCACACAACCACCTCTGGCAGCTCGCGGTCGCGAGGCGGGAACAGCACGGAAAACCCCGTGCCCGTCGTTCCAAAGTCAATCGCCACAATGGCATCGATGGGTGCTGCGACCACCGTTGCCTTTTCTACCGCGCCTCCTCCACCCCCGCCGCCGCCGCCGCCGCCGTGTGCGGCGCCTCCTCCACCGCCGCCGCCACCGTGTGCCGCCGAAGCCGCCGCTGCTGCTGCCATTGTTGTGTACCGTGCCGAAGAGCGCCTGCCACACGGGTCGCGTCAAATTGGCTGTCTGTTCACAGTTGCACCAGTACTCGTTGTATGGTTGGCAAGTTCCTGCATATGGGTGCGTTTTAGGGGAGCGGCTGTGAGCTGGCGAAGCGCTGGACGACACAGGCTGTGCATGCCAAATTAACGCTGCGGCACAACACACGATAGCAACGCCGCCACCAACAGAAAAACAAGAGAAAAACATATAAACACACCAATAAATGCACCCCGCGTGCTCGCCCGTTTAATGCACGCAGCAATCCAATTTTCCGGTGCACAACAGACCGTGCACCCCAGAAGGGGTCCAAGGGGGCCAGCATGAAACTTGGTACTAGAGTGACGCCCAAATCAGTCACGCCCTCATCCGCGCACGCCACAAACATGACTCCATGCACTGGCTGTGCGTGAGGCGGCTTGTATGTGCGTGTGTGTGTACGGCATGGTTGAGTACTCAGTACACTGCGAGCTTCCCTCTTCACCGCAGACCTCACCCACTTACCGGTACCGGTACGTGGCACCTCCCTTGCAGAGAAAAAATAAAATGCGTTCGCCAACACGCATTCCAACAAGTAAACCAAGCACCCACGTACACTTGTGTTCAAATGTCGTTTATTGAAAAAATTCTGCACCGTATTTTGATGCTTTTGGACGACACGGATGTTTGTCAGCGGCGGCCAGCCGCAGCGGCGGCCTAACCGGCAGCGAATGCTGCAGCGCCCTGCCGCCACGGTGCCACTGCAGAAATACTGCGGCAGTATGGACTGTAATGAACACCTCCCTCGGCTAGCACAGAGTTGAAATCGCGACGTGAAACAGACTGTCAGACAACAAGGGAGGGTATGCTGGGGCCACGCGGCGGCGGACTGCACGGCCGTGCACGTCGCGGCGTGACGCCGTGACGCAGCCCAGCCCGCCCACGCCGCGGCCGCGCTGGCGGCGTCGGGGCGGCCAGCGGCCAGCGGCCAGCGGCCATGCACTCAAACAAGGGGATAGAGGGGAACAACACAACACACACCCGGGCGGCAGGCAACGGCGAGAAGGGTACTGGGCGTTGGGGCAGCGCGGGGAGGAGGGGCAATCAGGCACACGACTAGGCGGGTCACGGGTGGGTTGGCGGGGCCGGCTACGGGTGTAACTTACAGACTGCTGCCACGGCGCAGGCGCCTGGTGCGGGGAGGCACCGTGTCTATGCGCCACAATACCGGTAGGCAGCGGGCAGCCAAAGAGTGTGGGAGGGCGTGTGTGGTGGTGGTAAGGTGAGAAACCAAGCGGGGACAATAGGACAGGAGGCCGGCGCGCAACACTCCCACACAGATGCGCAAGTGTTGGAAACGTTGAGGGCGTAGGCTAAAAGGTGGGTGTGGGCGACGGGGAGGGTGTGGGCCACAGGGAGGGCGTCGGCGACGGGGAGTGCGTTGGCAGCGGGACGGTGCTGGGGGCGGGCAGGTCCACGGTCGTGGTGCTCACCACCTGCAGGGCGTCGCCCCACAACGCAACCACCGCAGCAGCGGCGGAAGGCAGCGCGGCTACAGGCACGTCGGAGATGGTGAGCTCGATGGCAGTGACAGTAAAAAATGAGGAGGTGGCGGGCGGGCATGCTGCAGTGTTGGCTGCCGCATTGGCGCCCACGGCGACCCACGAGCCAGCCACCTCCTCGCGGGTGACCAGCACCGTCGCTGCGTCCACGCCCGCCGCGGTGGCGGTGGAGCACCGCAGCGGCACGGCATCCACAGACCCTGTCACCGCCAGCTCAAAGATGACGGTGCCGACTGGCGGCGGGGCGGTGCTGTCCAGCCCGGTGGGGTTGGTTGCCGCCCCTTGAGCCACACCCGCAATGATGACGGCAATCGCTATAATGGCGGCTATCAGCAGCGCCTTGCGCGCGCGCCCACCCCCTACCCCAACCTCCACATCATGCTTCTCTGCCTTCTCGCCGCTGCCCAGGTGTCCTTGCTGCCCAGCCCCGCCACTGGGTGCGCTGGCGCTGGCGCTGCTCACACTCCCGGCGTGGGCGACGCCGCCCGCAGTGTACGACCCCTCCGCATCGCCACCCACACCACGCCCCTCCCCCTGCCCATCAGGGTTGTGCGCAGCGGCAGTTGCGCCAACCAGCACCGGTGGCACCGTGCCGCTGTCTTCTGGTGCTGCTGCTGCTGTTGTTTCTGCTGCGGCGGGTGGCGCGCCGCCGTCGCCGCCCGTCTCAACGTCCGCCATAGCGCTGATGCAAACGGCAACACGCACGCGCACACGCCCACGACAACACACCGCCGGGCTGCAATGGCCACTCTTGCATGCAGTTATTTTGCAGGCGCGCCCACCCGTCCGCGTCATCGCTGCCACAACTGGTGTTGCCAGGCGCCCTACCGCGACGCCTTGCCGCGCGTAACGCAGTTTCAAGGCAGCTGATCTCAACAGACCCTCACGCGGTTCAACTTCAACTTCAACGCGAATATCGGAATTATTGAATTATTCGGAATATTGGCAGTGCCAGTGGTGGCGGCGTCAGTGCGTGAACTTGTGTGTGAAGGCGCCAGATTTCAAACATGGAAGCAACTACAGCCCGCGCCGGGCGCGCTTGTGCACGTACGGGTTGGCCTTGCCACGCAGCGCCGTTGGGACGCCACGCGGTGCCGGCAGCTTCACGTCAGCAGCAGCCGACGCCAGCGCCTGCCGCAACCCCGCGCCACTGGCACTACTGCTGCCGCCCGCCCCACCGGCGGCGGCGGTGCCAGCGCTGGCGTAGTCGTACGGCACCACATCCTCCGCGCGCACTGCCTTGGGCCTGCCGTCCTCGCCCCCCTTCGCCTTCACCTGCTGGCCGCCGCGCCCACTCATGCCATGTCGCTGCGCCAGTGACGTGATCCCCGCTTCTGGCAGCGGTGTGGGCGCCGCCGCCGCCGGTGCTGCTGCCGGTGCTACCAGCGCTGCTGGTGGCGCTGCTGGCGGTGTGGGGGGTAGCGATGACGGTAGTGCTGGCGCCGCAGCAAACACTACCGGTACGGGTGCAGCGGCCGGCGCTGGTGCATCTTCTGCTGCTGGCGCGTCAGCCGCAAAGTACTCTGCCACGCCGGTCCACTTGTACAGCGACATGCCACCCTGCACCGCACGGCGGGTGGCTAGTGCCTGCTGCCGACGCGCCGCGGGCACCCCCACGCCGTCAAACCCGCCATCGTTCTCGTTGCTGCTGCTCACACTGCTGCTGTCCAGAGACATGCCGGTGCACAGCGCGTCTGCCATCGATGCCACCACGGCGCATGGCACCTGCTCCTCACCCACAACCCGCGCGCCACGGCTGCTACGCGCATGGCGCTGCCCGCTCGCCGATGCCGCACTCGCGGGGCGGTCAACAAACGCCGTCCGGCGTGAGTCAGCAGGCGTTGGGAACACCCACTTCGATGACGGCGTGTGCAGCGACGCGGGCAGCACAATGCTGCCGCCCTCCCCGCGTGCACGCTTTGCCGCTGGCGCGGGCGTGGCGTCACTGTCGCCGCTACCACCCGCCACCACCACCACCACCGGCGCACTACGCTTACTGCCCGACACCGCGGAGGAGCTTGCAGTTGGTGGCGCTGCTGCCGACGCCGGTGCCGCAACCGCCGCAGCTGCCTTGGACCCAACAACAACCGGCGCTGCCGCGGCGGCGGGTGTGCCAGCGCCGGCAGCAACCGCGGACGCAATGGTACGCACAACGTCGGCAGCGGATGCGCGCATGACGTCTGACAGCGGGTGAACAAGGCGGAGCAGGGTGGTGGTGGTGGTGGGCGCCGCGGTGGCCAGGGAGCCAAGGCAGCGGTTGTTGAGGATGAAGACGGGCGACTCATCCGCCTCGCGTGCTGCCACATCGCGCCAGTCATACAGCGCCATGAACACGCGCTCTGCAGGCGTGGTTGGTGGTGGCGCCGCCGACGCACCAGCAGCATCACGACCAGCGTCATCATCATCGTCACCGGCGGCGCCGGCACCACCACGTGCGGCAAAACTTCCGGGCACGGGCGCGCTGCGTGCAATGCCGGCGCGCTGCATGGCGCGACGGGCGGTCGCCAGCGAGTAGCCCTCCTTCTCATACCGCGCCAGCGTGCGCTCGCGGCTGGCGTTCAGGACGGCGGCAACCAGGACGGGCACCTCAGCGGGCGCCGTCTCCAGCACCACGCCGCCGCGCGCGTTGAGGGAGGTGGCCATGATGAGCGGCAGACTGACGGTGGTGGTGGAGCCCGCCGCCAGCTCGTTGCGCAGGCGGTCGTAGATGCCCAGCAGGTAGTGCGTATCCTCGCGCGCGTACTTGACGAGGTGCGGCGGCAGGGGGCGCTCGCGCCAGTCCGCGGTCTGGAACTCCTTGTTGGCGGTGACGCCCGCGAACTTGAGCAGCAGGTGCGCCAGGCCAAAGGAGGGGTACGCCAGCGCACGCGCCGCCTGGCCGGTGTCAAACACGTTGACGAGGTACACGCCAAAGTCGCGCTGCAGCCACACCGCGTCGCCGTCGCAGCCGTGCAGCACCTTCACGACGGCAGGGTTGGCAAACAGGCGGTTCAGGATGTGCGCGTCGGCGCGCAGCGCCAGGAGGTCCACCAGGTAGTCGCGCGCCCGCGTGGACAGCTGCATGAGGCAGCAGAAGCCCTGGTATGAGCGCAGCGTGTGCGCCTCCAAGTCAATGGCAATCTCTGCCACGGGCGCGCAGCCGCCGGCCGCCGGCAGACGCCGCTCCCCATCCCCCGCACCGCCGGCGCCACCGGCACCCTCCAGGTAGTCCACCAGCGCACCCAGGCCGGCGGGCGTGTCCACATACTCGTACCGCACAGCGTCCAGGTCGGTGAACAGCGCCGGCACCGCCACTGTTCCTGCCTCGCTTACTGGGTACGCCAGCGCCGCCAGCTCACGCTCGTACGGGTGCACGCCTGCAGCCGGCCGGTACCGCAGCGGCGTGAAGCCGCTCGTAGTGTGCCGCGTGCGCAGGCCGTCGGGCGCCGGCGTGGTGTCCACCAGCGCGTGATACTTCTCGGTCAGGCGCGGCACAAACGGCGTGTCACGGCTGTTGTCTATCACATCCAGGAAGCGCTCCTGCGGCTTGCTGGACACAGCGGCGCTGGCGCGCGGCATGCGCTTCACCGGCGCTGGCGCGGCCGGCAACACCTTCCCTGGTGCAGTTGCGGCGGCGGCGCCAGCAGATGCACTCAATGCTGGTCCACCCCCGCTACCACCACCGCCGCCGCCACGTGCGGTGGCCGCCGCGGCGGCCGCCAGGCGCTCCTGCACGCGCATAACTTGCGCCGCGCTGTGCCGCCCTGCCGCCTCATCCAGGTACATCTCAGCGCCCTCCCGCAGGTTATCCAGGAACTGTGCCACCGCATCCAGCGCTGCATCACGCCGCCCACCCCCACCGCCCGCATCTGTCGTGCGCACCGCCGCCGCCGTCAGCTCGCCCGCCACTTCACGACCCGTTGCAGGCGACTCGGCGGCCGCCACGATGCGCTCCAGCAGGGCGCGCAGCCGTGCCTGCTGCGCCGCAATGACGGCGCCGTACACCGGGTACTGGCGCACCAGGAACGCATGGCCGATGGCAGACGGCAGGCTGCTGTCCACGGGGTACTCATGCGCCGCCCGCAGCAGCGCCGCTGCCGCGCCCTCTGGCCCGCCATCCGTACTCACACCGCCATGCGGCGCCTCGCTAGCCGGCGGCGGCGGCGGCGGCGGCAGGCCAGCCGCCACCGCATCCACTACCTGCCTCACTCGTTGCATGGCTGACGGCTGTGGTGTGAGTGGGTGTGAGTGGAGTGGTGGCGCGAGGAGAGGAGTGGAGTGGTGTGGAAAGAGAGGGAGAGGAGAGGCCAACGAGCGAGTGGTACCAAAAAATGATAAATATAAACCTCAATATCCCAGTGAAATACAGTGCCAGTACGCCTCTATGCATGCATGTCGGCCGCCCTGCGGTGTTGCATTGATAGAATTGCGGCTGCATGCCAGTCGCGTACCCCCCTCCCCACCCCTCGTAGCGTACGCGTGTGTGTGGAGTCTGGCAGTCTGCTCTTGCTGCCCTCTGCTACAGCCTGCACAACATGTGCTGGCCAGTGTGGCCGCGCAAGTGCAACCTGGCAAGCAGCAAGTTGGCAGCAGCATTGCGGCGAAATGGGCGGCAGGCAGGCGCCCAAAATACGTGCATGTACGGTATATGTGGTGTCAAGTGGGGTTGCGTGTTGGTATTTGTAATTTCTTGCGCCAATATTGATTTATTGCACTGCCAACTCTACGGCAGCGGCCGGGCAGCCGGAAGTAACGCACTTGCGTGTACCAGCTGGAAGGTGTACCCAAACTACGCCACACAATCCACAATGGCGACGGCGCTGGCGACGCTGCGCGCGGGCGCGACGGCGTTACTGACGCCATCCGCGTCTGCGCCGACGCTGCCAACGGGCAGCTCGCGTGGCGGGCGGGATGAGGAGGCGGCGGCGGCGCGGCGGCGGCTGCGGTACGAGCTGGACCCGCTGCCGGCGACGACGGCGCTGGCGGCGGTGGCGGCGCTTGGGGCGCCCAAAGTGCACCTGGCGGTATCCGCAGAGATTTCAGACCGGCAGCGGGTGGCACAACATTCACTGGCTGGCAAGTCCACCGCCGCCACCCTGGGGGTGCCAGACAAGTCACGCATCACGACGCGGCGCGCCGTGCATGGTGACGCTGGTGTTCCCGCATCCCTGGCGCCACCCGGTGCACCGTCCCCACTGCGCACCGCTGGTACCAGCGTGGACACGCCGTATGCCTACACCGCCAGCTACCTGTCCGTCGTGCCAGATGCGCTGCGGCGGGTGATCAAGCAGCCAGACGGCGCGCCGCCAGTGGGGCATCACGCGCCACCATCCCTGGCACCAGTGACGGGCACCAGCGCGCGGGCAGCAGCTGCGACACACAGGGTGGTGACAGCAGAGGTTGCAACGCAGACGGACCCCGTTGCACCGCCAGCGGCTGCACCTGTGCCGGTGCTTGTGCCGCCACTTGCTGTGGGGGCGAAGCCGACTCGCTTATCAATTGGCGGTGCCAGCATGTCACCGCCGCTGGTGGCGGTGCCACTAGTGCTAACTGTTGCGGAGGATGGTGACGGCGGCGGCGGCGGCGGCGATGGAGGCGGGTCAGCGTCGCCAGCTGCACCCGCAGGCGGCGCTGGCGATACCGTTCATGTTAATGTTGCTGGAGGCGGCCATGGCGAGGCAGGCAGCGCCGACGGCGCCATCGGGTTGGCCGGAGGGGCAGGGGCAAGCGCCGATGACAGCGCCAGCGGCAGTGGGGACAGTGGCAGCGCGGATAGCGGCAGCAGCCGCATTCGCATTGATCTGCATGCCGCCAACGCCGGTGGCGGGAGCACACCGATCGGGGCGCGCACACCACCTCCACGCGCCGACGCCGCACCCGCATTACCATCTGTGGCCGCCGCCACAGCTGCCGCGCGTACCGCCTTGTTGCGCGCTGGCATCGCGCTGGAAGTGCCGCCGTCGGCGGTGTCGCGAGCAACCAGCTACCTGCCACCGCCGCCACGCAGCCTCGCGGGCGGCGGCAGTATTGTTGGCCCCCTGGCGTCTTTTGCCTCCGACACCTCAGACGGCGCCGGCGAGGACGCGGCGGCGGCGGCGGCGTTGCGCGATGAGAATGCAAAGCTGCGGGAGGCGCTGACCGCGGCGGAGGTGGCGGCGGGCGCGCTGCGGCTGGACATGCAGACGCTGCACTCGCAGGTGGAGTGGCGGGACACGCTACTGGACCAAGTGAAGGCGGCGTACCACCGCGACGTGTTTGCCATCCGGGAGCACCTGTACCGCCTGTCTGGCAAGCTGCTGGCGGCAGAGCGGCGTGCCGTGTCGCGGTCAGCGGCGGCACGGCGGGTGAGCGCGATTGCAAGCGCGGCGGACGCCCTGGCGGCGTCGCGGCGGTCTAGCACTGCGGGCAGCGGTCAGAGGCCAGACACATCAGGCAGCACCGGTGGCGGCGGCGGTGGCAGCCTGCCGTCCCTGCTGCCAGCGGCAAACACCATGATGGGCATGGCAGCGACGCTGGCGGCACCGTCTGTGTTGACGCAACTGGAGCGCGCGGTGCACGGGCGCACAGGCGCCGTTGTGCCGCTGGCGGACGCGCCGCCCAGCCTGGAAGCTGCTATCCACCCCGCGCTGCTGCCCACCGACGACGAGGTGGCGTCGCTGTGGGCGCCCGCCACCATGATGCCGGTGGAGACGACCGCCAGCCTGCGCGACCTGATGCAGCTGTTTGGCATGCACAGCGTGATCACGGCGCTGGACAAGAGCGAGGTGGACCGGCTGCGCAAGGTGGAGCTGGAGCACCGGCAGCTGGTGGCCAAGTACGACGCGCTGGCGCGCAGCAGCCAGGCGCTGGTGGAGCGGCACGCCATGCTCACCGACTCGTCAGCGCAACTGGCGGGCCGGCTGGATGACATGGAGAACACGCGGCGGCGCGTGCTGTCAGACAACGAGCGGCTGCGCGCGCGGCTGGAGGAGGCGGACAAGTGGGGCGTGATGGCGACCGCCAACATAGAGGCGCTGAACGACCGCCTGAAGGCGGCGCAGGCAGAGATCCTGGCGCTGCAATACAAGCGAGGCGGGCCGGGGTCTTCGCCACCCACGATTGGGGTCACCGAGGCGGGACACAGCAGCGGTGCCGGTGGCGGTGGCGCCGGCGGCGGTGGGTTGGCGTCACCAAAACCACATGGCGGGCGGCGCAGCAGCACCGCGGGCGGTGGCCGCCGGCTGTCAGTACACGTTGCTGGCGGCAGCGGCGGCGGCGACGGCTCTGCGGCGCCCCAGTCTCCCGGCGGCGGCGCCATGCGCGCACCGCCACCCACCACTCGCCGCGCGCCACCGCCGCCACCACGCACCTCCGTGCCTGCCGCCCCGCCACGCACACCGGGCCCACGCGCCGGCATGACGTCAACGCGTGGGTCAGTGGTAGGCGGCGCTCATGCCACTACGGCCGCCGCCGCCGCCGCCGCCCCTGCCACTGCCACTGCCGCTGCCGCTGCCGCCGCCACTGCTGCTACCGCTGCCACAGGTGCTACCACCACATCTGGAGCGGCGCGCCGGCAGCAGCACTCAGCGCCGCCGTCACCCGCGGCGCCACCCCTGCACGCTGGCGCGCATGGCGCACGGCGCGGTTCCTTCTTTGCGGATGACGAGGTGGGGTTCACGGCAACCAACAGCGGGCGTGGGCGCGGCAGTATTGCCAGCAGCGCCGGAGGCGGCGCCAGTGCGCCGTGGCCAGCCTAGGAGGGAGGGCACTTTAAGACAGGGGGTGTGAGGTTTGAGGGGGGACACGGTGCGCCCAGGTCGACTCGGGCAACGCGCGACGTCGTGAGGCGCGGGAGAGTAGTGCGGCAGCGGGCCACCACACACTACTTACTTCTTGGACGCCACCACCTGCAGCAGGTCGAGGACGCGGTTGGAGTAGCCCCACTCGTTGTCGTACCACGACACCAGCTTCACAAAGTCCTTGGACAGCGCGATGCCGGCGGAGGCGTCAAAGATGGAGGAGCGCGGGTCGGTCACAAAGTCGGACGACACCACCTCGCGCTCCGTGTAGCCCAGCACGCCCGCCAGGTTGGTCTCGGACGCCTTCTTCATGGCGGCCTTGATGTCGTCGTACGAGGCGGGGCGCTCGAGGCGGCAGGTGAGGTCGACGACGGACACGTCGGCGGTGGGCACGCGGAACGACATGCCGGTCAGCTTGCCCTTGACGGCGGGGATGACGGCGCCCACCGCCTTGGCGGCGCCGGTGGAGGAGGGGATGATGTTAAAGTTGGCGGCGCGGCCGCCGCGCCAGTCCTTGGCGGACGGGCCGTCCACCGTCTTTTGGGTGGCGGTGACGGCGTGCACCGTCGTCATGAGGCCCTCCTTGAACCCAAAGTTGTCCACAATCACCTTCACGATGGGCGCCAGGCAGTTGGTGGTGCAGGAGGCGTTGGACACGATGGACATGTCCGCCGTCACCTTGTCGTGGTTCACGCCGTACACAAACATGGGCGTGTCGTCCTTGGAGGGCGCGGACAGCACCACCTTCTTGGCGCCGCCCTTGAAGTGCGCCGACGCCTTCTCCTTGTCCAGGAACGCGCCCGTGGACTCCACGATGTACTCCGCGCCCGCCTCGCCCCACGCGATCTTGGCGGGGTCCTTCTCCGTGAACACGCGCGCCGGCCGGCCGTCCACCAGCAGGCTCTTGGCGTCGTGCGACACGCTGCCGGCGTACATGCCGTGCACCGTGTCGTACTTGAACATGTACTCCATGTAGTCCGGCGGGATGAAGGGGTCGTTGATGGCCACCACCTGCAGCAGCGGGTTGGCCTGCGCGGCGCGGTACACCAGGCGGCCGATGCGGCCAAAGCCGTTGATGCCGATGCGCAGCGGGCCGGCGGTGACGGGCGCGCCGTCCGCGTTGATGATGTCAATGAACTCGGGCTTGAGGGAGGCGCCGCCCACCAGGAAGCCGTCAATGTCCGGCTGCGCCGCCAGGCCCTTGGCGCTCGCGCCCGTCACGCTGCCGCCGTAGATGATGCGGGTGGAGGCGGCGGCGGCGGGGCTGACGTTGGAGTGCAGCCACTGGCGCAGCGCGGCGTGGATCTCCTGCGCCTGCGCCGGCGTCGCCACCTTGCCGGTGCCGATCGCCCACACCGGCTCGTACGCCACCACCACCTTGGACCAGTCGCCGCCCACCGCCTTGGCGTACGCCGCCAGCTGCGCGCACACCACCTCCGCCGGCTTCCCCGCCTCCCGCTCCGCCAGCGTCTCACCCAGGCACGCCACCACGGTCAGGCCGTTGGCCAGCGCCGCCTTCGTCTTGGCCGCCACCACCTCGTTGCTCTCGCCCTTGGCGCGCCGCTCCGAGTGGCCCACGATGGCATACTTGTACCCCAGGTCCTTCAGCATGGCGGCCGGCGTCTCGCCCGTGTGCGACCCCGTCGTCGCAAACGCGTCCTGCCCGCCCACCGCAAAGTCCTTGCGCAGGTGCGCCCGCACGTGGTCCAGGTACAGCGCCGGCGGCGCCACCATCACCTCCGTGCTGCCCGCCACCGCGCCGCCATTCAGCGCCGCCAGCCACTGTAGTGGGGGTGGGGGCGTGGGGACTTGGGGAGTGGGGGCACAACCACGATGAGGAGCAGCAGCAGAGCACCAAACCACCCCGCGACCACACCCACGACCACGCCCACGATCACAACCACAGCCACGACGCACCGTCTGGATCTGGCTGAGGGAGCCGTTGGCCTTCGAGTTGCCGCCCACAAAGAACTTGCGCGGCGAGGAGGCGGAGTTGGAGGCGTAGCGGCGGCCGACGCGCGCCGCCAAGCTGGCTGCTGCCACCGCCATGGTTCCGGTGGGTCTGGGGGAAGGGGGCGAGAGGGAGAGACGATGGCTGCAGGTTTGGGCGTTGGTGAGGGGTGACGTGGGGTGATGGGTGTGGTGATGATGATGGCGGCGGTGGCAGGTTTGGGAGGCGAGGGAGGACGGATAATCGGGAAAGAGGGAAGAAGCAAGAAGGCAGCAGTAGTAGCTGATATGCCAGTCTGCCGTCAGTCACACAGGGAGCATGTGTGGGAGAGGGAGAGGGAGAGTGACGAAGCAGCAGCAGCAGCAGCAGTGCCAGCAACCGATGACAGGAGAGGAGGTGGAGGTGAAGTGTGGTAAGCGGGATATTAATGCAAAGCGGGCATGAGCATCAAAAGCGGGCAGAGTGCAGAGGCCGTGGGGTCATACCTTGTGCCGCACACAACTGCGGCTACCCGCCGTCGCGTGCCACCATGATGCCACCTGTTCTGCACCGCCTCCTCCCTCTCTGTCCACGCACACACCACCACACCACCACACTGCGGCCAACTGCCTGAAACCGACAACCGTATCTTTTCGGCGATCCGATGACAACGCAAATTGTGCAATTGCGCTAACCGGTTAAGGTGGCAAGGGATTGGCGTCGCCGCAATGGTGGTATTCAACGGCGGGGGCATCATGCACATATAGCAGTAGCAGGCAGCATCCGATCATAACACGACGACGCGAACAACAACATGGCACCCAACATCTGCCACGCCAGTGGCACGCCACACCCCGCAACTTGCAAGTACAACGCTCACTTGGCAGGCGCGGCGAGGCGGGTGGCGGCGTACGAGATGAGGGAGGCGAGGGGCGTGGCGACGCCGTTGGTGATGGCGGGCGTGGCGGTGATGACGTCGCAGAAGGCGGCAATGGCGGCAGGCGCGGAGGCCGGTGCCGCGACGCCCTGCATCACCATGGCATTGAAGGCGTCCAGGGCGGCAGGGGTGGCGGCGCCCACCGCGGTGCCCTCCTTGCTGCTCTTGATCACGTCTGCCATCAGCGCGTCCATGTTGCGCTCCAGCTGGCGGCCCACCTCCTCCCGGATCTCGCGCTGCACGTCGCCCGGCAGCGACGCCGCGGGCGCCATGGCGCGGTCCAAGTACCGCGCGCCCGCCGCCTGCAGCGCGCCCGACAGGTCCTCAAAGAACTTGGGGGAGGTGCGCAGCAGCTCAGCAGCCGCCACGCCGCCGCTCGCCACCCCGCTGCCCGCGCCACCGCCACCACCGGCGGACGGCGGCGGCGCGATGGGCGCGGCAGCGGAGCGCGGCGGCGGGGCCGCTGCCATGGATGCGTACGCGGCGGCGCCGCCCAGCGGGCTGGCGGCGGCGGACGGCACCTTGCTCTCTGCGCCCGCTGACGCGTCGCTGTCGGCCGGCCGCGTCTCGTGGTACTCCACCAGCGCCAGGTGCAGGAACATGGGCACCTCGATGCGGCGGGCGTCGGCGTGCCGGGCAGAGGAGGCGCTGGCGGCGCGGGTGGGGGGGCGCGGCGCGTCCGCCAGGTGGCGCTCCACCACCGCCATGAAGGTGCGGTACATGGGGTCGGTGTCAGACCCAAACACGACGCGTGACACGACGGCGCCCTCGCGCGCCGACAGGTACAGCGGCGCGGGGGCGCCGTTGCCCAGCCCCTCCGCCGCGCCCGCCGCCGCCGCCGCCGCCACGCCGCGCCCCAGCTCGCTCCACCGCGTGCGCAGGCTCACGTTCAGCTCCTTCTGCACCACGGAGCGCACGTACAGGTAGAAGAGCAGGTCGTCGGCGTCGTAGTACTGCTCCAGGAAGCGCGCAAACGTCTCCACCTCCAGGTGCTCCTTGCGCAGCACGTGCATGTTGTACAGCAGGTCCCAGCAGTTCTGGTCAATGAGCGACCGCAGGCCGTAGCGCTTGGAGAAAAACTCGACAACAAAGTTGGGGAACGGCACGCTGCCGCCGCCGCCGCCGCCGCTCGCACCGCCCTCCCCCTCCGCGCTGTCCTTCAGGTCTGCCGTGTCCTTCTCGTACCGCTGCTCGTAGATCTCCTCCACCTGCTTCATCAGCCACGCCAGCGGCCGCGTCTTGGGCTTCACCGCCTCGCGCGGCGCCACCTGGCTGCAGA
>ERZ778022.2058-NODE-2058-length-22679-cov-4.439091_pt1 | contig 22679 bp, 22 predicted proteins | sample MGYA00375752_ERZ778022 | MGnify/ENA primary metagenome ERZ778022 (study PRJEB29350, sample SAMN05389826) | bioreactor metagenome | isolation source: Thiocyanate bioreactor | place: South Africa: University of Cape Town | collected 2014-04-04 ...
AAAAGGCGGGCGCGCCGCCGCGCCAGAGGCGAGCTCGATGTAGAATTTCCGCTATGGGATTGGGCATCCGGAGGCGGCGCTGCATTGGTATCGTCGGTCATGTTTCATCTCCGTGGCATCTCAAGCCGCTTTGCAGGCTTGTCAACCGGAGGATGACCGTTCGGCCATTGCCTCGTCCTTACGTGAAGGTTGAAAATTGCCAATGTGCCCGCTGTCTCCTTTCTGCTGAGGCTAGGCGGGGAAAGTCAGGCTGATCCGCAATCCTGGACGAGCGTCACTGGCCTCGATCGTCGCGCCGTGCAGCCGCGCAACCGCAGCCACCAGACTGAGGCCAAGCCCGGTGCCCGGCGTCGTTCTGCTGGCTTCGAGCCTGTAGAAGCGACGAAAGATCCTCTCTCGCTCGTCGTCCGCGACACCCGGCCCGTTGTCTGACACGGCGGCAACGACGCCCGCAGCATCGCGCGCCAGCGTGAGCGTGATCTGCGTGCCGGCCGGCGTATGAAGCAAGGCATTCTCGATAAGATTGGCGAACGCCTGGGTGAGGAGATCGCGATCGCCCGGGATTTCCACGCGGGGCTCGATGTCGAGGGCGATGCGCTGAGAGCGTTCCTCGGCACTTGGCTCGTAGGCTTCCGCAACGGACCTCATCACCTCCGAGAGATCTGTCGATCGGAACGCCGAATGACGCGCGCCCGCTTCGATCTGCGCGATGCGCAGCAGGGCTGTGAACGTGGCCAGAAGGCCATCCGCCTCGGTGATGGCGCGATCTATGGCCTCGCCATAGGCCTGCGGCGTCCTGGCCTCGGCGCGCGCACGCTCGAGACCCTGACGCAAGCGACCGAGCGGCGTTCTGAGATCATGGGCAATGTCGTCCGTTACCTGCTCGAGATTGTCCATCAATCCTTGAATGCGATCGAGCATGTCGTTCAGCGTTTGCGACAGCCGATCGAAATCGTCGTTCGCACCCGTCAGGGGAATCCGGTTCTTCAGATTGCCGTCCATGATCGCGTGCGCCGACTTGGACACCACTGCCAGGCGCTGCGCGACAATGCGCTGGGCGACGAGCGCCGTGAGCGTCGCCAGGCCCATGCCGCCGAGCAGCGACCACAGAAGAAGCTCGAGCAGCTCCTTCTCGACATCGGCAATCCAGCGAACGTCCTGGCCAACGGAGAGAAGCAGGTTTCTGTCGACCGCGATCGTCAGGACCAGCAGTCGACCTGCGCCTATGTTCGCCCCGGCGGGGGCCGGCAGTTCCTGCTCGGACCATCCCGGCTCCGCCGCGTTCAGCCACGTGTCGCCGGCGATGTGCATCCCGCCACTGGTGACAACGCGATAGGCATATCGCCGTATGAGGCCTTGCTCCGTCCGCCGGCCGATCTCCGAGATCAGCCAATTCGGCTGCCCCGCCGCCGGGAGAACCAGAAGCGTCGCCATCTCCTCTTCGATGCTGCGCCGTACGCGCGAGATCAGCGCATCGTCGATCCACGCGTAGACAAGCCCCCCGAGAAGCACCATCGACGCGATGACGAGGAGCGCCGAAAGGGCGGCAACCCGGGCGCCGACGCCGCGCGCGAGTTCAATGAGCCGCACGGAGCCGATATCCCGCGCCGCGGACCGTCTCGATCAGCTCGACATCGAACTCTTTGTCGATCTTCGACCGCAGCCGGCTGATATGAGTCTCGACGATGTTGGTTTTCGGATCGAAATGGAAATCCCAGACCCCCTCCAGCAGCATCGTTCGCGTCACGATCTTGCCCGCGTGACGCATCAGGAACTCGAGAAGGCGGAATTCGCGCGGTTGAAGATCGATCTCCCGACCTCCCCGCTGGACCTTGCGCGAAATGAGATCCATCTCGAGGTCGCCAACGTGCAGCACCGTCTCGACCGCGGCCATCGGCGGGCGCCGGCTCAGGGCATTCACGCGTGCAGTCAATTCTGCGAAGGCGAACGGCTTGACGAGATAGTCATCTGCACCCGCCTCGAGCCCCTCGACCCTGTCGCCGACGCCGGACATCGTGGTGAGAAACAGTACGGGCGTCTTGATGCCGCTGGCCCGAATTGTTTTGACGATGCTGAGACCGTCGATGCCGGGCAATCGCCGATCGGCAATGATGATGTCGAACGGCTCGCCGGCGGCCAGAAAAAGTCCATCGCGCCCGGTCGCGGCGAGATCTACGACATGACCGGCCTCCTCCAGCCCGTTCTTGATGAACTCGCCGGTCTCTCGGTCGTCCTCGATGACGAGGATCTTCATGGCAGGTTGCTCCTCTCGCCGCATCTGCGCCGATCGAATGCAAACGTGCCATCAATCATCATCTCGGCTCGAGGCAAGTTCAACATCATAATGAGGGCTGTTTTGCTTCTCGATGGGGCTCGAACCCGCGGCTGTACGAAAATCCGAGGGAAGAGATACGAAGGCGCGAGATGGGCTTGGCTTCTACTTGTGTTCGGCCGCGCCCGTATCCGATGTGCCCGGAGCGGGGGCTGCGGTGCTTCCCCCAGTATCGGCTGGGCGGGTTGTGGGAAGCTCTACGTGGTCTGTCGTGCTGATGATCGATCCGGTTTCATCGACGACAACATCGCGCTTCTTGCCCGCGGCGTCGACGACGATCACCCAGCGTGGTTTCGAGCTGCTTTCGTCGAGCCGAACGCTGATGGCCTTTCCGCCGGCGCCAAGCTCGGCGGCTTTGATGGCGCTGTTGAGCCGGGCCTTCAGCTCGGCAAGGCGGGACTGGAGGACCTGCTGGTTGTCGACATTGGGTTGGCGCTGAAAAATCACGGCCGCCGCGCTGCTGAGGACCATCGTCGCGAGCATGATGCCGAGTATGATCTTTCTGCCTCGCATATCGGGGCCCTTCGCCGTCGCGCGCCTCGGTCTCGGCGCGGCTCATCACGCGAACGACTGTGCTGCCACGGGCGTTACCAGCACTCGTCCAAATCTATACCAATTAGTAATGTGCGGATCGGTGCATGGCCGAGCGAGGCGTGCTCGGGAGGCGCGCCCGCGCAGACATGGTTAGCGCTTTGGTGAGGCTCAGATCGCCGGATTACGAAACAGTATAGGTCCGGCAATTGCCGACCAAGGCAGCCAAGAACACTCTCCGACACTCGAATACGCCGGTGACCGGCACTATATCGTCACTGTATCGAGCTTCGGGAGCGTTGGCCGTGCTACCTCCAGTCACCCAGGCGCTGATCTTCGTGAACGTCGGCATTTTTCTGATGCAGTCGGCGGCGCTCGGCTTTCCTTGGGCGACTTTCGCGCTCTGGCCGCTCGGATCGATGTTCGAGCCGTGGCAGCTACTCACCTATGGCTTTCTTCATGCCAGCGTGACCCACATCCTCTTCAATATGTTTGGCGTCTACATGTTCGGCGCGGACCTCGAGCGCGTTTGGGGAGGTCGACGCTTCGCATTCTACTATGCGTTCTGCGTTCTCAGCGCCGGCCTCGTTCAGCTCGGGCTAACGACCTGGACGGGGAGCATCTACCCAACCATCGGCGCTTCCGGCGGAGTCTTCGGGCTGCTCCTCGCGTTCGCAATGTACTTTCCCAATCGGATCATCATGCCGCTGTTTCCGCCGATCCCGATGCCGGCGCCCATGTTCGCGGTGCTCTATGGCGGTCTCGAGCTGTTTCTGGGCGTCACCGGAACACAGTCCGGGGTCGCGCATTTTGCGCACCTTGGCGGCATGCTCGGCGGCTTCCTCGTTATTCAGTGGTGGCGGAGAGGGCGCCTGCGCTTTCGTTGAGATCGCATTGTAGAGAGGCCCACCCATGACGCCTGAAAGCTCTGCAATTCTTTCATCCGACCTGGCTGAGGGGACCACGCGCCGCGCTTTCCTCATCGTCTCCGCCAGTGTGTTCGCTGCCATAGGCGGAGCCGCCGCCATGTGGCCGCTCCTCGACAGCATGAACCCTGCGGCCGATACGGTCGCCCTTTCGACAACCGAGGTCGACCTCGCCCCCATCGCACTTGGGCAGCGCATCACGGTGATCTGGCGCGGCAAACCGGTGTTCGTCGTCCACCGCACACCCGAGCAGATCGAGACCGCGGAAAAAGACAACAACGCGTCGCTGCCTGATCCCGCCACGGACCAGTCTCGCGTCGAGCGGCCGGCGTGGCTGATCATCATCGGCATTTGCACCCACCTCGGCTGCATTCCTCAGGGACAGTCACCGACCGGAGCCCGCGGCGACTACGGCGGCTGGTTCTGCTCCTGCCACGGCTCGCAATACGATATCTCGGGCCGCATCCGGCGCGGTCCAGCGCCGCGCAATCTCGAGGTCCCCCCCTACAAGTTCCAGACCGACACGCGCGTTCTCATTGGATGAGAACCCAAGCCCGATCAGCTCGGGCGGTGAATGGGCATCAACTTGGCATCGTCGAGATGCGCGCCAGGGACCTGCTGGTTTCACACTGCCGCTCTTGAAGCTCGGGGATGCCCGCAGAGTCTCTTGCGACAGCGAAGTATCTGTCATGCAAGCCCTGCAAATTCGCGCGATGGCCAACCGAGACGATAATGGCCGCAGGCAGCGCGCTTGAAAGCAACGCATATAGCTGCTGCTCGGTGCTCTCATCGACCGCGGAGGTGGCCTCATCCAGGAAAAGCACATCGGGCGAGGCAAGCATGGCGCGCACCAGTGATAGCCGTTGCGCCTCGCCGATCGAGAGGATGCGGTGCCAGGGAGCGACCTCGTGGAGGCGCTCGATCAGATGGCCGAGCCCGGCGCTTTGCAGATAGCGCTTCGTTGCCTCAGGGCAGATCGGCGCGGAGCGCGGATAGGCCAAAGCGGCATTGAGCGTGCCCCAGGGAATGTAGGGCTGCTGCGGCATCAGCATGATGCGACAACCCGGAGCCATCTCGAAAGTGCCGCTCGCGTGCGGCCAGGATCCGGCAAGCGCCCGGAGCAGCGTTGTCTTGCCGATGCCGGAAGGTCCCGTCAGCAGAAGATGGTCTCCGGGGCGAGCTTCGAGCGAGGGTACGCTCAGCAGCGGCTTGCCACACACCTGGTTCACGACGAGGTCCGTGATGCGGATCCCGCTCTTCATGGTCGCGCGCCTCGTCACGCCCGTGTCAGAGGCCTTGGCCACGAGAGCCAGTGAGCGATCAAAACCGGAAAGTCGGCTGACGACGGCACTGTAGTCGGCGATCGTCGTATAGAGGCCCACGAAGATCGAGAGATTGTCCTGGACGCTTCCGAGCGCTCCCGAGGTTTGCGTGAGCACGCCAAGGCCGAGATTTCCCGCGAAGTATGCCGGCGACAGCAGCAGGAAGGGCGCGACCACGGAGAACTGCTGATACCCGGCTGTGAACCAGGTCAGCATCTTGCGCCGCTTCAGAAGGGCCATCGTGTTCTCGTAGACGAGCGAGAAGCGGGATCGCAGCTCGTTGCGCTCCACGGTTTCTCCTCCGAGCATCGCGACCGGCTCGGCATTTTCGCGCAGGCGCACCAGTCCGAAGCGGAAATCGGCCTCGCGGCGCTGTCTCACCGCGTCGAGCGTGGCGAGCGGTCGACCAATCCAGTGCGCCAGCGCTGTGCCGGCAATCGCGTACGCAAGCGCGAGCCAGACCAGATATCCGGGTATGCTCGATAGCTCAAAATTGAAGATGCGCAGCGGAAATCCTGCCGAGAGACCCCAGAGCACTCCTGCGAAGGCAACCAGTGAAAGTGCCGACGAGAAGAGCTGCACGCCGATCGCCAGCGTACCTGAAGCAAACTGCTGCACGTCCTCGGCGATACGCTGATCAGGGTTGTCGGCCTCGTCGCCGCGCAGCCGCAATCGATAGTGGATGGGGCCGTTCGTCCAGCGCTCGAGAAGCCGGTTTGTCATCCATGTTCGCCAGCGCAGAACCAGGAGCTGGGTTATGTAGAGCTCGTAAGCTGCGAGGATGACGAAGATCGTGGCAAGAATGCTGAAAATTCCGAGCTCGGTCGTGAAGGCCGGCAAGCTCTTTACCTGCAATGCATTGAAGAACCGGCCGTTCCACTGATTGACGAGCACGCTGACGCCGACTTGCGCAACATTGAGTGCAAGAACCAGCCCCAGGAGGGCGCCCGCGATCCACCTCTCTTGAACCCGGGAGAGATCGAGACGGCCGATCCGCAGGCCGCTCGCGTCGCGCGTTACGAAGTAGGGGATGGCAAGCTTCCAGGCATCTCGCAGCGAAGCGCGGATGGAGACCTTCGGCGTCGGACAAGGATCCGATGCTCGGTTGCTTCCGAGTGCATCAAGGCGGCGTGGCGCGCTCTCATGCGAGGTCATCGTATGGCCCGTTCATCATCACGGTGCTCACCGCGCGGAAAGCTCGAGGCCGCGTCGCATGTGCGGTGCTTCATCGAGCGGCGCGATGCGCGCGACGAGCCTTCTCTTTCGAAGGACCGAGGCTCGGCCTCAGGCGCGGCTCGCCCTCACCTTGCCGCGGCAAAGGTGGCGTGAAGTTCGCCGCCAGATCACAAATCGGTAATGTTTTCCGGCGGCCGCTTTCCGTTCCGAGGACGAGTTCTTGAATTCGCGGAGGTCAACCCCACGTCTATCGGGCACAGCTCAACGCATGTGAATTTTGGGCGTTGGACCCGGGGCTTAGAAGCCTCTCGGGGAGGCTGGATTAAGCGACAAGACGCTGGCTGCCGGCAAGCCCGATGGGCGCAGGCGATGCGCCGACAGCGAAGCTCTTCTCGTTGCCGGACCGTCGGCTCAGGCCCGACAACACAGTCTTTGCACATGAGCCATGGAGGTCCGCACGATGGACGCATCGATGAACAGCCTGAAGGAACGGCTCGAAGAGCTTGGAACGGAAATTGACGCGCAGATCGAGGAGTTCAACAAGCAGAGCGCGCTGCACGGGCCCGCGCGCAAGGCCGCGGCCGACTGGAAGCTGCAGCACCTCGAACTTCTCAATAAAGCCAAATCCGGCGGGCGCTCGACGAGCGAGATAGGGCGGGATGTCGATGCTCTGAAGCTGTCGTTCGAGAGATGGGTGGCCAGGATCGACGAGGGGCACCGCACCTAGCGGGGGCCGATCGTTGAAAGAGCACGCCTCCGCTTCTGCACAAGGAGCGGAGAGCGCTATCAAGGTTTCCCTACCTGCCTCAGCGGTCCGCCTTAGTAACCACGATACGCCCGCCGATCGCTGAACGTTCCGACGGGTAAGAGCTTCTTGCGTAAAGGAGCACGCGTTCTATAGATGAGATGACTGCGAACTGAGAGTAGCCACGCGCAATACCAGGATCGTCTGGTGCCGCCCGAAATCAGCGGACATGGAGCATCGCCGTGCACCGAGAGCGAAGCTTCTCGGCGGCCATTCTTCCAATTGCCAATGTCGGGAAGTGAGCTCAGTGCTTGGGTTCGCAGCGGGCCGGCCTGGTTGATCGGCATTGCCTACTTGGCGGCCTATGTCGCCTTCGATTGGGCGAGCTATGTACAGCCCTTCGATCCGTTCGGCATTACGCCCTGGAATCCTCAGACCGGTTTGAGCTTTGCGCTGATCCTGCTGTTCGGCCGCCGCTACATTCCGCTTCTGTTCGTTGCGCCCTTTCTGGCAGATCTGGTGGTCCGGAATCTGCCGGCGCCGTTGCCTGTGGGCCTTCTGCTTTGGCTGGTCGTCGGCGCCGGGTATTCGGCTGCCACGCTCATACTTTCGAGCAGCAAGTATGGCTTTCAGGCTCGGTTGCCGCGCCTCTACGATATCTGGCTGCTCTTGCTCGTGGCCGCCGTCAGCACGGTCATCGTGGCTTGCCTCTATGCTGCCATTCTGGCCTCAGCCAATCTCATGGGGTGGGCGGATTTCTTTGTGGCAGCGCTCCGTCTCTGGATTGGCGAGCTGATTGGCATCGCCGTTGTGACGCCATTCGTCCTGCTCTTGGCTGCAGGCAGATACTTCAAGGCCACGTGGGAGACGCTGGCCCAGTTTGCGGCTATGTGCGCGTCTCTCTGGGCCGTCTTTTATGGGCCGGCGACGCCGCAGCTCTATCGTTTCTATCTTCTGTTTTTACCCATCATCTGGATTGCTCTTCGGTCGGGACTGCCGGGCGCTTGCACGGGGCTCGTCGTCACTCAGCTCGCGCTCATGTTTGTGATCGAGTTCCTGCTTCCGGGCAGCGTCGACACGACCACCTATCAGGAGATGATGCTTGTTCTCACGCTGACCGGTCTTGCTGCCGGTGGCGTGATGGAGCGTGAGCAGGCCGAATATCGCCTGCGCCTGCAACAGGAGGCTCATGCCCGGCTTACGCGCCTCGGCAGCGTCAATGAACTGTCGGCCGCGGTCGCTCATGAGATCAATCAGCCACTCTCGGCTGCGGCGACCTACACGCGACTGCTGGCGGAGGAGCTCGGCGAGCGGGACTTCTCCATGAAGGATGCCCGGGAAAGCGCGGAAAAGGCGAACGCCCAAGTGCAGCGCGCAGCAGCCGTGGTCCGCCGTCTGCGCGACCTCATTCAGACCGGCCGCACCGAGCGGATCGAAGCCGAGGTGAGCGAGCTGCTCAATGCCGCGCTCGAGGTCGTCAAGCCGGAGCTGCAGCGCGCGGGCGTATCGATCGTGAGCCAGGTGGAAGGAGATCTTCCAACCGTCACCGTGGACGTGCTTCAGGTCGAGCAGGTGCTCATCAATCTGCTCCGCAATGCCTATGAGGCTATAGAGGATGCCGGACATAGCTCGGGGATGATCACCGTGGGGGTACGCCGTTCTCCGGATGGTGATTTGGAGATCGTCGTCGGCGATACCGGACCGGGCTTCGATGCCGAGCAGATCGACAATCCATTTGCGCCGTTTCACACGACAAAGCGCGGTGGCCTCGGCATAGGCCTCAATCTCTGCCGCTCCATTGTCGAGGCGCATGGCGGCCAGATCTGGCTTGCAAATGGAGGCCAAGGAGCTGAAGTTCACTTCACGATCCGCAATCGCAGCCTGCCAGCGCCATGAAGAAAGTGCTTGTTGATATCATCGATGATGACGCGGGGGTCCTCGACGCTCTCAGCGTGTATCTCGGGGCAAAGAAGTTCATCACGCGCGTGCATCGTCACGCCGAGGATTTCCTGCGTGTGCGAGAGCGCGATGGGGCGGCGGACTGCATCGTGTCGGATGTACGCATGCCGCGACTGTCCGGGCTCGAGTTGCAGACTTTGTTGAACAAGTCCAAGTGGACTGAGCCGCTCATTCTCATCACGGGTTTCGCCACGATCGACGCGGCCGTGTCGGCCATCAAAGCCGGAGCCTTCGACTTCATCGAGAAACCCGTGTCCGAACGGCGCCTGATCGCGAGCATCAAGGCGGCTGTCGCTCAAACTCAGCAATTCGAGGCTGAGCGGCAGGAGTTCATGGATATGCGGAGCCGGTTGGACACGCTTTCGCCACGCGAGCAGGAAGTGCTCCATCTCGCCGCCCGAGGGCTCACCAGCCGGGAGATGGCCTCGGAGCTCGGCATCAGTCCGCGAACGGTGGAGGTCCATCGGGCGGCAGTTATGCACAAGACCGGCGCGGCAAGTGTCGCCGATCTGGTCCGGCTCGTTCTCCTGATCGGAGAGAGCGCCAAAGGAACCCGCTAAGCGCCACCGCTCTCCCTCATCCCCACCCTGGCCGCGCCCCCGCCGCCGGTGACCGCCCTCTTACTCGTGCCCTCCCGCCGCCCTGGCCGCCAGAGGCCATGTCTTGCCATTTCGCGTGTACGTAAATATACGTACTAGATACGCGCATATACGTATTCGCAATTGGCCATGGGCGGTCGAAGGTAAAACCAGTGCGAGCCAAGCGCAGGCGAAACAGCAGAATTCTGGAGCTCCACAAGCAGGGTGTGAGCCGATCGGATATTGCGGCGCGACATCACGTCACTAACGGTCGGGTGGCCCAGATCGTTGCCGCGACCAGCACGGTCGACGCGCGACGGGCTGAACTCGAGGCGCAATACGGAAAGCGGCCGAACATTGCCCGACTGAGCGACGAGACCCCCTTGGACGTATTGATCCTTGCCGGTTCCGAGACCCATGGCTGGGCTATGCGCATTCTGGCTTTGAGCAGCGGGCGCAGGGCGATCAGGACGCTTGGCGAGCTCCGGCATATGAACGACGGGGAATTGCGCGCACGGCGCGGCGTAGGGGCTGGTTTGTTTTCGGAGATGCGTGCCCTTTGCCCGTATGCGCGTCTCGAGAATGCGGAGCCGACACCTGAGAAGGTCCGCCGCGAACCTATCGCGCGCCCCTCGGCACTTCTTTCGCGCGGTCTCTAATGGCGTTTTCGTTCGCGCGAGCCGAGCAGATCATCACTTGCACCGCACTTGAAGCCTAAAATGTCGAGGGGCAGCGACTTGCTGCCCCTCGCTTTCCTGTCAAAGAATTCGTCGGCTCTATCAGGCAGCGGCCTGCTCCTGCACGCCCGAGCCCCGGGCCAGATCGACGTCCTTCGTGTCCCTGAGGAACAGGAAGCCGACAATGACCGTCATCAGTGCGACGCCGATCGGATAGGAGAGGCCCGCATAGATGTTGCCCGTCCAGGCCACGACGGCAGTGGCCAGCAGCGGCAGCATTCCACCGAACCAGCCATTGCCGATGTGATAAGGCAGCGACATCGATGTGTAGCGGATCTTGGTCGGGAACAGCTCGACCAGGAACGCGGCGATGGGGCCATAGACCATCGTCACGTAGATCAGGAAGAGGAACAGGATTACCATCGCGGTGAGCCAGTTGATCTTCGCCGGGTCGGCCTTGGTCGGGAACTTCAGCTCCGCGAACGCGGCAGTCCATGTCTTCGCGTCGAAGCCTGAGAGCTTCGTCGGCCCGAGCTGCAGTTCGTTCTTGGCGCCATCACGATGCACCGTCTCGAACGAGAGGCCGGCCTTGGTCAGGAAGTCCTTCGCCCGGTCGCAGTCCGTGAACCTCGACCACGGGCCGACGAAGATGTGGAAGTTGCACTCTCTCGTGTCGGTCGTGAGCGTGACCTTGTTCGCTTGCTGGAAGGCGACGAGGTCGGGGTTCACGGCATTCGACAGCGCCTGGAACAGCGGAATGTAGGTGACCGCCGCGATGAGGCAGCCCGCAAGGATGATCTTGAGGCGGCCGATGCGATCGCTGAGCCATCCGAAGAAGACGAAGAATGGCGTGCCGATGAGAAGCGCCAGGCCGATCATGATGTAGGCGGTCACGAGCTCGACCTTCAGCGTGATCGTGAGGAAGAACAGGGCATAGAACTGACCTGTGTACCAGACGACGCCTTGGCCGGCAGTGGCGCCGAGCAGAGCCAGCAGCACGTACTTGTTGTTGGGATAGGTGAAGAAGGAGTCGGTGAGCGGCCGTCTCGAGCCTTTGCCTTCTTCCTTCATCTTCGCGAAGATCGGCGACTCGTTCAGCTTCAGTCGAATGTAGACCGAGTAGACGAGCAGGAAGAGCGACACCAGGAATGGAATGCGCCATCCCCATGCCGCGAAAGCCGCCGCGTCGAACAGGAAGAAGCGGCACCCGCCGATAACGAACAGCGCCAAGAAGAAGCCGAGTGTCGCCGTGGTCTGGATCCAGCTCGTGGCGAATCCACGCTGACCTGGTCGCGCGTGCTCGGCAACATACGTGGCCGCGCCGCCATACTCGCCGCCGAGTGCAAGACCCTGCAGTAGCCGCAGGATCACCAGCAGGACGGGCGCCGTCCAGCCGATGCCTGCGACCTCACCGATGATTGGAAGCGTATGCGTGCCGAACGTCGGCAGGAGCCCGACTGCGAATGTCGAAATGCCCATGACGAGGATCGTCACGAGGAAGGTGTACTTCCGCCCGACGATGTCGCCGACGCGACCGAAGATGATCGCGCCGAATGGACGCACGAGAAAGCCCGCGGCATACGTAGCGAAGGCGGACAGCAGGGCTGCCGTCTCGTTGCCCGGGGGAAAGAAGAGCGCGGCGAAGAATGGTGCGAGTGTTGCGTAGAGATAGAAGTCGTACCACTCGAAGACCGTACCGATCGAGGAAGCGAGAATGACGCGCCGCTCCTCTTGCGTCACGCCCATGCCTCTGTGGCTCATGGTTGTCGCCATGGTGTGTCCTCCCAAAGACCCGCTTTGCGAGGCGCCATGCGCCTCGCAGCGCAATGATCAAGGGTGACATACGTCGGCGCACTTCGCGCTCGGACGATGGTCTATCAGACCAAAGTCATCTAACGGCTTCGATGGCGAGACATCGCGGCTGCTGAATTTCAGCCAACAACTCGGTGGTCGTCACGGGCTCGAGTTTCGCTTCCCGCGAGGCGGTGCGTGCGATTGATTTAGGTCATCACAGCGCGAGCATTGCGTGGCAGCTCAAGAATGACAGCACGTCACATCAGTCCTCACGCCTCTCAGCGATCGAGGCATGATGCGGGCGACTTCGGCGGTGGGGATTACTTCGCTTTGGATCGTGACTAGATGAGGCCGGCTGCGCGTTCGCCGGCGTAATCACCAGCGACCGTCCGCGGTTCGAAGCCTCGACAGTGAAATGGCGCACCCGGTAGGATTCGAACCTACGACCTTCGCCTTCGGAGGGCGACACTCTATCCAGCTGAGCTACGGGTGCTGAGACCGCCTCTGATACAGCATCGGCGGGGCCAGGGCAATTCCGCCGTCAGCGGACGACGGGGCAACGAAATTTCAGCTCCGGGCAGGCCGGAGCTGGGGTTTCAGCAGAGCACGGTGCCCGTCGGACCGGCATTGCCGGGCTTACGGGGAGGCATGGCCGTCAGGCTGTCCGCGGCGAGCGCAGGAAGTGCAAGGCACGGCTCGGTCCGGGCCCACAAACGCTCGAAGCCGTGCGCTGCCGAGCGTGCGGCCTCGGGAGCATCGGCGTGGAACTGCTCGAAGAGATCGCGGCGATGGATGTCGCGGCGCAGGCTGTCGCCGAACCAGACGGACATGTGACCGACGATGAGCTGCTCATGCGCATCGCGCAGGCGCGGATCGCGCAAGATGCGCACTTCTGCAAGAGGCGCCGCCGCATCGTCCGCGATGCCGGCGAAGAACGGATCGAGCGTCGCATCGTCGTTAGAGAACACGAGGCGCACTTTCACCTTGTTGGCGGCGAGCACGGGGCGGAGCGAGACCAGCGCTTTGGCCACCGGGCTTTCAGCCGAGCGGGCGACGGCGAGGATCGTCGCGGGGGTGTCGTCGTTAGTGCCGGGGAGCTTCTCGATGCTGGCGGCTGCAAAAGCCATCAGGCGATGCTCTCGCGTTTCCTGGAGGTCGCCGTTGTTCCCAGGGGGCACCTTGATCTGCATGTGAAGTCCTTTTTGGGCCTTTTGCCCGAGCCGGAGGGGCGGTTCGGACGTATACGTGCTCGCACCCGTCCATTAGCAGCCGAGGGAGTTAAAAGTTGATTAGAAGCCGGGCCAATCTGGGGCACTTCCGCGGCGCACGCGCGGCGAAAGAAGTTTATCCAAAGGTGCCGACAATGCATGACCGCCCTGCACGAGCCCGCGTGAGCCGGGCTCATCGTTGACACCTCGGGCGGTGCCCGGCATCGCTTGGTGCAGGCCAGCCAGATCGAGGCGCGGCCGACAAGGGGCCGGGGCGCAATGGAAATTTCGGTGCTGGATCTCTTGGCCATCGCGGCTGCGCTGGCCGCGGCAGGCGTCGCCATGGGTTTCCTCGCCGGGCTCTTCGGCATCGGCGGCGGGGGTCTTGCGGCGCCGGTGCGCTACGAAGTGTTCGGATTCCTCGGCGTCGACCCGGCTGTGCGCATGCATCTGGCGCTCGGTACATCACTCGCCGTGATGATCCCGACGACGATCCGCTCGTTCCTTGCTCATCGCGCGCGGGGCAGCGTCGACATGGAGGCCTGGTGGCGCCTCGCGCCCGGCATTGTCGTCGGCGTGGTGCTTGGGGCGGCGATCGCGAGCGTCGCCTCGGGCACGGCGCTCAAATGGGTGTGGATCGCCTTCTCCTTCAGCATGGCAGCGAAGCTTTGGTTCGGACGCGATTCCTGGCGTCTCGGCGAGGTGCTGCCGCCGAGGCCGGTCATCGAGCTGTGGGGCCTCGTCACGGGTATTCTCTCCACGCTCCTGAGCATCGGTGGCGGTGCCTCGATCACCATGCTGCTGACGCTCTATGGCCGCTCGATCCACACCGCGGTCGGGACGGCCGCCGGCATCGGACTGTTGATCGCCGCCCCAGGCGCCATCGGCTTCATCTGGGCGGGTTGGGGTGAGGCTGTGCCGCTGCCGTTCACGCTCGGCTATGTCAGCCTCATCGGCGCGGCGGCGTTGATCCCGACGAGCGTCATGGCTGCGCCCTGGGGCGTGCGCTTTGCGCACGGCATTTCCAGGCGCAAGCTCGAGATCGGGTTCGGTCTCCTGCTCGCGACCATGGGCACGCGCTTCCTCATCAGCGTGCTTGCCGGCGTGTAGCACCGGGGAAATGAACGTTTCGAACTTAAGACGTTCGAATTCTTGCCATTTTTTCTACGCCTACTGACGATGGCTGCTGCATCGATTCGCCGGCAGCTACAGCCGGGCGACGGAGAGTGTGCGCATTCGTCCGGCGAGGTGGGAAGCGGGGATTACCATTGCGTTCTGCGTCCAGGGGAGCGGCTTGCCGCTCCGAACGCCAACCGTGCGCAGGTGGACCATGGACCCAAACATCATTGTGATGATCACGTTGCTGGCCATGCCGAACGGCGAGCAGAGCGTGCACCTCAAGGCCTTCGAGACGGGAGCGGCGTGCGCCGAGGCGGCCAAGATCGAGGCCTCCGACCCGTTCGTTGCCCGCGTCGAGTGCTCGGAGCTGACAGACGGCAGTCTGACGTTGAGCTTCAAGCGGAACTCGCAGCGGCCGGGAATGAAGCCGCGCGGCAAGACCGCGAGCTGATCCTCCCTAATCGGGCCCGATCGGAAACGAGTGAGTAAAGCGTCAGCCGCGTGCAGGGGCAGTGGATGCGGCGCACAGCCGACGTAGAAGGACATCGCTTTCATGACCCACGACATGAGCCTGACCGCCGACCGCACGTGCCCGGCGGCGGTCGCCTACGATCTCATGCGCGACATCCTGCTCGATGATCCGCGCCGGCCGGCACCATCGAGCGACGAGTTCCGTACCTATCTTCTCGATCTCTATGCCGAATGCCTGCTGGCGGTGAACGGCAAGCGCGTCGCATCGGCAAAATCAGGTGAGTTGCGCGGCGCAGCGCCGCCACCGCTTCCGCGCGAGCGCGAAAAGCGTGAGGCCGCCCAGGGCCCCAAGCTCATGAAGGCGAGCTGAAGCGTCGCTTTCAGACGCTGATCGTCCTGGGCCAACGGACGTGAAATGTCGTGCCGCGCCGATGCGGTGCATCGGAGCGGAGCCAGATGCTGCCGCCGATCCGGTCGAGCGTGCGTCGCACGAGGGCGAGGCCCATGCCGGAGCTGTCCTCGGCGTCGCGCGCGTCGTTGACCGTGCGGAAGGGCAGGAAAACCGCGGTGTGGTGATCGTCCGGGATGCCGGGGCCGTCGTCGGTCACCGTGATCTCAAGATCATCTCCGGCGTCTCGGGCCGAGATCAGGATGCGCCCGCGCGGCAGATCATGATGCTTGATGGCATTATCGATGAGGTTGCGCAGCACGAGCTCAAGCGGTGGACCGAGTGTCGTCATGCGCGGCCAGCACCCCTCGACCTCGATGCTGAGGCTCGTGGTTGCTGCGAAACCTTGGGCGAGGCTCTCGACGAGCGTCCGTGTATCGATCTCTTCGAGAGTATCTATTTTGCGCCCCGCCCGCGCATATTCGAAGAGGCCGTCGAGCATGGTTCGCATGCGTGCCTGATAGCCGCGCATGGCAACTAGCTTGGTGCCCACCGTGGCGACGTCGCCGGCGGCCAGAGCGCGATCCGCATCGTCGGCGTCGTAGCGCAGCGCGCGCAAGGGCGCCTTCAGATCATGGGAGATGACGTACGCGAACTCCTCGAGATCGCGGTTGATCAGCGCCAGTTCCTGGTTCGCGCGCTGGATGGCCTCGCTCTTCTCGACGAGCTCAGCCTCCGCTATGACGCGCAAACGCATTTGTGTGCGAAGCTCGGACTCGAGCGCGGAAACATCCCGGACGCTGCGCACGAGCATGAGATGGCGCTGCGCGCTATCCACCCAGTAGATGTCGAGGCTCAGCCGAAGCGAAGGCTCGGCGTGCCCGTCCAGAATGACATTAGGGATCGTGAGCGGCCCGCCATCTCCAGCGCGCAGCGCCGCAATTTCAGGCTCGAAGCCTATGAGTGCGATGACGCTTTCCGCGAGCGGACGGCCGACGGCGACGAAATCCACGAGCGGGCCAAAGCAGCGGCAGACGACAAGGTCCCGATCGGTCCAGACCATGCCGAAGGAGCGGCGCGCGGCAATGAAGTTGCCGGCCGCAATGAGGTGCGCATGCTCGTCGTCCGGCTGATCAGCTTTCGCGGCGGAGGATGGAGCTGGCGGCCTGGATGAAGGTGTCCTCGACATTGGCGCCCGTTTTTGCGGAAGTGAGCAGGACTGGCTGGCGCGCCTCGCGAAGTTTGGCTGGCAGCTCGGCGCCTTCTCCTTCAGAGAGGAGATCGACCTTGTTGGCAATGAAAGAGAAGTGGCGGCCGGGCAGCGCATCCTGGAAGCTCTCGGCGAGCGCGACCATGCTCTCGAGTGTCGCGCGCCGCTTGAGATCGCCGATGATGAGCGCCGCCGAAGCCCCCTTGATATAGACGTGGCGGAAGATCCTCTGGCCGAAGTTGCCGTCGGTATCCCAGACGATCAGCTCGATGGCCTGATCTCCGTTCGGACCCGCGCGCGTGATCGGCACACGATAGAGCTCGACGCCGAACGTCGATTTGTACTCCGTCTCGAAGCGTCCCTGCACGAGGCGGCGGATGAGCGAGGTCTTCCCGACGCCGATCTCGCCAAGCAGCATGAGCTTGCGGGAGATCATTGTCCCTCGCCCACGAAGGCGGGCTCGAAGACGACGCGGCGGTTGGGGCTCGAGGAGCCACTGCGCTGGCTGATGTCGAGCACAGCCGTCCGACCGACAGTCTTGATGCGGGCGGCATCCACGCCGCGGCGCGCGAGATCGGCGGCAACGCGATCGGCGCGCGCGATCGCGAGTGGCAGGTTGCGCTCGGCGGTGCCGCGCTCGTCGGTATAGCCGACAATGCGGATGGCCGTATCCGTGCGGCGCAGGAGCCCGGCGAGGGCATCGAGCGCGGCATCGACATCGCCCTGAGCCTGATAGGCGGTTCCATCGGAGAAGAAAATGGCGTGCTTCTCCATCCAGCGTTCGAGGTCTGCCTGCGGATCGGGCTTCGGGACGAGTGCCGCGATATCCTTGCGCAGAGACTGGACTTCGGTGGCGACGGCCGCCGACTTCGCCATGCTGCCGAGAGAGGTAGTGAGCCCCGCTATCTCCTTGCGAAGGTCCTGAAGCTCGGAGGCGACCGTTGCCGATTTTGCCATGCTGCCGACCGAAGTGCTCATGCCGTCGATCGACTTGGTCATGTCTCCGAGCGTTGCGGCTATCGTCTCGAGGCGCGCTTCGAGGGCCGAAAGCCGCTCGCGCGTGCGGGCGGCTTCGTCGGCGAGACCGGCGCTCTCGGCGCCAGGGACGATACCGATCGTCTCGCTGATCGTTGCGGCCGGGGCGACGTCGCGGAGTTTGCCGAGAATTTGTGTGCGGATGTCGCCGGAGGGTGCAAGTCCGCTGACGTCGATGCGCGCGCCGCCGCGTGCGACGTGCGCCCGCGTGGGATAGCCTTTCAGGGCCGGCGTATCGGCAATGACCGCGTCGACAGCAGTCTGGAGGCTGTTCGTTTGGTGTGAAATGTAAGCCTGCCAGGCGAAGTACGCCGCGAGCGCGAGCCCAATCAGCCAAAGGAGGGCGCGGAGCGGACGCAGTCCCGAGCGGCGCTGAGCTTTTCGCAAGCTCTCCTGCCGTGTCGCGATGCCCGCCTCGAGGCGCGCGGCGAGATCGGCGAGGTCCGGTGTCGCGCCACGCTTTTCGAGCGTGTGAAGGAACTCCTCATCGAGGAGGGTCTGCACCCCGGCGCCGGCCTCGCCCCGGCACCTTGCAGCGAGCAGATGATGCGGTGAGCCGCGCAGGTAGATCGTGTGGCCGCCGAAATCGATCGTGCGCAGGCCCGCCTTGTCGGCCTCGTAGACTTCCTCGATGAAAGCGGTCATGGCCGTGAGCATGCCGCTGAACAGGGCCCCGCGCCCGTCAGGAGGGCCGTTCGTAGCACTCTCCGGCGCTGATCGGCTCCAATGTGCCAGCAGTTCACCGGAGCCGCGCTGGATGAGGTGAAGCTCCTCGACCTCGAAGCGGCCGCTATCCGCCAGCGCGAGTTCCGCCATCGGACGGCCGGTCGTCCAGCTCCTGAGACGCAGCGAGAGGCGGTTCTTCGTCAGGCCGTCCTCGAGCCGCCGGTTGATGTCCTCCATGAGATCTCGGATGGCGCTACGCACATAGTCGCGCACCATGACGCCGATATGCGGATAGAGCTTCGCGGGCAGGGTCTCGCTGTTGGTCTCGATCTCGGTGCGCACCGTCCGGACGACGAGCGGGGCCAGCGCGTCGGACACCTGGCGATGATTGGCCGTCTCCGCGTCGCGCAACGCCCCTTCGAGGGTCGCGGCGACGCTCTGGCGGAAGCGCACATCCGAGCCGGCGCGTTCGGCGACCTCCTCGAGGCGCCGCGTTAGCGCATTGAGCTCGCGGCTCTCCTTGTCGAAGAGCAGCTCTTTGAGCCGGATGACGCCGTCCTGCGACATGGCGGGTTGCCGTATCCTAGGCGTTGCAATGCAGGGCGGTGCCTGCGGCGTCAGTCATGGGAGATGCGGCGGATGCGGTCGCCGAGCTCGAAGATGCTGCGGGAGAGCTCGTCGAAGGAGGAGCGCCGCTCGGCCGCGCCCTCGGAGGCCAGAGCCTCGACACGGGCCTGGATCACGTCGAGCTTGCGGTGGAGGTCGCCTTCGAGATCCTTGAGCCGCGCTTCGATGGCTTTCAGCCGCGCATCGTGATCGCGCTTGAATTCACCGTAGAGCAGGTCCCGGATCTGCTCGAGCTTGTCGTGCGTGCCCTCAGTCGGTGCGGCGCCGTTCCGCAGCTCGCCCAGCGAGGTCCCGTTCATCGTCATGGCCATTCGTACTCGTACAAATCGACTGCGAACTCGACTGGAACGTGCACGGAAAGGGCCGGCACGCCATCTGTGAACCCCCATCATAGCCAAAGGAAAACGCCTTTTTCCAGCGTCTTGACGCTTATTTGGCTGTCCCGCGTTCAATTGGGCGGTGCCGGAGCATCGCAGGTCCAGGCCCCGACCGGGATCCGCCCGGTCTGCCCGCCTGGGGCCGGCTCCGCGACTTTGCGCCTTTAACCGTTCTATGATTTGATTCCGCGCCACGCCGAGGAGCTTTGACATGGCGACCCCGACCCGGATCACCCCCTCCGAAGCCGCCGCCGCGCCCCTCGTCGGTGGGCGCCTCTCGAGCCGCTGGTTCGAGCGCGACGGCATCGAGATCCGCCATTATGCGCCGAAGGGTGAGGACCCGCAGACCCCCCACGACCGCGACGAGTTCTATTTCGTGATCTCGGGCAGCGGCATATACATCCGCGCCGGTGAGCGGGTCCGGTTCGGTCCCGGCGACATGCTCTTTGCGGCTGCCGGCGAGGGGCATCGCTTCGTCGAGTTCAGCGGCGACTTTGCAACCTGGGTTCTGTTCTACGGACCGCAGAAGACATGACCGCGACCGCGCTTCCCGACGGCCTCAAGAAGCAGCATGTGATCGATCCCGAGATCTGTATCCGCTGCAACACGTGCGAGGCGACGTGTCCGGTCGGGGCCGTGACGCACAACGACGCCAACTACGTCGTCGATCCCGAGAAGTGCAACTACTGCATGGACTGCATCTCGCCATGCCCGACGGGCTCGATCGACAACTGGCGGATCGTGCGCAGCGACACGGCCTATTCGCTCGACGAGCAGATGGAATGGACGGAGCTGCCCTCACAGGAAGATCTCGGCGATGTGGCGCTTGCAGCTTCGCTCGCCGACGCTAGCGAGGCTGAGATCGCGGCGCTTATCGAAGCGGCGCACGGCGGCGCCGGCGGCAAGGCCGTGCCGCCGGCGAGTGCATCGAAACCTGCAATCAACCTCTTCACGCGCGCGAAACCCGCGATTGCCACCATCCAGGGCAATTTCCGCATCACCGATCCCGACACCGAGAGCGACGTGCGCCATATCGTGCTCTCCTTCGGCGAGACGCAGTTTCCGGTGCTCGAAGGCCAGTCGATCGGCATCGTGCCGCCTGTCACGAATGCGGACGGCAAGGAGCTGCCGATCCGCCTCTACTCGGTTGCCTCCGCGCGCGACGGCGAGAAGCGCAACGCCAATAATGTGTCGCTGACGGTGAAGCGCGTGCCCGGCGGGCTGGTTTCCGAATGGCTCTGCAATCGCAAGGTCGGCGAGAAGGTGTTCGTCACAGGCCCATTCGGCGCGACTTTCCTCATGCCGAACGATGCCAATGCCAATCTGCTCATGATTTGCACGGGCACGGGCTCGGCGCCGTTCCGCGCCTTCACCGAGCGCCGCCGTCGCGCCATGGAAGGTGCGCCCGGCCGCGCGATCCTGTTCTTCGGCGCCCGCACGCCGGGCGAACTCCCCTACTTCGGGCCGCTGCAGAAGGTGCGTGACGAGGTTCTCGCCAAGCATCTCGTGTTCTCGCGTGTGAAGGGAGCGCCGAAGGAATATGTGCAGGATCGCATGCGCGCGGAAGCCGGCGCGCTCGGCCCGCTGATCGGCGCCCCTTCGACGCACATCTTCATCTGCGGTCTCAAGGGCATGGAGGCCGGCGTCGACGAAGCCTTGGCCGAGATCGCCTCGGCGCACGGGCTCGATTGGGCGCGCCTGAAACCTGCCATGCGCGGCGAGGGCCGCTACCACGTCGAGACGTACTGACAAACAAAAGCACGCAGCGAGGAAGCATCCATGAGAGGGCTCGAGGGGAAGGCGGCGATCGTCACGGGTGGTGGCGGCGGCATCGGAAGCGCCATCTGCAAGCGGCTCGGTGAAGCCGGCGTGCGTGTCGGTGTGTTCGATCTCGACAAGGGCGCTGCGGAGCGGACGGTCGAGGCGCTGGCGGCTAAGGGCGCAGCTGCCAAGGCCTACGAGGTCGATATCACCGACCACGCCGCAGTCGCGCGCGCGGTCGAGGCCTTCGAGAAGGATATCGGTCCGACGGACGTGCTCGTGAACAATGCCGGGTGGGACAAGTTCGCCTACTTCCTCACGACCGAGCCGGACCTCTGGCGCAAGATCATCGCGATCAATCTCGAAGGGCCGATCAATCTCCACCATGCCGTGCTCAAGGGCATGCAGGCGCGCCGCTCGGGCCGCGTGGTGAACATCGCCTCGGATGCGGGGCGCGTCGGCTCGTCCATGGAGGCGGTTTATTCGAGTGCCAAAGGCGGCATCATTGCCTTCACCAAGACCATGGCCCGCGAGATGGCCCGATTCGGCGTGACGCTGAATGTGGTCTGTCCTGGACCTACCGAGACCCCCCTGCTCCAAGCGCTGACGGGCTCCGGTGATCAGGGCGCCAAGGTGAGCGAGGGGCTCAAACGCGCCATCCCGCTCGGCCGGCTCGGCCAGCCCGAGGACATTGCGGGCATGGTGGCCTTTCTCGCCAGCGACGAGGCCGCCTACATCACCGGCCAGGTGATCAGCGTCTCCGGCGGCCTCACGATGCACGGATAGAGTGCAAGCCCCCGCCTCTGTGGATACAAGCCGGGCACCAGCGGTGCACGGAACACGTTTACGCGCCGCCGCCCCCGGTCTAGAAGAACCTTCTGCCGACCGACCAGCACCCGGAACTGCCAGCAAATGTTCAAGAAGATCCTGATCGCCAACCGCGGCGAGATCGCCTGCCGTGTCATCAAGACCGCCCGGCGGATGGGGATCAAGACCGTCGCCGTCTATTCGGACGCCGACGCCCAGGCCATGCATGTGGAGATGGCCGACGAGGCCGTACACATCGGCCCGCCGCAGGCCGCGCAGTCCTATCTGCTGATCGACAAGATCGTCGAGGCCTGCAAGGCGACCGGCGCCGAGGCCGTGCATCCGGGCTACGGCTTCCTCTCCGAGCGCGAGGCCTTCCCGGTCGCGCTCGCCAAGGAGGGCATCGTCTTCATTGGGCCGAACCCCCGGGCCATTGCGGCCATGGGCGACAAGATCGAGTCGAAGAAAGCAGCGGCGGCGGCCAAGGTCTCGACCGTCCCCGGTCACCTCGGCGAGATCGCGAGCCCCGCGGAGGCCGTGAAGATCGCCGAGCAGATCGGCTATCCGGTCATGATCAAGGCCTCGGCCGGCGGCGGCGGCAAGGGCATGCGCATCGCTTACAGCCGTAAGGAATGTGAGGAAGGGTTCGCGCTCGCCCGCTCGGAGGCGAAGTCCTCTTTCGGCGACGACCGCGTGTTCATCGAGAAGTTCATCGAGAACCCGCGCCACATCGAGATCCAGGTGCTCGGCGACAAGCATGGCACCGTGATCTATCTCGGCGAGCGCGAATGCTCGATCCAGCGCCGCAACCAGAAGGTCGTCGAGGAGGCGCCGTCGCCTCTGCTCGACGAGGCGACCCGGCGCAGGATGGGCGAGCAGGCGGTCGCGCTGGCCAAAGCGGTGAACTATGACAGCGCCGGCACGGTCGAGTTCGTCGCCGGGCAGGACAAGTCCTTCTACTTCCTGGAGA
>ERZ778022.2063-NODE-2063-length-22592-cov-4.125172_pt1 | contig 22592 bp, 19 predicted proteins | sample MGYA00375752_ERZ778022 | MGnify/ENA primary metagenome ERZ778022 (study PRJEB29350, sample SAMN05389826) | bioreactor metagenome | isolation source: Thiocyanate bioreactor | place: South Africa: University of Cape Town | collected 2014-04-04 ...
TAAACGTGAATCAGGAATTGGCGGTTAATCTCTTAGATGAATTTAAAGAAGCGCATCCGCAGATGCTGATTAATCTTGCAGCTATTAATAGTGTTACTCAAATTGTGGTTTCAGGAACTCTGGGGGCTATCAAAGAATTTCAACAGTTTTGTGTGGCTCAAAGTCTTAAAACCCGCGTACTCCCTGTTTCTCATGCATTTCATTCAGCAATGATGCAGCCGATGCTGAAAGAATTTCAGCAGGTTACCCAAAGCATCAGCTATCACCCCGCGCGTATTCCTCTGATCTCGAATGTAAGTGGCCAGATAATAGAAACCCTTGATGCAGCGTATTGGGTGAATCATGTTGTTGCTCCTGTGAAATTTAGTGCGGGTATACAGACATTGCTTCAAGACCACCAGTATTCGGTGTTTCTGGAAATGGGGCCACAACCGTTACTGCTAAACTTGGCGATGGAGCATCATCCTCAGGCGCATGAAGCGTTGTGGCTCCCCTCCCTAACTAAAAACCGCAATAATTGGGAAACTTTATTTGAAGCTTTGGCAGCACTTTATCTGAAAAACGTTGCCATTGATTGGGCTGCTTTTGATGCCCCCTTTGACATAAATTCTCAAAGGATGCCTCTTCCAACTTATGCTTTTCAGCGTGAGCGTTATTGGTTACTACCCACAGTGGACGTCCAAGTGACAGAACAGGAAACCGGTTCTACCGACCACTCTTTATTGCAAATGCACTGGGAGCAGGGTAATAGCACTCTTCAGGAGCCGGTAAAAATACATTCCGGCCTCTGGCTTATTTTCTGGAGCGATAATCCAGTATTAGAGTCATTACAGATCCAGTTCAAACGATATTTTCCTCAGGCGGTATTTGTTTATTCAGGGCAGGAATACTGCGTTCATGCCAATCGAGTAGAGATAAATGAACACTCTTCGGAGCATTATCAGCGTCTACTTCAAGAATTTCCAAATCACGAAGGAATTTTATATTGCTGGGGACTCGAACCATTTTTTAATCAAAGCAGCGAAAAATTCGAGCCTAAAGATTTGCAGCAATCGCTCCAAAAAAATCTTCAGGGGTTATTGTATCTAGCACAAAATCAAACTCATCATTCTAAGCCTCTATTTGTAATCACGCACCAGGCTTCAGAAAAAAGTCACCATCCAAATCCTTTTGGTACGACCTTAATTGGCCTTGGAAAATCCATTTTATTGGAATTTCCACAGCGTGCTTACTATCATCTGGACGTAGTCTCAACCCCATTAACTGATAAAATCATTACCGCCTTGGCGTATCTGAATGATACCCCAGACACCAGAGGGCTTTGGGTGTTGGATGAGGGACAACTCTGGTCCGCTTACTTAAAGCCTATAACCCCGCCGCAATTACAAACCGTTACCATTAATTCCGATGGTGCCTACATAATCACAGGCGGACTGGGCGGAATAGGGCTCATACTTTGTCAGTGGTTACTGCGTCATCAAGTAAAAGAAATTATTCTTCTAGGACGCCGCCCTCTAACTCAAGAATGGCAGAATCGAATCAACCAGTGGTCTCAGGATGTAACTCACATTAATTATTACATGGTGGATGTTGGCAACCGCGAAGAACTCGAACAGCGACTAAGTTCTTTAAAATTAAAAGCACCGGTTAAAGGAATTTTTCATACTGCCGGAGTACTGCGTGATGGATTACTTCCTCATCTGGGTTGGTCCGAGTTTGCTGAAGTATTGCAGGCTAAAGTTTGGGGTGGCTGGAATTTACATCAGCTAAGCCAGGACTTATTTCCTCAATTAGACCATTTTGTTTTATTTTCCTCGATTAGTTCCCTACTGGGCTCTGTAGGACAAGGAAATTACGCGGCAGCAAATGCCTTTCTTGATGGTTTGGCCGGTTATCGCCATGCCCAAGGTTTACCTGTTCTGACCATAAATTATGGCCCCTGGAAGCAAATTGGGATGACTAAAAATCTCGATATTCCTTGGGATGAATATGGGATAGAGCCTCTAGATGAGGAGCAAGGGGTTGCAGCCATGATGCACCTAATGTCCCAAGGTGAAATTCGCGCAGCGGTTGTTCCGAATCATTTTAGTGATGCTTCATTAAAATTACCCGCATTACATCAACACCTACTTAGAAAAATTCGGCCTGCGGTTCAGGCGCATACGGTCCAAGAGGACATCATCACTAAGCCCAAAGAGCTCAGTATTGAGACCATTAAAACGTGCCTAGAGGAGGAAGTTCGAAACGTCATGCGGCTGGGTGCTCATGAGGAATTGCCTGGCGATGCCACACTCTTATCCTTGGGCATGGATTCATTGGTGGGTGTGGATTTTGTGCGCAGATTACAAAAAAAATTAGCTTTACCGACCTTAAGTATGCAATCTGTTTTATTCGAAAATCGTAATCTAGAAGCATTGATTATTTTTCTCCAAGAAAAAATCCTCGAAGAGCAAGGATTGCAGGAAGAGTCTAACAAGCCCATGACGGTCATTGACCATAGTCGTCTAACCCCATTATCGGTTCAACAAACGCGGATTTGGCGTCACATACAGCAGGATCCGAAAAATCCCGCTTATGTTATTACCAATTTTTTCCAGTTAGAGGGGGAAGTTGATGCAGCAATACTCGAACAAGCGATACGCGAAGTTTTAGCGCGCCATGCGATGTTAAGAGGCAGTATTCACACGTACATGAGTATGCCGTTTCAATATGTTCATGAACAAGTTCCATTTAGCCTGGATTATGAAGATATAAGCCATTTATCCCCTACGCAGCGTAAAAAAATGGAGGAAAGCCTCATCCAGGTAATGACGCATAAGCAATTCGACTTAGCCGTGCCTCCTTTGTTAGCGAGTACCCTGTTGCGCTTAAGTGATAAGCAGTACCTCTGGGGGCTGTGCGTCAGTCATATGCTCGTAGATGGCTCAAGTAGTCTTATATTGTTTCAGGATATTTTGCATGTCTATGCTCTTAAGAAAAAAACAACGTCAGAGCATTTACCAGCCGCAGTTCCTTATCAAGAATTTATAAATTGGCAACTAGGCAGTATTGTGAATGGGGTTCAGACTCGGTATGAACAATACTGGCAAAAAACCCTAAAAAATTATCAACCGCCGCAACTGACTATTGAAGAGGCGGAACCCAAAAAAATTCCTTCCGGTGCGCGTGAAGCTTTAACGATAAGCCATGAAGTATTAGGACAATTGCAAGCACTGACACGACAAAAGCAAATCACTCTGCCGAACCTATTGCTTACAGTGTATGGAATGGTTCTTGCGAATCGAACTGAGCGCAGGGAGGCATTTATCACCTTGCTGTGTGGCGGACGAGACAAAGAGTTGTTTCGTACCACGGTGGGAAATATCGCGAATGAATTGCCGGTCATTTTAAAATTTAGTCCTGGGATGTCCTTTATTGATGCCGCGCTCTATGTGCAGAATCATCTCGCTTCAGCGATGGATTATCAATACATGCAGCCTGAGCAAATTAAAGAGCTGAACTTGGCAACACCTGAAATTTCCTTTGATTTTCAACATCTGCAGATGCACCTTAAAAAGACAGGTTTTACGCTAAATACGGTAACTCCGAAAGCAGAGAAGGTTCCTCTGTGGGGCGATAATCCACGCAAATTATCTTTGAAATTAACCTATGATGGCACATCTCTAAATGGTTATTTAAAGTATCGTGCGGATTATTATCATCCGAACTCCATAAAAATTCTGGTGGAGAATATGTATTATATCCTCCAACAAATTATTGGGAATTCGGACACTTCTTTAGACGTATTTGCTGAGCTATCCGGAGTTAACTATGAGTAAGTTTTATATCACTACCCCTACTGAATCCATTTTTAAAGAATACGATGTTCGTTATGCCGTTGGGGAGGATTTAAATGAGAATACTTACTTTACGTTGGGCTTGGCAATTGGCACGGAGCTGCAAAAGGTCTATCAATTGCATACTATTCTGAGTGCTCGCGATAGTCGAGAAAGCAGTCTGCGCTTTAACCAAGCGTTAATACAAGGCTTTTTGTTACCGGGTGCCCGCATCATCGATGTGGGCTGTGTACCAACCCCGCTACTGCATTTTGCAATGCATGATTTACAATGTCTCTCGGGTTTAATGATCACGGCAAGCCATAATCCTGCTTCTCATAATGGTTTAAAAATAACTTTAGGCGGCAAAAATTATTATGGTGCACGTTTGCGATCTTTATTTCAGCGCATCCGTGATGAGCAGCTGATTCAGGATCAACAAGAGAGCGGGGTGCTGATTCAATACCCCACCGACCAAATCATTCATAAGTATGTCAAATGTGTCAAAGAGGACGTTGCTATTACGCAAAAATTTCGCGTGGTCGTTGATTGTGGTAATGCGGTGGCAGGTTATGTTGTGCCACAACTCCTGTCCGCGCTTGGTTGCGAAGTCATCCCCTTATATTGCGACGTGCAACCGGTATTTAATAATCATCATCCTGACCCCGCAGTTGAGGAAAATTTACGCGATTTACAACAAGCAGTCCTTGAGCACCAGGCTGACCTGGGCGTGGCTTTTGATGGGGATGGGGATCGCTTAGGTGTGGTTGATGCACAAGGTACTATTATTGCCTCAGATTATTTGCTGTTAGCTTTTGCTCTGGATCTGTTACGACGCCAACCGCAAGCAGCCGTGGTCTTTGACGCCAAATGTACGCAGAATTTATCCAAATCTATTTTAGAGCATCAAGGACGAGCAATTATGTGTAAAACCGGTATGGCGCATGTGATGGCGAACATGGCTAAAAACCATGCGGCAATTGCTGGAGAATTTTGTGGACATTTTTATTTTAATGATCGGTGGTTACGTTTTGATGATGGTATTTATGCAGCTGCTCGCACATTAGAGATGCTCAGTAAACAGAAGCAGAATATTCATAATTATTTTAGTCACTTTCCAAAGGCGGTGAGCACTGCGGAATTAAAAATTGAGATTGCTGAAGAAGATAAAGAAGTGTTCATGCAACAGCTTATTGAGCACGCACCGGACTTTTTGCATGGAGAATTTATAACCCTTGATGGATTACGAGTTCATACAGAGCAAGCCTGGGGCATTATTCGCCCTTCAAATACAGCAGCATACTTAACTTTACGTTTTGAAGGGCAATCACCAGAGGCTTTACAAGAGATACAAGATGCATTCGCCGCATTAATTTTAAGCGTGGATCCCGATCTTGAGATTCCTTATGATTTTAATGAATCCGTAGGGCTCCATATGTAAAACACCAAACTATTTATCCAAAGTTACCGGACAGACGAAGCCCTGTGGTTTAATCGACCACAGGGAACAACTCACTTGTTGCAGAATATTTTCTGCGGTGTTTCCGATAATAAAACCGGAGAGACCTGTACGGGCAACAGTCCCCATAACTAGAATATCAATATCTTGTTGTGCTACGGTATGCGGGATTAACTCAATGGGATCTCCCTTTAAATGCATCGTATTCACTTGAACCTTGAGTTTTGCCTCGGTCATTAATTCATGCAATTTTAGATAATGTTCATTTTGTGTCTCGGTTACGCGGGTATCAATATCTTGATTGTTGATGTCAATAAAGGCACTGCGGCGCATAAAGCTCTCTAAAACATAATCCCAGCAGGAGATAACACAAAAATCTCCGTCATAACTTTGGGTGAGCATTTGCCCTAATTTTAATAAACTCAGCGATAAGTCATGGCCGGTCTGATTCTCAAATTCCGTTGAAACCGCAGCCGCAATATGAATTTTTTGTTTATTTTTAAAGGGACGATGTAAATATAATGTGCATGGGCATTTCCGTAAGAGTGCCATGTCCAAAGCTTTAAAGCCTCGTTTCTGAGAGGTATTTTCGGCAGCTTTAATCAGTAAGTCATAATGATTCATCAGCACATGTTGAATAATGCGGATGCTTGGGGTGTTATCCCACAGGATTTCAATCGTTGGCGGTGACAGTGAATGATGCGATAACTCGGCATTTAGGTTATTAATGGTAGCTAAGGTTTTCTCTATCAAAAATGCTTCATAGGAAGACTGTTGCTCCTGAAACAAGTCCGGAAACGCAGGTCCTACGAGCAAAATAGTTAGCTGTGCATGTTCTTTGTGCGCAAGGAAAAGTGCCTCTTTTAAAGCGGGTTCATCACGAGCACTTCCGTGGCTCACGAACAAAATATTATGAAACAAGCGCATCAGAGTCCTCTCGTATGGTAACGCTTTTATTCATATTATAGATGATTTTATTTTAAGAATGATTTGGTTAGCAGAATTATGTATCGCATCTATGATGCGATACAGCGAATATCAAAAATTAACCAGAGTTTATTGCCCCCTGTTAATCAATGTATTTTCGTAAAACAAGTGCTGCGTTGGCGCCACCAAAAGCAAAATGGTTCGATAAGGCGATACCAATAGATTGTGAGCGTGCTTTGTTCGGAACATAATCGAGATCGCATTCCGGATCTGTAGTTTCTAAATTAATAGTGGGAAGTAATCTATCTTGCTGTAGACACAAAGCGGTGGCAATAATTTCCATAGCGCCTGCAGCGCCAATCGCATGTCCCGTCATGGATTTTTGCGCTGTAACTGGAACGTCATAGGCTCGTGAGCCTAGAATGGCTTTTATGGTTTGCGTCTCCACACTGTCATTAAGGGGAGTACCGGTGCCATGGGCATTAATGTAATGGACATCATTGGCAGAAACGCGCGCATCATCCAAGGCATAATGAATGGCGCGTTGTTGGCCTTCGGAGCTGGGTGCTGTTACATGAAAGGCATCACAGCTGGTACCATAACCGATAATTTCAGCATAAATTTTTGCGCCGCGCGCGCGGGCTTGAGACAACTCCTCCAAAATAAGGACCCCAGCTCCATCGGCAATCACCATACCATCTCGTTCTAAATCAAAGGGACGACATGCTTTATGAGGTTCTTCATTACGTGTAGACATCACTTTGAGTTTACACCAGGTAGCCATTACCGCTTCCCATAATAACGATTCGGTACCACCACATAATGCCGTGGTTATCCTTCCTTGAACAATTTGTTGATAGGCAGTGCCGATTGCCTCTGCTGAGGAAATACATGCGTTCGAAATGGTTGAGTTAGGACCACTTAATCCAAATTCAATTGCTATGTGATTGGCAATGGAGTTGGGCATGACGCGGATGATACTTAGCGCGGGAATTTTTTTCCAACTATCATTCAGCATGGTCTGATAAATACTCTCAATTTCAGAATATCCCCCCATGCCACTACCGATATAGGTTCCGGCATTTTGTAATAATGTGGAATCGATATTTGCTTGCTTAATGGCATTATGAGCGCAGTAAAATGCGTATTGAGCAGCGCGAGAATAGCGTCGCGTCTTATTGAATTGGGGTAGGTTGTCAAGAGAGAAGTCAGTGATTTCTCCGCCGATTTGGGTGGGATAAGGGGTTGGATCATATCCTTGAATTTTTTTTATACCACTTTGGCCTTGTTGAGCAGCCTGCCAAAACTTTTCTAAGCCTGTCCCAATTGAGGACGTGATTTCCATGCCGGTTATGACTACCCTTTTCTTCATTCCATGTCCTTGATAATTGACTTTTAAGCTTTGGGCGTAATACTAAAGGTGTGGTTGAAACTTTGTCAAGTTTTAAAGAATAGGTGAATCAGAATTACAATTCCTTCAGTAGGTTAGGAGTTAACCCATTGGTGAATTTTTTCAATATCAATCATCCAATAATCACAGGCGTTTTGCGTTAAAAAACCGAGCCGCGTATAGAGCTCAAGGGCTTTTTTATTATGGGTTTCAACATCGAGATTAAGTTCAGGCTTACCTTCACTTAAAGCGTAATTGATGCAATAGGTGATTAACGCGGTACCTAAGCCTTGACCCTGTTTTTTAGGAAAAACTGCGATATCGGATAAGGTAGCACCATGATTTTGCCAGCGCAAATGCGCTTTACCTACCAATTTATCATTCTCAAATGCCAGGATAATCTGATAATTTCGCTCGCTTAATATATGCATAAAGCGGGGTTCAAGCTCAGCATGAGTTTTATGAAAACATGCTTCATCCAGCAGACACAGTTGCGGTATGTCCGCAAAATTAGCCGTACGAAAACTTAATGATTTCAGTGAGTCTAGCAGCGGATTAAGGTTATTACGCTCCATATAGTATTCACTATGACGATAAACAAATCCGAGCGAGTTAAACCAGCGATTGTTCAAGTGAGCAGGACTTGAAAAAATGATTTTAGCGTAATGATGCTCAACGACTAAAGGGAGTATTGTTTGCAGTAATTTTTTTCCTATCCCTTGTTGGCGTTCTTCAGGGTGTACGAGTAATGCAATTTCCACCGCATCATCATAAAAAAAATAAACACTTAAAAAGCCAATCAATTGTTGGGCTCGATAGTATAATAGGATGGTCGGGAGGGTTCGTGGTTGTACCAGCAAATGCATATACAAATTTGGAATGCTACCATCGGCTTTTTTGCAGATGGCTCTAAGGGCTTCCAGGTCTTTTAGTTGTTGCTCATTGAGCTGATTCGTTGTGCTTATCATAGGCCATCTATAAAAACTCTTTTCTTATAGAATAGCACATTGCACACATATCGATAACTATGAATTAAAAATGAATATTGAGCACCGCAACAATAATTTCCATTATAATTAAGACAATAATAATGATTTCCAGATTATGGCCATGGCGGTTATCAAGATAGCCATTAAACATTTCGAAAATTTCATTTAAGGTGTCCAGTCGGTGATTTAATGCATTAACGCGCCTTTGGATATGCAAATAGCGCTCAAGCATCGCAAAATGCTGCTCAAGTGTTGGGTGCTGCCAAAAATATTTAGGGTGGTAAAGGAAATTACTAATCAGATTCATCTCACTTTTTGCACCTAAAATCTCACCGATTATCTGTTGAATTTGCGTACGACTAATATCCATTTCACCCCGATGAGAAAGGTTTTGGATCATAGGATTGTATTTTTCTATAAGCGCTTCAATGATGGTTTCGAAATATTGTAATTTGACCGATTGTGAGAAACCATAGGAAAGGCTTAACTTAAGCTCATCACTCTCTGCTTCAATGCTTAAGCAATCGACATCAAAATAATCATGTGGCTCGATGGAGGTTTTATCACTGTACTGAAAATGGAACTCATCATGCACTTGCAGTGAAACCGGTTTATCAATGAGTTTCTTAATGGAAGCCAGGTAATCATTTATCTGATAGCGTTTAATGCCCCAGGAGACGACAGTACCATTTTTAAAAATATAAATAGTATGATGAGGATGGTTTATAGGTGAAATTTTAAGAACATCTCGCGTCTTTAAAGAATTAAATTCGGTATTGTTCTTAAAATGATTATCCACTCGGGATAAATCGATAGCTTTGGCGATACAAAAACTTAAGCATTCCATGATGTTAAAACCCTGCGATTAAATTCAATGTTTGCAGGAACGAGTTAATGTGCAAACCGCTGCTCGGGCGCAGCATGTGATTATTATACATTAATTTTAGCATTTAGCTCAAATGGGATGATAATTTGCCTGGGAGGGTTAGAGCGCGACACTCTAACCCTTAGACGCTTAAGCCTCGTTTTCTACTGTTTCACGTACCGAATAGGCTTTTTTGCGGTCAGTGACACCACTGAGCCAATCTGGGCAAACCTCCAGAATAGCTGCAATGCGATCCAATTTTTCCATATCTGGCAATGTGTGACCAAAGATCATGGAATTAGCTAAATGACGGGAGACGTCAAATACTTTGGATACGGCCTTTATTTTTTCAGCTAAATCTTCCGGAAAACCCAATGTCGCCAATTCGCGATTGAAACGTTGCGAAAATACTTTACTGTTCATTTTCTCACTCCGTGAAAAAACATAATCCAGCACTACGCAAATCAAATGCTGCCCTCACACTGATCTATCAATCCTTGAATCAGTCAAAGAGTTATAACGCATTTTTTGGGGAACGCAAAGACTTTTTATCGAGGAAAAACCAAGGGTTAACATGGGAGCAACATAGTGTAAACTTCGTGGTCATTTATCTGGTTATAGTGAGCAATCCCATTCTTGAGTAGAGACTGCTCGTGCGCGATAAAATATGATACAATCGAATCATAGAAACTATTGATGTAGCTTTTGATGTTCGGTACCAATCAACAAAGCGGCAAATTCTATTTCAAACAGGCCTCATCAGGCAAATTACTGGTTACGAGCCGTTTTTACACCTTGCAAGGCGAAGGACCATACCGCGGGCATCCCGCATATTTTATTCGTTTGGCAAAATGTAATCTGTCCTGCTCTTTCTGTGATACTTATTTCGAAGAGGGAGAATGGTTTGAGTCTTCAGCACTTCTTGCAGAAGCCGAAGCCATCATTGCTCAATTTTATCAGGAACGCTTTCTTCCCGTTCCTTCCTGGGCTCAGGGGGAGCGGAAGACCATCGGTTTGGTCATCACCGGGGGTGAGCCCTCATTGCAAGAACAGGTGATTGAACTATTGACGTTGGCGAAAAATAAATTCCAATTCCAACAAATTGAATCCAACGGGAGCATACTTCTACCGCAGCTGCCGCAAGAAACGACGCTTGTTATCAGCCCTAAATGCCTGGAGCAAAAGGGAATAGCGATTCGTTATCTACAGCCCCAAGGAAAAGTACTCGAGCGCGCAGATTGTCTTAAATTTGTTATGGCTCATCCGGGAGACCCACGGTTTAGCGCATACAGTGAGATCCCTTCTTGGGTGGCTGACTGGGCAAGAAAAACGGGAAGGCCTGTTTTCATCAGCCCGATGAATCTTTATAAAAAAGAACCGCAGCGCGCTAAATGGGCGCGGGATACCCAACATAATTTATCAATACACGAACGCTCAGAGATTAATGAGCGTATTAGTTTTTGGGAGGATGAACTCCTGGACCGTGAAGCAAATCAACGCAATCATGAGTATGCTGCTGAATACTGCTTAAAGCATGGTTATATATTAAATTTACAGCTTCATCTCTTTGCCAACCTTCCTTAAGCGAAAAAATAAAATTTTTTCATACCCATTCCGGTTCTTTCAGTCGCTTTTTAATATGGCATAAGGTTTCATTCATTGTTTTTAGAAGTTGCTCATACCGTTGCACAAGCAAATGATCATCTTGATGCAGCTGCTGTTGTTCAAAATATTCGCAGGCATAACGCAAACGTGTCGTACCGATATAAATGGCAGCTCCTTTAATTTTATGCGCTATTTTGCCAATCTCTTGGAAATTGCGCTGGCTAAAGGCGATTTGTAGCGCCTGATAATCTGCGGGTAACTCGTCGTTTGCCATTAAAGTTAATAAATTCATTAAAATGTCTGCGCTGCCGCAATTGTGTAAACCTTGTTCTTCATTGAGTAGATCAAACCGAGTTAACGAGAATAATTTGCTCTCATTCATGATGAAGGCATTGGCACCACAATAATGGCTTACTGAGGAGGCTCTATGTGCAAGGACAAAATTTTGCAAAATATGAAGAGCATGACCTTGAGTCAATGGTTTATTTAATACCGCATCGATTCCTGCCTCGATGCAGGGTTGGCGATGTGCGTCAATGAGGTGAGCTGTCAGTGCGACAATGGGCACCCGTTGCTTGTTTTTTGACAAGGCTCTTATATGCATCGTCGTCTCATATCCATCCATTCCTTCGCCTAAACCGATGTCCATGAATACCAGGTCATAGTGTTTTTGCTGTACTTTCGCGATGGCTTCATGCCCAGAGTATGCTACGTCCACTTGGCAACACAGTGCAGATAATAAGGATTTGGCTACTGATTGCGCTATAGGGTGATCGTCCACAACCAATACTTGAATACCTTTTTCCAAGCTTGATTGATACTTTTCTAAAAAATTAGTTTTTGCAATAAATTCATGTTCAATGGCCTCTACAGGTTCATCTAATAAGGGTTTTTGTAAGGAAATAAGGCAGGTAAACTCAGTGCCTTGTTCCAGCTCACTGTCTACATAAATCTCACCATCTAATTCCTCGATAAATTGTTTCACCGTATAAAGCCCAAGTCCTATGCCTTTATACGAGCCTTCGTAGGAAGGGGTAAGCCGTTTAAATTGCAAATAAATATCTTCCTGTTTTTCTTTGGCGATGCCAATTCCCGTATCACTTATTTTTAATCTTAAGACCAAATTACGTTGTTCTTCTCTAGCTAACTCCATACTTAACTGTACTGAGCCACTGTGGGTAAAATTTAAAGCATTGCCGAGGAGCTCCAAGGCGATACGATGGAGCCGAGTTTTATCACCAATAACATAACGCGGTAAGCGCTTATCAAAATTAAAAATAAGCTTTAAGTTCTTTTCATGCGCACGGGGCTGATACAAATCACGTAAATGATTACTCAATTGCACTAAATCAAATTTCTTTTTTAAGAGAGGTATTTCACCGGCATTAATGCGAACCGCTTCCAGAACCTCATCCATAAGGTGGAGCAAGGCATGACTGGATGCGACTAAGCTTTGCGTGTATTTTTTGATTTTGGGTTCCTGGCTTTCAGCATGGATAATTTCCGAAAAGCCAACAATCCCCGATAATGGGGTGCGGATATCATGACGCATGTTAAATAAAAACTCGGTTTTTGCACGGCTGGCGGCCTCCGCATGTTCCTTAGCTTCTTTTAATTCTGCTTCAATACGCTTGAGCGAGCTGATATCTACAGTATTACCTACAATACCGATGATTTGCCCACGTCGGTCGCGCATGGGGCTTTTATTTGAGAGTAGAGTAACCTGTTCACCACTGGGTAGTTGTGTCACTTCTTCTCGGGACAGGGTTGCTTCATTTTTTATCACGTATACATCATTTTTACGGTATATTTCGGCAGAAGCTTGATTAAATAGTTCAAAATCATTTTTACCTAAAATCTCACTTTCTAAGCCTTGATGTATAAAACCCATGCGTTTTAGACTGTTCACGCAATGCTGATTCACTCCTAACCACACCCCTTCATTATTTTTCCAATAGAGATCACCTGGAATGTGGTTAAGGAGGTTTTTTAATTGGAATCGCTCATCTTCAAGTAATGCGACTTGATTTTCTAAATTGTGGATGGTTTGTTTTAATATCGTTATTTCTTCATTATCCATTTTATTTCCTAATCCGTGTGTCTGAAAATAACGTTACTTTACCGAGCTGATAAAGAGTTTGACAATTATTTAAATAATTGGTACATTATTTGCCCATAATACAAGGCTGATTGATTATGTTAACACCAAACGGACTGCCTGCTAAGCAAATCGAAAAATTAATGTTACTTTCCTTGTGGGCTAGTAAAATAAAAGAAGAGCAAGAAAAAAACAATGGCTTCAGGGATAAAAAATTTATATTAGCGGGTTTGGGTAAACCGACCTATCCGGTGAATTCGGCTACCGTGGCCGCATATCTTGATTATTGGCAACAATTCACCCAGACAACGAATGGTCCCGACCCGGTAAGCGAGCAAGCGATTGATTATGGCAATCCTCATGGCGATTTATACCCGCGTACTCTAATGGCAGAGAGCATGACGCGTTGGTATCAAACCCGTATTCATGCCGACAATATTTTGTTTACTGTGGGCGGGGTTGGCGCGCTAAGAGTAGTTTTTGATACGCTAAACAGTTATTTTTCAGAAATACCGGGCTATCGTGTTCTCACACCCCTTCCGTACCATGGTGTTTATGCCACTAACCCAATGCATCGGTTACACCCGATCCCGGTTATGAAAACCAAGGGTTATCAGTTTACTGCCGCTACTTTAAAAACAAGTATTCAAGAAGCTTATAGTCGGGCTCAAATCGATGGCGGTTTACCTAAAGCGCTTTTAATGTGCAATCCATCCAACCCCCTGGGAACAGTTATCCCTGTCGAGGAGATGACTCGCATCGCGGAGGTTCTGCGCCAATACCCCGAGTTATACATTATCATCGATGAAGCATATATAGAAATGAGTTATGTTCCTGCAGTATCGTTGCTGCAATTAGCACCCGATTTGCAGCCACGCATGGTCGTTTTGCGTTCGGCGACCAAGGCATTATCTGCTGCTGGGGAGCGTATGGCCATGTTAATGGCATTTTGCCTTAACTTAATGCAAGATATGGTTTATCGCAACATGAGTTACTTTATTCATGCTCCGCGTTCGGCACAACTCGCGTATGCCCAGACGATGATGCATTTTGATACAAACGAACAGCAGCGATTACAAACCTATTATCAAAAAAAAGTAGATTACGTACAGCGAAGGTTAATTGAGATGGATGCAGCAATGCCGGATCCGGATTATAGGGTGCAAGGTGCCTTTTATGTTTTAGCTGATCTACATGAATTATTTGGGCGACCTTTACCACCTAAAGCGCAATATATTTTACAAAAGGGCGAAGCAGTAACCACGGATGAGGAGCTGGCTTATTATCTTTTGGTTCAGGAACATCTCATGATTGCACCCTTATCCTATTTCGGTGTTTCGCCGCAAAAAGGGTATATGCGGATCACCTGTAGCGCCCCTGAAGAAGAATTATGTGAACTGATGAATCGCTTGGAGTTGCAATTATCGCTGCAGCGAAAATTAAAAGAAACAGTTCAAATTGACTAAAAAATGATAATTTTGGAGGTTATTTTATAAATAACTCGCGCTTGCGAGTAAATTTGGGATATAATGGTACGCGCTTTTGACAAAGCAAGTTTCGTCATGGGACGCAGACATTTATCCTGCTGCAACAAACGAAAAATTTAGGAGTCAGAAACGAATGAAAATGTTTTATACCATATTAGGATTGTTCATCCCGGCCTTAGTGATTGCGGGAAATCCTGGTACACCAGTGAACCACAAAGTCTTACTTAGCGGTCTGCAGCCAAATGAAGCACGTATGGTGCTCATTAATGAATACGTCAATCATAAATTTCGCTCAGGTTATTATTTTTGCGCGCGTAATGGCGCAGCTTTATACGATCAAACTTATAAACTTCCTCCAAGCAAACTTCCGTTTCATGAAGATCACCTCATCAAGTTTTCTCTTTGTCAGGATGATCGTCTGGTCGATTGTCAGGAATTTGCCACAGATAAATATCTAACCTTTAGTACTTTAGATGGCTACCTTGAAAATGATCAGCATGAGGCTAAAGTGGATGCTTCGCCAATTAAGAATAATTATCAACCTTGTGAGCCCAATGCGCATATGGATCAGCTAGTGAAGCAATCGATCCATGTTAGTGATCGATTTTTGGCTCATGTAGGTTAAAGGAATTATTATTATGAAGAGATTAGTTATATGTTTTTTTAGCCTGTTTTTAGGATTTACTGCAGCCGTACACAGTAAGGCCGAGGTGCACAATTTCGAAGTTCACCAAACATCCCATAATACCAAGCTTGCGGGTTTAACTTATGGTGAAGCGCGTTTCATCAAAGTAGATGAATACATCAACAATAAGTTTGTTAATGGCTATTTTTTCTGTGCGCCTGCAGATGAGATTATTTACGGCAAAACCTATACTTCGACACAGTCCAATGGTGCCATGGAACAGCACTATTTACTTAAATTTTCACTGTGTGATGATGAAACCCTTGCTCATTGTGAACAATTTGCGACCGATAAATTTCGTGCGTTTAAAAATAAAGAGGGGTTTGTTGAGTTTGATATCACCAAGGCAGCTATTGATGCATCTTTAGCCAAACACACCTTCCATAATTGTGCGCCTAATTTACCTCCGCATGATGATTTAGTGAAAAGTTCGATTCACCAAAATGATCGTCGCTTAGCTCATGTCGGATAATTTCAAAATAAATTAATTCATCTTCCAATAATACCCGCGTCAAGCGGGTATTTATTTTCTAGAGTAATAATTGAGGAAGCAGACAGTTGAATTATTAAGGTCGGATATTCCAGGACACGCACGACCAATTTTTTTGCGTTGGTTGAAACTCAAAGTGACCATAAGCCCCTGTCGCAAGTTTTAAAGAATGTTTCTGATAAAATGCGAGATAATCGCCAGTTAAATAGGGAGCGAAACGTGCAATCCCGTTACTGGTGATGACTAAAACAGTTTTTTGCGGATATTCTGTTACTATTTTTTGTGCAAAATAAAACCACGATGTGCGGATTTGCTCTGGATCTGCCTGCCAACCTGCAGGAACTATTGCTTGGGTCTCCCACAAACGCAAAGCCTCTTCGCCTAGTCGCGCTCGCACGAGTGTCTCCGGCTGATTTTCATCAATACCATAATCAATCTCATCGAATAAACTTAGCGGGTGTAGCGGTAAATTGGTTCCCATGCTTGCTTGTGCGTGCATGGCGGTTTGTTGGGTACGCTGTAGGGTTGAGGTAAAAAGAACATCCGGAAGAAGTTGTTGTTGTAATAAATGAATACCTAAGCGATAGCCTTGCTCAAGACCACTTTGGACTAAAGGGATGTCGGTGCGACCCACACGCCTTACTTCTTCGCCGTGGGCAAATGTATTCCCATGCCGAGCAATAATTAACCGGGTCATGATGTCGCTCCTGATGGCAACAGCTCACCGTATGCTGCAATCAATTCCTCTGCGCGCAGAATATCTTCTGGACTATCAACGCCCGACATATTAGCATACCCTTTATAGCTTACAGGAACGCAGCGAATTCGATAACCCGCTTCCAGAATCCTTAACTGTTCCAAGCCTTCAAGTTTTTCAAATGCACTTTCAGGTAATTGCACAAATTGCTTAAGCATTGCCTGTGTATACCCGTATAAGCCAATATGGCGATAGATCGGGCTCAGATTACTTTGCAGCCTTAGTTCTTCTTCGTTTCTTATTGCGGGAATGATTTGCTTACTAAACCAGAAAGCTTGGCCGCTCTTTGAGTCAAAGGTGGCCGTAGTACCACTAAAAGGCGTTCTCTGCTTGTTGAGACGTAGTTTATCTAATTCCGACCAGCTTAGTTGCACGACGGGGGTAATTACATCGTAGGGAGTGTGTATAAATGCATCAATCATTGCGCGGAGTACAGTTGGAGGCGTAAGCGGAGCATCTCCTTGAAGATTTAAAATGAAATCTGGGGCGCGTGATAATTGGGTGACTGCCTCAGCAACACGGTCTGTGCCAGTTAGTGTATTTGATGAGGTCATAACGGCTGCCACTCCGAGTTCCTGGCAATGCGCCAAAATGCGCTCATCATCGGTCGCTACAGTGATTAAAATGTCTTCCAGGCCTGCAACTGCAGCTCGTGCAATGCGTACAACTCGGGAGAGCATTGTTTGTCCATTAATTAGCGCAAGGGGTTTACCCGGCAGACGCGTTGAAGAAAAGCGCGCGGGTATAATTATTGCAATAAACATAGTAATTTTCGTAAAATAAATGCAATATTAACGTAAATCTTCTCTTTAAGCGAATAATAGCCCATTATAACCAGGCTTTAAGCACGCACCGGAGTCCGAGTTATGGTTATTATTTATTCTTTAACGGATAAGGGTATTCAGATGGATACCTTAAATGAATACAATAGACATCTATTGTCCAATGCTTTATGGGTTGATCTGTTGTCACCGACCAAGGATGAAGAGCAGCTGGTAGAGCATGATTTAAATATTGAAATTCCCACCAAAAAAGAAGTTGAGGAAATTGAACCTTCCAGTCGGTTGTATACTGAAAACAGGGTAGTCTTTATGACTGCGACCCTGGTTGCGCTCTCTGATTTACCGCAAGTTAAAAATGACGTCGTTACCTTTATATTAACCCATAAAACCTTAGTGACCTTACGGTATATTGAATTACACGCGTTTAAACTATTTCAAAGTAAATTAATCCGGAGTACAAGCACAAATTATACCGCCCACTCTTTATTCATTGATCTGCTTGATGCAGTAGTAGAGCGCCTAGCGGACATCTTGGAAAAAATAAGTAATCAGTGTGATGAGATTTCTCAACTCATTTTTCATCATCATCCGACTGCAGATAAAACTGCGGAAACGAATTTCAAAAGATTATTGCAATATATTGGCACCAATGGCGATTTAGGAGCGAAAGTCAGCGAAAGTTTAGTCTCGCTAACGCGTCTTATCACCTATCTAGAACAAGCCTATGGTAATGATCTCGAGAAAGATAATCGGGTCTCGTTAACCATTATCCATAAGGATGTGACTGCGTTACGTGAACATGCAACGTTTCTCTCCACCAAATTTAATTTTCTTCTGGATGCTACCTTAGGAATGATTAATATCGAGCAAAATAACACCATTAAAATTTTCTCGGTAGCGGCAGTAGTCTTTTTGCCCCCGACCTTGATTGCCAGTATTTATGGTATGAACTTCAACCATATTCCAGAGCTCAGTTGGCATATTGGCTATCCACTTGCATTATCGTTCATGGTGCTGTCAGCATGGTTGCCTTATCGTTATTTTAAAAAGAAAAAATGGTTATAAGCCCAAATTGCACCTAGTTCTTTCAGGTGAAAAAAGGCTATGTTTAAGCAATTTATTTCGTGAGAAGATATGAACGCACTCCGCCGTTATTTTTATATAGTCGCAAGTCTCCTTATGACCTGTTATGGTTTAGTCGTTGCGAAAAGTATTGTTAGTCCTTTACTGGCGGCTTTTATTTTTGCTTTGGCCCTACAGCCTTTAGCTTCGCGATTGGAATGTTTACGTATTCCACGATTAGCCAGTGCTATTTTGTGTGTGGTGTTACTTATCGTAACCCTTTCAGGTATTTTATTCTTTTTTTCATTTCAGGTCAGTGCCATGGATTTTTCACTGAATTCGATTAAAGTCAGTTACACGGGGATTTTAGGCAAAGTCCAACATCTGATTACGGATACATTGCGATTTAGTGTCGAAGAGCAAACATCTTTACTCAAAGAATTTTATACCAGTGCCTTAAAAAATAGTGCGTCATTTATTAATAACACCCTGGCTTTTACCACGAATTTTTTTAGCTCTTTAGTTATTTTTATTATTGCTTTGATTTTTATCTTATATTACCGCCGTTTTTTAATTACTTTTTTATTTAAAATTGTTGATGAAAAAAATCACCTCATTTTAAAACGCATCGTGAGAAAAATGCCCCAAGTCGTTAAAAATTATGTGCTCGGTTTATTTCTTATTATTTTGATTATTGCCGTATTGAACTCTTTAGGCTTGATAATACTTGGTATCAATAATGCCATTGTTTTCGGCGTTATGGCCGCAGTACTTACGTTAATCCCTTATGTCGGTATTCTCATTGGCTCTTTGCTTCCCATGATTTTTGTATTTTTAACGCGTGACTCTTTATGGTATCCCTTAGGAGTACTGGGTGTTTTTATGGTGGTCCAATTTCTCGAGGGCAATTTTTTGACGCCAAATATTGTGGGCAACCAAGTTAGTATTAATCCATTTGCTGCAATTCTTGGTCTAATTTTCGGGGCCTCACTACTCGGAATTGTAGGTATTCTATTCGCTTTACCTACTTTAGCCCTATTTAAAGCAATCTGCGATGAAATTCCAGTGCTTTCCCCTTTAGGATATGTTTTAGGTAATGCCCCATCTGGAACAACCTAAGCAGATTAGTCCGTCTGTCGCAAGGTCACATTAATACGACAGCGCCCCAATTTGGGGTGAAACCCATCTTTTAGGGACAAAATACCGTGATAGCGTAGTCGTGAGGCGCCGCCCCAAACAACCACGTCACCATGCTGTAACCGATAGCGGCTGCTTTTATCGGTACGATTAAACCCCCCAAATAAAAAAATTGCAGGCAAGCCTAAGGATAGGGAAACAATAGGTGCCTGGAAGTTCCGTTCATCCTTATCTTGATGCAATGACATTTTCGCACCAGGAATATAGCGATTAATAAGGCAGGCATTCGGTTGAAAATTCTCAAAACCTACGGCTTGAGCTGCAGCTCGCCCCAGTTCATACATGGATGCTGGGATGGGTGGCCATTTTCTCCCGCTTAGAGGGTCCGTGGCGCTGTAGCGATAGCCTTGCTTATCCGTGATCCACCCCCATTGCCCACAATTAGTCATGGCTACAGAAAGTGGAAAACCTGTAGGTGTCGACATAATGCGAAAAGGGGCGTTTTTTATAATCTCCTCTAGCTCGGTTTGTAGCGTCATCGCTTGCGCTTGTGCAAACGCATGTAAAATGTAGGCTTGCGGCGCTATCTCTTCATTAAATGGTTCATTTAATGAATCCAATAAGTCTAAATTCATAGGCATCAATAATTAATTAATTTGGAATTAAGCGAGACCGCGTTTGAGCACTCTACTCAGGAAGGTAATTACTTTTTTCTTTAAAAGTAATTTAATCATCAGGATAATTAGGGTCTTTTTCATTGTCGGTAATCTCACATGGAACGATTGAATTTTTTCTTCCTGAAATTCTGCTCCTTCAACAAGAGTATAGTTGAAAAAACGAGCATAGTGAGAGAATAAAAATGCATGAAAGCAAATATCTTTCATGCACTAGATGAATTATTCGTGATTTGCAAAATAATTTAGATTCAGTTCGCGAGCTGCTTTAACATCGTCTAATCTTTTTACCGGCATATTGTGTGGTGCATTGTGCAACAACTGCGGGTTACTTTGGATTTCATCGAGGACGGTTTTCATGATTGACACAAAATTATCTAACTCCTCTTTACTTTCCGTTTCCGTAGGCTCAATAAGAAAACATTCGGGTACCAGTAAAGGAAAGTAAGTTGTCGGAGCATGTACGCCATAATCTAAGAGCCGTTTAGCAAAATCCATAGCATTTATGCCGTAGTTTTTTTTCTCAGGATTTAAAGTTAAGAGGAACTCATGAGATGCACGCCGTTGTGGATACGGTGCGGTGAAGCCTACTGCAGTGAGCTTATGCAGCAGATAATTGGCATTAAGTGTTGCGTATTCCGATACGCGATGCAAACCTTCTTTGCCTAAAACACGAATATAAAAATAAGCGCGCAATAAAATCCCTGCATTCCCCATAAAACAGGATAAACGACCAATACTTTGTGGATAGTCCTTAGCCGTTGCCCATTGGTAACCAGCGGTCGTTTTTTTAACGATTGGCATCGGCATGAACGGCAGTAAACGCTTGTTCACAGCGACAGGGCCTGAGCCTGGGCCGCCGCCACCGTGAGGTGTAGCAAAGGTTTTATGGAGATTTAAGTGCATGACATCGAAGCCCATATCCCCTGGTCTAACTTTTCCTAAAATAGCATTTAAATTCGCGCCGTCATAGTAAAGGAGACCGCCAGCCTGATGGACTAAAGCGGCAATTTCTTTTATTTGCCGCATAAACAAGCCTAAGGTTGAGGGATTAGTAAGCATAATCCCGGCAGTTTTAGGACCTAATTTCTTTTTCAATTCCTCCAGGTCAATATCCCCATCGGCTGCAGTGTTGATTTCAACAATTTTAAAACCACACATGACAGCGGATGCAGGATTAGTGCCATGTGCGGCATCAGGAATAAGCATTTCATCACGTGCAGTATCACCACGTGATTGGTGGTATGCTTTAATCATCGCAACCCCTGCAAATTCCCCTTGCGAGCCTGCCATGGGGGTTAGAGAGACCCCTGCCATTCCGGTAATCTCTGCCAGGTATTCTTGCAAATGATAAAGGGGCTCTAAAAATCCCTGGCTGTTTTCCGTGGGAGCTAAAGGATGACGACTTATGAAATTCGGAAGAGATGCTGCTTTATGGACGCCACGAGGATTGTATTTCATTGTACAGGAGCCCAAAGGATAAAAATTGCTGTCTATGGCAAAATTTTTATGGGATAAGCGCGTGTAATGGCGGACCACTTGCAATTCGGAGCACGCCGGTAAGCGCGGCGCTTCTTTGCGCCTAAACTGCTCGGGAATGTCATATTGGATTTGGTCATTTACTATTGGGGCTTGTGCATGAGCACTGCGTTCATTTTGGGATATTTCAAAAATTAACATAATTTTCCTTCCCTTTGCAGAATGAGGTCTTTTAATTCATCACAATGTTTTACGGGGGTAAACTCAATAAATTCATATTCAGCAATTTCTGCCAGATAGAAAGGATCTTTTTGAAAAATCGACTCTAAATAGGTGCGATCGGTTGTCATAGCGATGATAATGCCCCCAGGGCGTGGCTTCATAGGACCTGAGGCAGGCAATAATCCCTGCTTATAGTAATAATCCAGAAATTCTCGATGTGCGGATAAATATTTATCTACTTCGGTTATAGGCTCAATATAATTCGTTTTAATAATAAACATATTAATCACCCCTGTGTAGAATGGCGCCCAGAGTTGCGGCAAAGTGAGTTATTTCAGCCTGAGTTCGCATTTCCGTAGCACAGACCAACATACTATTTTGATATTGGGAATAGTGTGGCGTTATCTCATAGCCACCAGCGATGCCTGCAGTTGCTAATTGTGCTAATACGTGTGTTGTATTTTGCGGTATTTGAATGAGTACTTCATGAAAAAACGGTGCACTAACCGCCTGTTTTACCCCCGGTATTTGTGTTAGTTGCTGTAGGAGTTCATGAGTATTAAAAAAACATTGTTGAGCGACGCGCTTTAGACCGTCAGCACCGAGTAGACTCATATAAATCGCGGCGGCGGTAACCAAAAGCCCTTGATTAGTACATATATTTGATGT
>ERZ778022.2066-NODE-2066-length-22566-cov-5.424903_pt1 | contig 22566 bp, 19 predicted proteins | sample MGYA00375752_ERZ778022 | MGnify/ENA primary metagenome ERZ778022 (study PRJEB29350, sample SAMN05389826) | bioreactor metagenome | isolation source: Thiocyanate bioreactor | place: South Africa: University of Cape Town | collected 2014-04-04 ...
GGGCCTCTTCGCGGAGGCGCTTGGCTTCGGCCAGCTCGTTGCGGATTTCATCGGCGCGGGCGTCGAGGCTCTTGGCCACCATGCCCGGCACCTTGAGATAGACGATCAGCGCCAGGAAGAGAACGAGGCCGACAAGGGCAAAGAATGTTGCATCGAATGCCATGTTGGTCTCAAGCCTCCTGCTTTGCGGCGGCAACGGCGGCGGCGACGTCGCCCTGCGGAACCTGCTTGCCGAGCAACTGCTCGACGACGGTGCCGGCGGTCTCTTCCGCGATCGTGCCGACATCGGCGAATGCCTTTGCCTTGATGTCGGCGATGCGCGCTTCGGCGGCGGCCAGCTTGGCCGAGACATCGGCTTCGACGGCGGCGCGCTCGGCATCGGCCTTGACCTTGGCGGCGTCGCGGGCGGCGGAGGCGATTTCGTTGCCCTTGGCGCGGGCGGCGGCGAGTTCCCTTTCATAGGTCTCGACGGCGGCGTCGGCCTCGGCCTTCAGGCGTGAAGCCTGATCCAGATCCTGGGAGATACGGTCCTGGCGATTGTCGATGATGGTACCGACGCGCGGAACGATGACCTTCTTCATCAGCATGAAGAACAGGCCGAACGTGATGACCAGCCAGAGAATCTGGGACGGGAATGTCGTGGTGTCGAACGGCGGGAAACCGCCCGAGCCGTGGCCGGCTTCATGGGCAACGCCCGTTTCCGTGTGTGTTTCGCCGGCAGCCGGGGTTGTGCCGTGGGCCGCGGTTGCGGCGGCGTCCTGCCCCGCCGGTGCGGTTGCGGCCGGGGTCTCTTCGGCGTAAGCCGGAGTCACAAACATGCTCACCTCCAGGTGTCCTGCATCATGCGGGATCACGGCTCGCGAGAAACGAGCCGTGATCCCTATTCCCAGCCGAATATCAGACGGCGAAGAGCAGGAGGAGAGCGATGAGCAGCGAGAAGATGCCCAGAGCTTCCGTAACGGCGAAGCCGAATACCAGACGGCCGAACTGGCTGTCAGCGGCAGACGGGTTGCGCAGGGCGCCGGAGAGGTAGCTGCCGAAGATGTTGCCGAGGCCGAGAGCCGTGCCGGCCATGCCGAGGCAAGCCAGACCCGCGCCGATGAACTTTGCTGCTTCCGCTTCCATGATAGAACTCCTTAGAATGGATTGTTGCGGCGAATGACTGGCGCCGGCACGGCGCCGTTGTCGTTATCCTTAGTGCCCGCCGGGATGGATCGCGTCGTTGAGGTACATGCAAGTCAGAACCGCAAAGACGTAAGCCTGGAGGAAGGCGACGAGGAATTCGAGACCGGTCAGGGCGACCGTCATCAGAAGAGGCAGGACGGCACCGCCCACACCCAGCGCACCGAGGGTTCCAAGCGAGGCGACGAAGCCCGCGAACACCTTCAGCGTGATGTGACCCGCCAGCATATTGGCGAAAAGACGAACCGAAAGCGAGATCGGGCGCGACAGGAACGATATCAGCTCGATCGGTACGACCAGGATCAACAGGACCGGCGGAACGCCCGAGGGCACGAAAAGCTGGAAGAAATGCAGTCCGTGCTTGTAAAAACCGTAAACCAGCACCGTGCCGATGACGAGCAGGGCCAGGGCGAAGGTGACGATGATCTGACTGGTGATGGTGAAGAAATACGGAATCATGCCGAGCAGGTTTGCAGTCAGCACGAACATGAACAGCGAGAACACCATCGGGAAGAACTTCATCCCGTGACTGCCCGCCCCTTCCCTTAGCATCGAGGCCACGAACTCATAGGACATTTCGGCGACCGACTGGGCCCGCGTCGGGATGAGGCTGCGCGACGATGTCGCAAAGTACAGGAAACCCGCAGCGACGGCGGCGCTCGCCACCATGAACAGGGAGGCATTGGTGAACGAGAAGTCCATGCCGCCAATCTCGATCGGAACAATCTTCTGGATCACAAACTGGTGGATCGGATCGTTTGACACGGTCTGGTCTCTTTCATGTCTCCCGCCGGTGGGGCGGTGGCCTCTCTCGAAGACGAAAGGCCCATGAAGGACCGCCCGCCTTATTTATGTCCCGGCTGCCTGTCGCTGGGATGCGGCTTCGCCACAAGACCCGCCGATCGCAGCACATTCAGCACGCCGGCGCAGAACCCCAGAAGCAGGAGAATGATCATCCCCCAGGGCGCGGTGCCGACGAAATGGTCGAACAGATAACCCAGGATGGCGCCGACGACGATGGCTGCGATGAACTCGCTGGAAAGCTTCATCGCCATGGCGTAGCCCTTGCGGCTTTCCTCGGCGCGTCTTTCGCTGCCCTGCTCATCCGCCGCCTGCTTGCGAACCCCAGCCAATTCGGCTTCAAGCTGCTTGCGGCGCGTCTCCAGACCCTGGTCCCGGTTATCCGTCATGGTGCTTCTCCATCTGCGTTGCCGTCCTTTTCCTGCCTCAATCTGCCGATAGCCAGGAAGGGATGGTCCACAGGTAAATAGCACCTTTCGACCCGTTTTGAAGTCGCCGGCAACATAGTTTTGACAGCCCGCATAGTCAAGGCGGGGGCTGCGGTTGTTCAGAGTCTATTTTACTGTAAAAATTCAAACCCTTAGGCGAATGCTGACGCAATAGCGCAAAGAATCTGCCGCCGGCTGCGCGAGGACCGGGCGATTCTCGCGTCAGCTCCAGCCGCCGCCATGGGTGCGATAGAAGACGTGCAGCCCGATGCGGCCGACCTTTTCCATGCTGCGCGCCCAGCGCGGCCAGACGTAGATCGCATGATAATGCGTCGCCGAACCCACTTCGGGCAACCAGATTTTTCCGGCCGTCACCGCCATGGCGACGTCGCGGGCGATCTTCCAGTGATATTCCGAATTGACCCGGTCCTTGATGCGGTCGCAGGCGAAGGAAAACTGGCAGCGGTTGCGCCAGTCCTCGTTTTGATAGACGACGCCGCAGATGGTCTTGGGATAGGCGGGATTGCGCACCCGGTTGAGGATGACCTGGGCGACGGCCGCCTGGCCCTTCACCGACTCGCCACGCGCCTCGAAATAGACGCCCGAGGCCAGGCATTGCTGCTCTGCCGGCGAAAAGACGGAAGGCGGCAGCACGTTCGCGGCCCAGGCATGGTCCTCAGGGCCGATCTTCGGCACGAAACGGCCGTCATCGGCTGGCTTGGCGAGAATGGAATCGAAGGGCGATTCGCGGGAATAATCGGGAGCGGCCGGCGCATAGGCGGTGGCCAGCACGTCAGCCTTGTCGCTGGTGACGAGATCGGCAAGCAACGAAGGCACGCCGGCGGCTGCCGCCGGTTCCTTCTTGCGATAGAAGGCGGCGGCGATCTGCAGCTCCTTGCCGCCGATCTTCGGCTTGACGAAGCCGGGGGCCTCCTTGCCGTCCAGTTGCGGCGTCAAAAGCGAGGAGGTGCGCTGCAGCACGGAACCGGCCGAGAAATCCTTCGGCGGCAGTACCTTCTCCACCGCGATCACCCGCCCCTTCTTGTCATGGCGGTTGATCCGATCCTCGTCCGGCGTCCCGTCGCCCTTCTTGACCTGTCCGATCGCCACGCGGCGGCCATCGGGCAGCACCAGGCCGGCATCGGCCCCAATCGCGCCGGTGATCGTCGGATCGGCAAAGGCCAGTTCAGACTGATGGATCGAGCCGGCGGGCGAATTGGTCAGCACCATGCGCCAGCTTTCGCTGCCGCGATCGAGACCGGCAAGCAGCCCGGCGAGATCGCCATAGGCGGGGGCCGAGGGGAAACCAAGCCACATGGCCAGGCCGAAGACGGCAGGAGACATCCAGTTTTCAGCACGAAAACGAGGCTTCCGGGACGGACGACGCTTCTGACGCAACACGGTACTCCACGGGGGACAAGACGACGCGAGACAACGCATCGGAGAATCGCGCATTAACCTTTATGCTTGGTTAATCCGGGCCCCTTGCCCGCCGAAGGTGGCCTAATTCGGGCTTCGGAAACGGAAACGCCCTGAAACCGGGACCGGTGTCAGGGCGAAATTGACCAGGAATTTTAACGATTTACCGCTGCGGCGCGAAGGTTGCGTGCGTCAGATGATCACATGCGATCCGAGTTCGACGACGCGGTTGGTCGGCAGGCGGAAATAGTCGGAAGGATCGGTAGCGCTATTGGCGAGCCCGATGAACAGCCGGTCCTGCCAGTGCGGCATGCCTGATTTCGCATCCGGCACCAGCTTGCGCCGGCCGAGATAGAAGGAGGTCGACATGATGTCGAACTTCAGCCCGCTTTTGCGCAACTGCGCCAGCGCATAGGTGACGTTCTGCGATTCCATGAAGCCGAAGGTCAGTTTCACACGCGAGAAGCGCTCGCTGATCTGCTCGACTTCATAACGCTCCTCGGGGCGGACACGCGGCCGGTTGACGGTGCGGATCGTCAGGATGACGTTGCGCTCGTGCAGGACGTGATTGTGCTTGAGATTGTGCAACAGCGCGGCCGGCGCGCTGTCGGGATCGCTGGTGAGAAAGATTGCCGTGCCGGGCACGGAGGCCGGCGCGTGCGCGCTCTTGCGCTCGATCGAGGTGATGAAGGCCGACAGCGGAATGTCGGTATGCTGCGTGCGGGCGGCGAGGATGCGCGTGCCACGCCGCCACGTCCACATGATCAATGTGAAGGTCGAGGCGATCATCACCGGCACATAGCCGCCCTGCTCGATCTTGAGGATGTTCGAGCCGAGGAAGACCAGTTCCAGCGCCACGAAGGGCGCCAGCGTCGCAGCGGCGGCAATGCGCGACCAATGCCAGCGCACCGTCAGGAATTCGAAGGCGAGGATGGAGCTGATCAGCATCGCCCCGGTCACCGAGATGCCGTAGGCGGTCGCCAGCGATTCGGAGGAGCGGAAGGTGATGACCAGCATCAGCACGCCGATCAGCAGGATGGTGTTGACCGCCGGCAGGTAGATCTGCCCGGTATTGGTCTCGGAGGTGAACAGGATCTCCATGCGCGGCAGGTAGCCGAGGTTGATCGCCTGGCGTGTCAGCGAGAAGGCGCCGGTGATGACCGCCTGGCTGGCGATGATCGTCGCCGCCGTGGCGAGAATGACGACCGGCAGCAGCGCCCAATGCGGGAAGAGCAGGAAGAAGGGTTCGCCGGCCGCTTCCGGATGCTTCAGCACCAACGCCCCCTGCCCCAGATAGTTCAGCGTCAGCGCCGGGAAGACCAGCGTGAACCAGGCGATCTGGATTGGACGGCGGCCGAAATGGCCGAGATCGGCATAGAGCGCCTCGGCGCCGGTGACCGTCAGGAACACCGAGCCCAGCACGATGAGGCCGAGGAAACCTTCCTCATGCATGAAGGAGAAGGCGTAGAACGGGTTGAAGGCGGCGAGAATCGAGAAATCGTCGGCGATATGGGCGATGCCGGCGCCGGCCATGACCAGGAACCAGAGCGCGGTGACCGGGCCGAAGAAGCGCCCGACCGCGCCGGTGCCGTGCGACTGGATGGCGAACAGGCAGACCAGGATCGTCACCGAGATCGGCACGATATATTGCGTCATGGTCGGCGCGACGAGCTTCAACCCTTCGACCGCCGAAAGCACCGACAGCGCCGGCGTGATCATCACCTCGCCGAGGAAAAGTGCGGCGCCGATCAGGCCGAGCAGCATCAGCAGCGCCGCATGGCCGTTTGCCGTCTTCATCAACAGCGCCAGCAGCGACAACGTGCCGCCTTCGCCGTCATTGTCGGCGCGCAGCAGGAACAGCACGTATTTGACGGTGACGATGACGGTCAGCGACCAGATCATCATCGAGATCAGGCTGATGATCTCGAACTGGGTGAGCCCGTCATGCGAAATCGGCTTGAGCGCTTCGCGGAAGGCGTAGAGCGGGCTGGTGCCGATGTCGCCATAGACGACGCCGACGGAACCGAGCGCCAGCGCCAGCAGGCCGGACTGTTTCTTGTCGCCGGTCGCGGCGTGACCTTCAGGATGAGACATGAAACGAAACAGGCTTAAAGCCCGCCTTTCCAACGGAAAAAATCAGGGAAAACGAGCAAATGCACCGGCTTCACCATCAACGGACAAGCGCGAGGCCAACGGGCGCACCGCTGAAACGATAGGCGTTGATCAAGCAATCACTCCTGCACCGGCAAAGGGTGCGTTCTGGCCGTCGCGTGCTTTTCGATGCCGGTGCGCAAAGCTTCAGGCCGTGTCGCACCTGTCGGTGGATTCCACCCGCGACCTCGCCATTTCGCCACGCGCGGCACCCCCCTGCCCCGTTTCCAAGCGCATCTGACCGAAAGTCGGGAAAGAATCAAGCCCCCCGGCTGCATGCCTGCCTTGCAGGCGGCTATTCGAAGACGATGGCGGGCGCGCTGCGCGCCGGGCTGGCGCCCAACTGATCCCAGACTTTGGCGGCGATCTCGCGATAGATGCGCGCCGAAACGCCGTCGGGTTCGCAGACCACCACGGGCGTGCCGTCGTCGGAGGTTTCGCGGATGCGCATGGTCAGCGGCACCTCGCCGAGGAAAGGCACGCCGATGCGCTCGGCCTCCTTCTTCGCCCCGCCATGACCGAAGATATCGTAGCGATTGCCGGTGTCGGGGGCGATGAAATAGCTCATGTTCTCGACGATGCCGAGCACCGGCACCTCGACCTTGCGGAACATCGTCAGCCCCTTGCGGGCATCGATCAGCGCCAGGTCCTGCGGCGTCGAGACGATGACGGCGCCGGCCAGCGGCACCTGCTGCGCCATGGTCAGCTGCGCATCGCCGGTGCCGGGCGGCATGTCGACGACCAGCACGTCAAGCTCGCCCCAGGCGACCTCGCGCAGCATCTGCAGCAGCGCCGATTGCACCATCGGCCCGCGCCAGATCATCGCCGTCTCCTCGTCGACGAGGAAGCCCATCGACATGACCTTGAGGCCGTAATTTTCCATCGGGCGAATCATGCGGCCGTCGATCTGCTGCGGCTTGCCGGAGATTTTCAGCAGGCGCGGCATGGAAGGGCCATAGATATCGGCATCGAGGATGCCGACGCGCAGGCCGTTGGCGAGAAGACCGAGCGCCAGGTTGACCGCCGTCGTCGACTTGCCGACGCCGCCCTTGCCGGAGGCGACGGCGATGATGGCACCGACACCGGGCACGCCGGCTTTGGCGGGCGGGCGCGGGCCGCCGTGGCCGCCCGGGCCATGCGCGTGGCCATGATGGCCGCCGGGAGCGGAGGCGACAGGACGCGCCGCGGGCGCGGAGGTCGCCGCCTTCTTGTCGGCGGTCAGCGCCACCATGGCGCCCTTGACGCCCGGGATATCCTTCACGGCGCGTTCGGCCGCCTGGCGCATCGGCTCCAGATCCTTGGCGCTCTCAGCGGGAACGGTGATCGAGAAATAGACCTTGCCATCGGCGATGAACACATCCGAGACCATGCCGAGATCGACGATGCTGTTTTCGAAATCCGGGCCGCGCACCGTCTTCAGCTTGGCGATGACCTGATCCTTGGTGACGTCGCTCATGGCGTCTTCTCCATTCTGTCTGCCGCTTGAGGATGCTTCCGGCGTAATCGCCGAACGCCTCCCCTTCTTTGTCCTGCCGCAAGGCTAGGCGCGCAAGCGCCGTCATCGGCTGGAACAGCTCTAGATAATCGACCGCGCCGGCTTCGCCAATGGCGCCCGACGCAACTTCGGCGGAAATCGATGTGGACGGGAGAACGGAAGGGGCATCCGGATACAGGACCGCCGGGCCACGGGAACCGACGCCTTCCCTCGAGGCTGGCGATTTCCGCGACCCGGCGGTCTTGCCGTGCAGCCGTTTTTCGGCGCTATCGGTACAAGTCCCCTCTGGACCACCAAGAGAGAAGCAGGTTCCGTGCCAGTTTTCACTGCGGCGAAACAGGGCGCCTTTTCAATACCTTGGTCATTCCGCCGGCCGGCTGTCGCGATATGGCGCCGCGCCGAAAATATGTGCAATGCACAATCGCCGGGCAGATCGATGACCCGAAACAACTATTTGATAATGCCGATCCGCAACGCCTTGGCGACCGCCTGGGTGCGATTGACGGTGTCGAGCTTCTTGGTCGCGCGGTTGAGGTAATGGTTGACCGTGTGTTCGGAAAGCTTGAGGATCTCGGCGATCTCGACGCTGGTCTTGCCGGCGGCCGTCCAGTTGAGACAATCGATCTCACGGTCGGTGAGCGCCGAGGAGGCGTCGGCATCGAGGCTGCGCAGCTCCGCCAACCGGTCGTAGATGCAGGTCGAGAGGAAGGCGAGCGTCATCATCTCGTCGATGCTGAACGTTGCCCGGTCGCCGGAAAACGAGACCGCACCGCGCAGGCCGGACGCATCGTGGGTCGGGAAATAGGCGCCGCGCGGCATGTTGAAGCGCTCGAACAGGCCGATGACGATATCCGCCGCGGCATCCGAACGGCGCATGTCGCCGGCCGTGAGGTCATAGGAAAACGGCACGGTGCTCTTGCGCATCTGCCGCAGCAGCGGGCTGCCCGCCAGCATGCCCTCGCGATCGTAGAGCGTCAGCAATTCCACCGGCCAATTGGTGATCACCGAATTGGCCGAGAGTTCCAGCGAGGTCTTCGACGGCAGGTTCAGCACCATGAAGGCGCGGGCGCCGAAGGATTCGGCCAGCCGGCGCATGAAGCGCAGCATATCGAACTGCGTCTTCAGGCCGGCGATTTCCTGCAAAAAGCGAGCCCCCTTACGCGGCGGCGTATCTTCCATATCCACCATCATATCTCGATAAATGGTCCGGCGAATCCCTGCCGGCGCACCGGCTGCTTCTCCTGACGAACCTCACTCCCCCCAGAGCGAATCTCTGCGATTTTGCTAAGGCGACTCTATTATTTCAAGTCTTAACAAATCGCCGCGCCTATCCATTTTTGGTTCAGGCGCTGAGAGGTTTGCCGATCAGCCCCATGCGGGTCGCGGGCTCATCCGCACGGCAATGTCACGGCTGACGGCGCGTCCGGCATCGCGCACGGCCGGCGCCCAATCGGCCATCTGCGCCATGGCGACACGAAAAGACGGCGCGGTGACGGACACCCCGCCGGCAAGAGAGGCATCCGGCGAGACGATGGGCGCAGCCACGCAGTGAATGCCGTCTTCATGCTCTTCACGGTCGAAACCGTATCCATTTTGCGCAATCTCCTCGATCTCCCGCACCAGCGCGGCGAGATCGGTATGGGTGTTTTGCGTAAACCGCCGCAGGTCGAGGCGTTCCAGCAGCACGGCGCGCGCCTGCGCTGCCAGAACCGACAACGCCACCTTGCCGATGCCGGTGCAATAGACCGGCGAGGCGCGGCCGATCTGCGAATACATGCGGATCGCCTGCCGTCCCTCGACCTTGTCGAGATAGACGATCTCGGCGCCGCGCAGCACGCCCAGGTGAACGGTCTCGCCGGTCAGCGCGTTCAGGGCCTGTAGATGCGGCTCGGCCAGCCGCCGCATCTCGTTGCGCGACCAGGCCGAGGCGGCAAGGCTCAACAGCCGCAACCCCGGCGCATAAAGCTGGTCCCGCCCGATGTCGAGCAGGCCTTCGGCGACCAGATGCGTCAGTTGCCGGTGCAGCGTGCCGCGCGGCTGGCCGGAGCGTTCGAGAATATCGGTGAAGCGCAGCGGCGCCTCCGCCTCGCAAACCAGCGATAGCGTGGCGATCGCCTTGCCGAGCGTTCCCGTCGCCGCGCCGTCGTCGCCCATGATGCCCGTGTCCTTACCTGCGCAATTCCAGGCGCAAACCGCTGCACGGTTCTGTCGGAATCGCTTTTGCTTGACTTCGCCAAGTCTATACCGATAATTCCATATAGTCAAATCAAGTTCCAAATATTGGAACAATGGCCATCCGTGGAGGCGTCGCATGAGCAATCCCGCCTATATCGCCGTGGACTGGGGCACCAGCAGCTTCCGGCTGTGGATGCTCGATCGCCATGGCGATGTCCTGGCCGAGCGCCGCAGCGGCGAAGGCATGACGGTGGCCGCCGCCAGCGGTTTTGGCGCCATCCTCGACGGCCATCTTGCCGCGATCGCCGCGCCGGCCGGGCTGCCGGTGCTGGTCTGCGGCATGGCCGGCGCCCGCCAGGGCTGGGTCGAGGCGGGTTATGTCGACCTGCCTGCGCCCCTCGATGCCATCCTCACCGGGGCGGTGTCGGTTCCCGGCCAGACGCGCGACGTGCGCATCCTGCCGGGCCTCGCCCAGCGCCGCACACAAGCGCCCGATGTCATGCGCGGCGAGGAAACCCAGCTCCTGGGGGCGCTGACCGCCTTCGGCGAGGGTGCCCACAGGGTCTGCATGCCCGGCACCCATTCGAAATGGGTCGAGGTCGATGGCGATACCGTGCAAGGCTTTTCCACCTACATGCCCGGCGAACTGTTCGACGTCGTCACCCGCCATTCGATCCTGTCGCATGCCGTCGTCTCCGACGGTTTCGACGACAACAGGTTCGGCGCGGCGGTGCTGGAGGCGTGGGAAAAGCCGGCGGATATCAGCAACCTCCTGTTTCGCGCCCGCGCCGGACAATTGCTGCATGGCCTGCCGGCCGACGCGGCGCGGGCGCAGATCTCCGGCCACCTGATCGGGCTGGAGATCGCCGGCGCGCTGGAGCAGGATGACGAGGGCGTCGTCGTGCGCCTCGTCGCCTCCGGGCGGCTGCAGACGCTCTACGAGGCCGCTTTCGCGACGCTGTCGATCGCCTGCACCACCATCGATGCCGACGCGGCGGTGCGGCGCGGCCTGCATGCCGCCGCCGTCTCGATCTGGCCCCTGACCCGATAGAGCCTTTTCGCCTCTCTTCGAAACGCGAAAAAGCTCCATCTGTTCTTTCAACGCATTTCCGGACGGAAAACCGCTTCACACTTTTCCTGGAAATGCTCTTAGGAAAACGCCCATGACCCGCATCCCCTTCCCTGAGATGAAGTATCCGCTGATCGCCATCCTGCGCGGCCTGAAGCCGGAGGAGGCAGAGCCGGTGGTCGGCGCGCTGATCGAGGCCGGCCTCACGGCCATCGAGATCCCGCTGAATTCGCCCGACCCCTTCCGCTCCATCGAGACGGCGGCGCGGATCGCGCCGAAGAACTGCCTGATCGGCGCCGGCACGGTGCTGACCGTCGAGGACGTCGCTCGGCTCGACGATGCGGGCGGCCGGCTGATGGTCAGCCCGAATGTCGATACGGACGTGATCACCGAAGCCTCCGCCCGCGGCATGGTGACCATGCCGGGCGTATTCACCGCCACCGAGGCGCTGCTCGCCGCCAGGGCCGGGGCGACGGGCCTGAAATTCTTCCCCGCCAGCGCGCTTGGCGCTTCCGGCATCACCGCCATCCGCGCCATCCTGCCGACCGGCCTGCTGATCGCCGCCGTCGGCGGCGTGTCCGACCGGAATTTCCGCGATTACACGACTGCCGGCATCCTCGCCTTCGGCCTCGGCACCTCGCTTTACAAGCCGGGCATGAGCGCGGCCGAGGTCTCCGAGCGCGCCAGACTGACGCTTGCGGCCTATGATGCCGCCATCGGGAGCTGAGCATGGTGAAGACTTCGGAATTCGCCGGCCGCATCCTCTGCGACGCCGCGCTGACGCTCGGCGAAGGCCCCGCCTATGACGCCGCCACCGACACCGCCTGGTGGTTCAACATCGTCGGCAAGGAATTGCACGAGTTGCATCTCGGCTCGGGCGTCAAACGCGTGCACGCCCTGCCCTTCATGGGCAGCGTGCTCGCCAGGATCGACGGGACGCGGCAGTTGATCGCCAGCGATGCCGGCCTGTTTTTACGCGATATGACGAGCGGGGCGCTGACGCGCTACGTCGTGCTGGAGGACGGCAAGCCCGGCAACCGCTCCAATGACGGGCGGGTGCATCCGTCGGGCGCGCTTTGGATCGGCACGATGGGCCGTTCGGCCGAGACCGGCGCCGGGGCGATCTATCACGTCGCGGGAACGGCGGTGACGCGGCTTTACGACAAGGTCAGCATTCCCAATTCCATCTGCTTCTCGCCGGATGGCGCGACCGGCTATTTCGTCGACAGCAAGGTCAATGTGATGATGCGCGTGGCGCTCGACCCGAAAACCGGCCTGCCGGCGGGCGCGCCGCAGCCCTTCGTCGACGCTGCCGGCGACCGCGCGGATTTCGACGGCTCGGTCTGCGATGCCGAGGGCCATGTCTGGAACGCGCGCTGGGGCGGCAGCGCCATCGAGCGCTATGCGCCGGACGGAAGGCTCGTCGCCCGCCACGCATTGCCGGCGCGGCAGACGACCTGCCCGGCCTTCATCGGCGCCAAGCTCGACCGGCTGCTGGTCACCTCCGCCTGGCAGGGCATGGACGAGGCGACGCGCGCCGCCGATCCGCAGGCGGGCTTCACCTTCGAGCTCGGCATTGCCGTCAAGGGCGTCGCCGATCCGCTGTTTCGCCTCTGAGAAAACCGCCGCGCGTCGAACGCACATGCTGGCGCGCGGCGAGAAATGCGGGCTGCCGGGATTGGGAAACGGCAACTTCCAACCGCGAAACGGATAAAAAGTTCCGCAAATTTTTCGGAAATTCATCTCGGAACCAAACCTTCACCCATCCGGTTTCTCATTCGAACCGGCGCGGAAACGACCAGCAGAATTGGCGGTCGCTTGCGTGCCAGAATGAAAACCGATGACCTGAAAGGTAGATTCCCATGATCAAGAAACTCCTCACCACAGCGGCCGCCGGTGCTCTTCTTTTTGGCGCGACGACCACATTTGCCCAGACCGCCAGCGATCCGAACGCCCCCAAGGCGCCGACGGCGACGATGGAGGACAGCACGACCATGCCGGCGACCACCACGGCTTCCAGCGCCGGCTATCTGACCCAGCAGGCCCCGGACCAGATCAGCGCCAACACCTATATCGGTCAGAAGCTTTATAACGCCAACAACGACAATGTCGGCAGCATCAACGACCTGATCATGAAGAAGGATGGCGGTATCGTCGCAGCCATCGTCGGCGTAGGCGGCTTCCTGGGCATCGGCGAAAAGAATGTCGCCGTACCGATGGAAAACATTGCCGTATCGCAGAACCCTGAAGGGTCCGACATGAAGCTGACGACTACCGAAACGGCCGAATCCCTGAAGGCCGCGCCGGAATTCAAGACGCTCGCCATGCAGAGCGCCGAGCGCAACAATGCCAATTCTGGCGTCGGCATGACCCCGATGGACAACACGACGACCTCGTCGACGACCCCCGCCGAACCGGTCACCCCGGCCCCGGCTCCGGCCCAGCCGGCCCAGTAAGGCAGAATGTCCGGAACGAGGGATGGTTGATCCATTCCGTAGAGAAGGCGGCACGCGCGTGTCGCCTTCTTTCGTTCAATACCAGGCGTCGGCGACGCCTTGCGTCTTGCGTGCGATGAAATCCTGCAGCGCCTCGTCGATGGCGACGTCGAGCGGCGGCGCTTCGTATTCGGCGAGCGTTTTCTTCCATTGGCGGTTGGCGCGGGTCGCCATATCCGTCGAGCCGCCCTCCTCGCTCCATTTCTCGAAGGGCTCGTTATCCGAAAGCGTCGAATCCCAGAAGGCGGTGGTGTAGTTGCGCATCGTATGATCGCAGCCGAGGAAATGGCTGCCGGGGCCCACCTGCAGGAAGGCATCCATCGCCAGCGTATTGTCGTCGACGGTCACGCCGGCGAGATAGGAATGCAGCGCCCCGCAGAGATCGGCATCCATGACGAATTTCTCGTAGGACATGGCAAGCAGGCCGTCGAGGAAGCCGGCCGAATGCAGGATGAAGTTGGCGCCGCAATGCACGGCCGAGAGCATGGACATCAGCCCTTCCTGCATCGCCTGCCCATCCGGCAGCTTGGAATTGGAGAAATTGCCGGCGCAGCGCAGCGGCAGCTTCAGCCGCCGCGCGAGCTGGCCGACGACCATCGAGCCGATGGCCGGCTCCGGCGTGCCGAAGGTCGGCGAGCCCGAGCGCAGCGACATGGAGGACAGGAAATTGCCGAAGATAACAGGCGCGCCCTTGCGCTCCAGCTGCGTCAGCGCGCAGCCGGCCAGCGTTTCGGCATAGGACTGGGCAATCGCCCCGGCATTGGTGACCGGCCCCATGGCGCCGCCAAGGATGAAAGGCACGATGACCGCCGCCTGGTTGGCGCGCGCATAGGCGCGAAGCGATTTCGTCATCGTGCCGTCCCAGACGAGCGGCGAGTTGACGTTGACATTGCCGAGGATGACGCAATTCCTGTCGACGAAATCGGCGCCGAACAGGATACGCGCCATATCAATGGAATCCTCGGCGCGCTCCTCCGCCGTGATCGAGCCCATGAAGGCGCGGTCGGAATATTTGATATGGCTGTAGACCATATGCAGATGGCGCTTGTTGACCGGGATATCCACCGGCTCGCAGATCGTGCCGCCGGAATGGTGCAGCCAGGGGCTGGCCTGGGCCAGCTTGATGAAGTTGCGGAAATCCTCGATCGTGCCGTAGCGCCGGCCCTTGTCCAGATCCATGACGAAGGGCGAGCCGTAGGCCGGAGAGAAAACGACGTTGTTGCCGCCGATCTGCACGTTGTTGGCGGGATTGCGGGCATGTTGGGTGAATTCGGCCGGCGCCGAGGACACGATTTCCCGCAGCATTCCTGGCTCGAAGCGGACCAGTTCGCCATCGACCCTGGCGCCGGCGCGCTTCCAGTAATCGAGGACGATGGGGTCGTCGCGGAATGCGATGCCGACTTCGGCGAGAATGCGATCGGCGGTGCGGTCGATCTTGAGCAGGTTTTCCTCGGAGAGAATGTCATAGGTCGGAATGCCGCGCACGATATAGGGCACCCCAAGCGGCTTGGCCGTGCCTTCGCGGCGGCCGCTGCGCCCGCCTCTTGCCTTGCGGGGTGTCTCGATTTCAGCGCCCAATGCCGCGGCCATGTCGTGTTCCTCCATTTCCGTTCATGCTAGGGATAAAACAATCCCTTGTGACGCCGCAAAAATTCGAGGAATGATATAAGCTCATCTTATCGCAGAGCCTTTCCCGTCATGTCGAGTTTCCGCCGCCTGCTGCCGTCCGCCACCAGCCTGATCGTCTTCGAGGCGGCCGGGCGGCACGAGAATTTCACCCGCGCGGCCCAGGAGCTGGGCATGAGTCAGGCGGCGGTGTCCTATGCGGTGCGCGGGCTGGAGGCGCAGCTCGGCGTGCCGCTGTTCCATCGCCTGCATCGCTCGGTGGAACTGACCGAGGTCGGCGAACGCTTCCATGCCGACGTTTCGGCCGGTCTTGCCCGCATCCAGAAATCGGCCGAGGACATTCGCGCCAAGGGCCGCGAGGTCAATGTGACGCTCGCCGCATCCACCGCATTTGCCTCGATGTGGATGCTGCCGCGACTGGCGCGAATGCGCGCCGACCTGCCGGAAGTGGATCTGCGCATCCAGACGGGCGTGCGCGATCTCGAGCTGGAGGAGGAGCAGATTCCGCTCGGCATTCGCGGCGGCGACCCCGCCGACTGGCCGCGCTATCATGCGGCGCTGCTATCGCCGGAAATCATCGGCGCGGTCGCCAGCCCCGCCTTCATCGAGGCGCATGGCTTTCCATCGACGCCCGAGGAGGTCGCCCGCCACCGGCTGATCTGGCTGGAGGAGCCGGTGCGCGTCGCCTGCGACTGGCCGGACTGGTTCGCCAGCGCCGGCGTCGCCTATGCACCGCACGGGCGCCGGCTGGCGATCAATGACTACGTGCTGGTCATCCAGGCGGTGCTGGCCGGCGATGGCATCGCGCTGAGCTGGAAGCACCTGACCGGCCTGCAGATCCGCTCCGGCGCGCTGGTGCCGGTGGGCAATCACCTGCTGGATACGGGCAAGGCGTTCTACGTCGTCTGGCCGCGCGGGCGCGAGCTGAACGCCCATGCGGCGCGGGTGCGCGACTGGCTGCTGCAGGAAGGGCAAAGGGATCGCGACGACGCCACCGCCGCGCCTTGATGCGTCAGAGCGCGGCGCGCATCGCCAGGTCGGCGCCGGTATCCTGGTAGAAACGGCGGGCGCAGACGACGGTGGCGGCGGCATCGGCGGGCTTACCGTAGAAATAGCCCTGGCCCATGCCGCAGCCGAGCTGCTTCAGCTTCGTCGCCTCCCGCATGGTCTCGATGCCCTCGGCCACCACCTCCAGCCCCAGCCCGTCGCACATCGAGATGATCGCCTTGACGATCTCCTCGCTGGTGCGATCCGTGGCGATGCGCGAGACGAAGGCGCGATCGACCTTGACCTTGTCGAAGGTGAAATCGCGCAGGCGCCCGAGGCTGGACTGGCCGGTGCCGAAATCGTCGAGCGCGATGTGGACGCCGGCCTGGCGCAGTTCGGCAATGATGCGCTGGGCGGTGTCGGCGCAACCCATCACCGCGGTCTCGGTGATTTCCAGCTCCAGCCGCTTGGGGTCGAGCCCGACGAGATTGACGATCGACAAGACGTTGTTGGCCGTTGCCGGATCCATGAGCTGGGCGGACGACAGGTTGAAGGACAGGAACAGGTCGCGCGGCCAGGAAAGGGCCGCCTCCGCCGCCTTGCGCAGCAACGCCTCCGACAAAGCGTCGATGAAGCCGCGCTCCTCAGCCAGCGGCACGAAGACGGCGGGCGAGACGAAGCCGAGATCGGGATCGTTCCAGCGCGCCAGCGCCTCGAAACCCAGCACCGTATCGTTCTGCAGGTTGACGATCGGCTGGAAATAGACCTCGACCTGGTCGTTGATGATGGCGTTGCGCAACGCCTGTTCGAGCTGCGTCGCCCGCTTCATCTCCTCGGCGATCTCGCGCGAATAGACGGTGATCTGGCCGCGGCCGCGTCTTTTGGAACGGTAGAGCGCCGTCTCGGCGCTCTTGACCAGATCCTCGAACCGATCCCCGGCGAAGGGATAAATGGCGAAACCGAAGGAGGCGGAGAGACGGACGTTGCGATCGCCGAGATCGTAAGGGGCCGAGAGCACGTCGCGGATGGTCTGGCCGAGGCGCTCGGCGCCGGAGCGCTCGAAGACCAGCGGCAGAACGAAAGCGAATTCGTCGCCGTCGTGGCGGGTGACGTAGGCGCCTTCCGGCACGCAGGCCTTCAGCCGATGCGCCACCTGGCAGAGGATCTCGTCGCCGGCATCGGCGCCGAACAGGTCGTTGATCGGCTTGAACCCGTCGAGATTGACGATTCCGATGGCGAAGGGCGCCGGATCCTCGGCACGTTCGGCGGCCAGCAGCCGCACCTTGTCGCGCATCCGGTAGCGATTGCCGAGCCCGGTCAGCGGGTCGGTGTAGGCCATCGCCTGCAATTCGTTCTGGCTGACCTGCGGCAGGCCAGTCTCGACGGCTCTCATGGGCACTTCGGCACTTCCTGTTGCTTCCTCCACCTGGGAAGAATGATCGAGGAATGTTAAGAAGTACCTTAGAGCCCCGGCCTGTCGCGGGCCTGCCCATATCCCTCAATTTTGGGAGTTGACACGTTTTTCGGCACTTTATCGGTCAGGCGATGGAGGCGAGTGCCCGCTGCGGAATATGCCGCTGGAACACGGCTTCGAGCACATCGGGGCTGATCGGCTTGAGAAGCGTGTCGTCCATACCGGCTTCCAGGCAGCGCTGGCGGTCGAGATCGAAGGCCTGGGCGAGCACGCCGACGATCGGCGTGCGGGTGCCGGTCGCGGCCTCCTGGGTGCGGATGGCGCGGGTGGCCTCGCAACCGTTCATGCCCGGCAGGGTCGTGTCCATCAGCACGATGGCGGGGCGATGCAGCGCCCAGAAATCCACCGCCTCGGCGCCGTCGGTCGCCACCACATAGCTATAGCCGAGGCTATCGAGGATCTGCGAGAAGACGATGCGGTTGATGTCGTTGTCTTCAGCAACCAACACGTCGATGCCCGAGGCCGGCGCCGCCTCGGGCGGACGATCCTGCGCGGCCGGCAGGCTCGTCAACGGTTCACGGCGGTTGAAATGGCGCAAGGCGAGATAGCCGAGCCGCTCGGCGAACTGCGTTTCCTCCAGACCGACCGCCTCATGGCCGCGCCGCCGGGCGATATCGAGGGCACGTGGCCCCAGCCGCCGGTCGATGGCGACGAGATCGACGCAGACACCAGCGGTCGCGGCGGCTTCGAGGAAGGCGGCAAGCTCGGTCTCATCGCGCACCACGCACGCATCGATGCCGAGCCGCTTCAAGGCCGGCAGGGCGGTAGCCGCCAGCGCCGCATCGGCGCTGGCCACCAGTACCCGCCCGCCGAGCAGGCGATCCGGGAACCAGGTTTCGGTCGCCGTTTCCGGTATCGCTTCAGCCGCGGCGAGCGCGGTATCGGGCACGACGACGGCATCGCCATGGGTGTCGAAATCCGAGGGGTCGGCGACCGTGCTGACCAGGAAGTAATGCCCGGGCCGGCCGAGCCGCCACTTGCGGGTCGGCACCGTCATCTCGCGGCCGTCCGGATGGACCAGCTTTTCGCTGACGGTGGCGGCGAGGCCGGAATTCATCACTTGCCGGTCGACGGCATCGAAGCGGGCGGCGAGTGCGGCCGGCAGCGTATCGAACAGCGACTTGCCGAGCAGATCCTCCGGCGTCATGCCACGCAGCGTACAATAGGCCTTGTTGACCGCGACATAGGTGAGACTGCGATCTTTGACGAACAGCGGATAGGGCAGCGAATCGAGGATCTCCTCGGTGAGTTGCACCCGTTCCAGGTCGTTGCGCCACTGTTCCTCGCGGCGTTTGGTCTCGCTGGGATCGGTGACCACCAGCAGGCCGGTGCCATCGGCCAGACGGCGGCGCACCAGCCGCAGCCAGCGGTCCATGCCCTGCTTTTCGGTGACGTCGCCGCGCTCGCGCCAGAACAGCGCCAGCCGGTCGGCGATCCAGTCAGCGCGCGCGCCAGCACCCCGCTGGGCCGCGCCACCGAAGATCGAGCGCAGCCCGACATCATAGGCAGCACCGAGGAAATCATGCAAGCTCGCGCCAGGCACCACGACATGCGGGCTGACCGGAAAATAAACCAGCAATTGCCGGCTGACGGCGAGGATGCGGTCATCGGCGTCAAAGAGCATGAAGGCAGCCGTCAGCGCATCGCCGGCCGCGTCCAGCCATTGCCCTTGAAGCCCCGCCTCGAATGACATTGCGTCATTCATTCCACTCTCCACGCCACTCTCCGCCGCGCCGGGGCAATACGCTCCGTCTCAAGAGACGCGCAAACGCGGCGCGTCGGGCGGCGGTTATCGATTGCGCGGGAAGCGGCCGATGGCCGCTGCCGGCGCCAGGCACGGTTCCCCGCACGATGCCTTCCCGCCTCATCGACAATTGCCATGCTTCAATTAAGGCGAGATTAAAATCACTCGGCTGCGGCGCGAAATCCTCGGCGCATCCACAACCCAGCCGCCAGCCGCATTTCCATCGACGGGGATTTGCGCTAGAAGCGCCGGCATGGCCATCAGACAGCTTTCCGAAACCGTCATCAACCAGATTGCCGCCGGCGAGGTGATCGAGCGGCCGGCCAGCGCCGCCAAGGAGCTGATCGAAAACGCCATCGACGCCGGCGCGACCCGCATCGAGATCGCCACCGCCGGCGGCGGCAAGAGCCTGCTGCGCGTTTCCGACAACGGCGCCGGCATGAGTCCCGCCGACCTCGAACTGGCGGTGAAGCGCCACTGCACCTCGAAGATCGAGGAAAGCCTCACCGATATCCGCACGCTCGGCTTTCGCGGCGAGGCGCTGCCGTCCATCGGCTCGGTGGCGAGGCTGACCATCCTCAGCCGCCGGCCCGGCGCGTCCGAAGGCGCGGAAATTTCCGTCCACGGCGGCCGGCTGACGCCGCCGCGCCCGGCCGCCGTCAATCACGGCACCGTGGTCGAGGTGCGCGACCTGTTCTTCGCCACCCCGGCGCGGCTAAAATTTTTAAAGACCGAAAAGGCTGAGGCCGGGGCGATCACCGAGATCGTCAAGCGCATGGCCATCGCCTTCCCGAAGGTGCGTTTCGTGCTCTCCGGCGCCGACCGGACGACGCTGGAATTTCCCGCGACCGGCGACGACCATCTCGCCCGCATGGCGCAGGTGCTCGGCAAGGAATTCCGCGACAACGCCATCGAACTCGACGCGATGCGCGAGGATGTGGGCTTGACCGGCTTTGCCGGGGTGCCGACCTTCAATCGCGGCAATTCCGCCCATCAATATGCCTTCGTCAACGGACGGCCGGTGCAGGACAAGCTGATCCTCTCGGCGATCCGCGGCGCCTATGCCGAAACCATTCCGCAGGGGCGCTATCCGATTGCGGTGCTGGCGCTCTCCGTCGATCCGGCTTTGGTCGACGTCAACGTGCATCCGGCGAAATCCGATGTGCGCTTTCGCGATCCCGGGCTGGTGCGCGGCTTGATCGTCGGCGCGATCCGCGAGGCGCTGGCGCGCCATGGCGACCGGGCGGCGACCACCGGCGCCGACGGCATGATGCGCGCCTTCCGCCCCGGATTTTCCGGTTTTGCGCGGCCCGCGCCGACGCAGCCCTGGTCGGCGCAAAGCTCGCCGTCGCGCCCGCTCGACACGGGCTTTTCCGGCGGCACGATGCGCGAACCGGCACAACAGCCTTTTGCCGCCTTTTCGCAGCCTTCGGCGCGAGCGGAGGAGCCGGTTACGACCGCAGCGCCCGTTCCAGACGCCGACCATCGGCTTGGCGCGGCGCGGGCGCAGATCCATGAAAACTACATCGTCGCCCAGACCGGCGACGGGCTTGTTATCGTCGACCAGCACGCCGCGCATGAGCGGCTGGTGTTCGAAGCCTTGCGCAAGGGCATGAAGGACAAGCGGCTCGCCTCGCAGGCGCTGCTGATACCCGAGATCGTCGACCTGCCGGAAGAGGATTGCGACCGGCTGATGGTCCATGCGCAGGAATTCGACCGGCTCGGGCTGGCGATCGAACGTTTCGGCCCCGGCGCGATTGCCGTGCGCGAGACGCCGGCCATGCTCGGCGAGGTCGATGCAGCCGGCCTCATCCGCCAGCTCGCCGACGAGATCGCCGAATGGGACACGGCCTCCGGACTTGGCGCCAAGCTCGACTACGTCGCCGCCACCATGGCCTGCCACGGCTCGGTGCGCTCCGGCCGGCGTCTTCGGGTCGAGGAAATGAACGCGCTTCTGCGGCAGATGGAAGCGACGCCCGGCTCCGGCCAGTGCAATCACGGCCGGCCGACCTATATCGAACTGAAACTTTCCGATATCGAACGGCTGTTCGGGCGGAGCTGAAAAAACTGGAAATCGGGCGACGCTCGGAGTATGGCAATCCGATGATCCGCGGCAGGAGAGTGCGCATGAACCGTTTCGAAGGCTTCGGCAATACGGAAGCGAAGATCAAATATCTCGATGCCGACTTCCAGATCCTGTCGCCCGGCCACTATGTCACCTGCGCGATGACCGGCAAGCACATCCCGCTCGACGAGCTGCGCTACTGGAGTGTGGCCCGGCAGGAGCCCTATGCCGACGCATCCGCCTCGCTGGAGGCCGACAAGCGCGCCGGGGCTTTGCCGATCCAGCAGCGGAATTGATCGAACCGCGATAGGCCCCTCATCCGGTTTGCCGGCCACCTTCTCCCCGTACGCGGGACGAAGGAACGGGAGGCATCGGTTTCCTCAAACAAGTCATGCTTACGGGCCAAGTCCCTTTCCGCGCGCGACAAGTCGACCGCATGGAACGAAAGCTTGCCTCAAACCCATTCTCCCTCATGAGGAGAAGGGGATACGCCGCATGGGCTTCCCAAAACGATGACGCTGCGTGGGGCAAGTCCCTCGCCCCGCTTGTAGGGTGAGGGGTTAATCCCTCCCCCCCGCCAGCATCCGCGCCTTCGCCACTTTCGCCGCTGCATCCAGAATCTGCCCCGGCGCATGCGGATTATCGAACGTCATCTCGACGGTGACGACGCGGGAAAGGTGGGCCAGTTCCTCGGCCTTGCCGTGATGGTCGGTGAGGCGGACGAGGTCCTTGGCGGTGGTGACCAGCAGTGCGTCCTGCTTGGCGGCGTCGGCGATCAGGTCGGCGATTTCGTCGTCGGAGAGGTGATGGTGGTCGCCGAAGACGCGTTTTCCGGCGATGACGGCGCCGAGCGCCTCGACAGTGCGGAAGAATTTGTCCGGGTCGGCGATACCGGCATAGGCGAAGACCTTGCGGCCCGCGAGATCGGGCTCGGGATGGGTGCCGAGCGCGCCGATGACCACGCTTTTTCCCATGCGCGCCGCCTGGCGCACCAGCCGGTCCGCCGCCGAACCGCTGCCGACCACCATCAGCGCCGAGGCATGGCGAAGCTGGGTGCGGATCGGCGCGCGCACCGGGCCGCCCGGCACGACATGGCCGTTGCCGATGCCACGTCGGCTGTCGACCACGATCAGCGCGTAATCGACCGTCAGCCGCGCGCTCTGGAAGCCGTCATCCATGATGATGACGTCGACGCCCTCGGCGACCAGCCTTTTCGCCCCCTCGACCCGGCGGCGGCAGACGACGGTCGTCGCCTCGCGCGCCAGAAGCAGCGGCTCATCGCCGACATCGACGGCGCGGTGGCGGTCGGGATCGACCAGCGTGGTCACGTCGAGCGAGCCGCCATAGCCACGGCTGAGGAAACCGGGCTTCAGCCCCTTCTCCTTCGCCGCCTTGGCCAGCGCCAGCGCCGTCGGCGTCTTGCCGGCGCCGCCGACGGTGAAATTGCCGACGCAG
>ERZ778022.2068-NODE-2068-length-22544-cov-4.310863_pt1 | contig 22544 bp, 20 predicted proteins | sample MGYA00375752_ERZ778022 | MGnify/ENA primary metagenome ERZ778022 (study PRJEB29350, sample SAMN05389826) | bioreactor metagenome | isolation source: Thiocyanate bioreactor | place: South Africa: University of Cape Town | collected 2014-04-04 ...
AACTGCAACTTTGTGTATTGATTGCAAAACATTATCCGAGATTAAAGAGCGTCAAAATCAGGGCGCATAGGTCAATATAATAAACCACCTTTGAGTTATCGCACCCAACGGTGGTTTATTTTTTCATAAATATTGTTTAATAAATTCGACATGTCTTGCCACTGCACCCTGGTTTTTAGCGAGTACTTGGGTCGCCTGGGTGATCAATCGTTCACGTTCCTCTTGATTGCGCTCCAAACGGATTATGCCTTGCATCAATTCATGGGCATTATCAATAAGATTAATCGCCTGTTTTTCCTGTAATTCACTAAATATATATTTAAAATTGTGGAAATTTTTTCCACTAAAAACCGGTATTCTCATTGCAACAGCTTCCAAGACATTATGTCCGCCTACGGGTACCAAACTACCACCAATAAATGCATAATCACTTATTTGGTACATTCCCAAGAGCTCTCCTAGACTGTCTAAGATGATAACCTCTTTATCCGGATTTATACTCGACAAATCTGAACGTAGACCCGTACGATAGCCTTCTTTCAGTGAGAGCTGATAAACTGATTGAAAACGTTCTGGATGACGTGGCGCGATAAGCGATAGAATGTTCGGTAAGGCATCTTGTAACTCTTTAAAGACATCGAGGATGAGTGCTTCCTCGTTATCATGAGTACTTGCTGCAATAAGCGTAATGCGTGAAGCACCCCAGCTTTCTTTTAATTTATGAAATACTTCTGGATTTTGCATCTGAACATTAAGATCAAATTTCATATTTCCAAGAGTATGGACTTTATTTGCAGGAGCGCCGAGTTTAATAAACCGTCGAGCGTCATCATCACCTTGTGGAAAAATAGCGGTAAATTTGTTTAAAACAGGCTTTATCAGAAACTGAATACGCTGATAGGCTTTAATTGAATCATCCGATATACGTGCATTGGCTAAGATTAAGGGCACTTTGGCTCTTTGAGCTTGATGAATCAGGTTAGGCCATAACTCAGTCTCCATAATAATACCTACTTTGGGTTTAGTTTTTTTAAAAAAACGTTTTACTACCCCAGGCATATCATAAGGAACATACTGGTGCCCTACTTTATGACCAAAATAATTCACAACACGCTGGGAGCCCGTAGGCGTCATTGTGGTAATAAAAACAGCTTGCTGTTGTTGTAATAACCGATCAATTAAAGGAGTAGCAGCAATGACTTCACCGAGAGATACAGCATGCACCCATACATCCACCGATCCCAGTGATGGGCACCCTAACATGAAACGTTCTGCTATTCTATGACGATAGGCGGGTAATTTTCTTCCTTTCCACCACAAGCGAATTACGAGAAGAGGGGTCAATAGGTACATCACCAACGAATAAAAAAATCTCATAGACCACCAAACGTAAAAGCTGACAGTATATACTTAAAATGTGGTATAAAGCGATAAGATAGCCCTATATCAAATAAGGTACCTCCATCTAATGAACTTTCGACGTATGGTAATTTCCAACTCATGGTTGGCCAAAATATTCGGCGCTTTTGTAGGTTATGTTATTGCCGGTCCTGTAGGTATTTTACTGGGTCTTATCGTAAGTAATATATTTATTCGTCGATTTAGTCAATATAAACCCAATCCACACCGTTTTTATTTTCAAGAAAAAAATCAAAATGTGCAAAAGATTTTTTTTGAAACTTCTTTTGCAGTGATGGGATATCTAGCTAAAGCCGATGGCCGGGTTACAGAAAACGAGCTCGAAGTGGCTCGGGAGTTAATGAGACGTATGCATTTAAATTCTGAACAAAAATTAATTGCTATGCGTCTATTCAATGAAGGGAAAAAATCGAGTTTTCAGCTGGCTCAACATTTAGTGCAATTACGCAGAGCATGTAATAATAATCCAGAACTCTTAAAACTCTTCATCGATATTCAATACGAAGCAGCCAAGACTGATGGATTAACAAGACGTAAGATACAGGTCCTCGATTTAATATTCACTCAACTCGGCTTCATACCATTTCATAAGCAGTATCGTTTCTATGAGGATTTTGGAACCTATAATAGCGAAGCTGAACCCGAGGCAAGCGCCCACCAGGAGTATGCTCGCGCTTCATCCGACTCTTATTCTTCTTACAACAAATACAATTATAAACCGTCCTCTTCCAACATTGACCATGCCTATGCGTTACTGGAAGTATCGCCGCAGGCAAGTAAGCAAGAGGTAAAAAAAGCATACCGGAGGCTTTTAAGTAAAAATCATCCGGATAAGCTTATTGCTCAGGGTTTGCCCCAAGAAATGATTCGCTTAGCCAATGAAAAAACGCAAAAAATTGTCAAAGCTTATGAATTAATATGTACTAATAAAGGATGGTAAGTTTAAATTATCAGAATACTCATAAAATATTAGCTCCCTTTTGAAGCCCAATGATTTGAAATGCTTGCTAAAATTAAAATTGCATGTGTAATTGGCACCACCTTGATCAGTCACTTATACCTTAGAAGATAGGGATTGATTTCCTCGAAAATAGGGGGAAATATGGATAATCTAAAAGCTTTGACTCAATCGATTAAAAACCGGCATTTAATTTCATTTAATTATAAAGGGCATACTCGAATTGCTGAGCCCTACCACTATGGTTATTTACAGGCAGATGCAGCTTTCGAGAAACATCGAGCATATTTTTTATGTTATCAAATCGAAGGATCCTCTCAAAGTGGGGAATTAGGCTTTAAAAGTATGTTTCTCGATTTAATAAGTGATCTCCACATCTTGACCACACGACCGTTCACACCCAGGAGCGACTACAATCCTCATGATAAGCGTTGGAAAATAATCTGTGGCATTTATTCTTAGGGATCAGATGGTTGCATATGTTAAGGCTTATCTATTTCTTGCTCGGGTTTTGCCTCTGGATCATAAACCATTCCGTTCCAATCGGATTCATCATAAGCAACCTGCTTAGGCATTAATGGTTCCATCGGAGCGATAAATGAGGTTAAATTTGCAGATTTTGGTGTCGTAGGAGCTACTGAGGCTGGATTGTTCGGTATCTGAGAATTGTCTTGTGCCGGTTTTGATTCATTATCAATTGCTGCTGGTTGGGTAATGGGAAGATGAAGCATCCATCCGCGCATAAATGCTAATAACTGATTCTGACTGTATTCATAATCATGATAAGCACCAGGTAGAATTACCGGTAAATAACTTGGTGCAGAAAAAGTATTTTTCCTGGTCTTAAACTGCTCGAATACAGGTGCATAATCAAATTGACCAACTAAATCCAAGACCGGCAGCGGGATTTCCAAAGGCTTTATTTCTTCTTTTTTATCATTTGGGGGCGTACTATTATACGCTGAAATTAAAATGAGCCCCTTTACCGGTGTGTTTTGCGCTTTATCATAAGCAGTTAACAACTGCTTTAGCTCATCACCGTAATGAGCAATAATAATTCGAGTGAGATTTTTTTTCTGCAATACGTTCACTACTTCTGGCAAGGATTTGATCCATGGCCCGGAAGGATCAGCCGCGCAATTTACCAGTACCACCGACCAGCCATTGTTACTTAAGCGTTCGGCAAGTTGAGCCAATAAAAGTGACCATTGGGCCTCTTTTTGCCCATGAATCAAAACCACTGCGCCATGTGCTTTTTTTTCTGCAGGCCAATAGGGTAATTTTATATCTTTACCACTAAATTTAACTTCTAGTTGGTCCGCATAGAGAGAGGACAACAACATCAGCAGTACAACGACAGTCCGTGTCAGTTGTTTCATAATAAGATCTTATTCTCCAATTTCTACCTGTGCCTCATCAAGCATTTTACGCGCTTTTTCAGCCAACATTTTATGCGCAGGCGCTGTAGGATGAACTAAATCGAAAAATAAGTAACCATCGCATGCATTGGATTCAGCTTTAGGGGTTACAGCGGCTACCATACGCAATACCGAAGTTTTAGTGGTTTGGTTTGCAACGGAGTTCGAGCAACCTTCCGTGACATTATTAAAGCCATACGCTTGAGGGTGAGTAATTACATCACTCAAAATGCTATTCATGTCAAAAAACAACCATTCTACCTCGGGATATTCTTGTTTAAATGCTACAAAATTCTCCAGCAATTTTTGATTATGGAGTTTGGAAAACTCGGTCATGGTCGACACAGAATCAAATTCATAAGCAGCAGGTGTACTTCCTAAATCAGGGAGGTTCACCACCAATATATGTTTCGCACCTTTGTTCACTAAACGCTGAATACTGATTTTAATTCCGTCATTTACTGTATTGACCGTTTTTTCCATTTCTTCAGGCATAGCTAAATAATTATTTGAACCAATCCATAGTACAAACAAGCTATTCGGGTCTGCTTTATCCTGGTGTTCTTTTAAATAATTGTTAATTTCACGCCGTAAAGTAAAGAGAACTTCATCATCCCCTTCCTCCTCAGAAACTCCCGCACCACCAAAAGCGTAATCAAAAAAATGGGCACTGGTTTTATCTTTAAAATAGGAGGTCGCCAAATGCTCAATCCATACTTGACCATTAGAAAATCGCCCCTCAAAATATGGAGGAGAAGGTGGCAACTGGTGATTCATAAATTCATATAAATTTCCGTTATCGGATAAACTATCCCCAAACACAACAATATTTTGCAAAGGCGCAGCCGATAAGACACCGGAAAAAATAATAGCCCCAAGAGATGCTAGCAGTTTCATGAAACCCCTTAATTACTTGTTTTATAGACAAAAACGTTTCGATTATAGTATGAACCCTGATCCCTAATCAATTTCCTATGAGGAAAATGCGCACAAATAACTATCCAGCATAAATGCCAGGCAGTTATTAACTTTAATTGATTCTTTTTGATGTTACTTGACGTAATAAAAGTCATCTGCACACAGTTCCTAAAAACCCTGGTAAACCAGGGTATAAGGATATTTTTGAGGATAAAAGGCTTACAATTAGATTTATACTGCGTCTAAATCAAGCACCACTGCCAACGAGCGTAATATTTAATTGACGACCACAAACCCAGGCTTTGGTTAAATCATTTAAGGCCTCTTTAGACATATTTTTTGGCAAACACACCGTAGAATGATCTTCATGAATTTTTAATCCCGTAATGTGTTTACTTTGCAAACCCGCTTCATTGGCAATCGCACCAACAATATTTCCAGGTTTAACACCATGGACACGACCTACATCAATTCGAAAGACATCCTGATTTCCGGCATCGCCCTGAAATTTTTTGCGTTCACCCGAACGCTTGTCGGCAGAACGACGCTCTTGAAAACGTGGGCCGCCGCGCTCTTCTCTAGAACCGCGTTCTTCTCGAGCACCCCGTCCTTCTCGCTCAACTTTAGGTAATAAGTTTTCTTGATGCCATGGCTGATCTTTATGAAGATATAAAGCGAGTGCTGCAGCGACATCTAAAGCCGATACATCATCATGAGCTTTTATATATTCTTCAACGATTTTTCTGTAAGAATGAATATTATCATTTTGCAATCGCGAGGTGATGTTGGCCATAAACCGCTGTTGTCTAGCCACTTGAATCATATGATCATTAGGCACAGTCACTTTGGTGATTCGCTGTCGAGTATGGCGCTCAACACTACTAATGAGACGTGACTCTTTAGGTGTAACAAAAAGGATCGCTACTCCAGAGCGCCCTGCGCGTCCGGTACGTCCAATTCGATGAACATAAGTTTCATTATCATGCGGCAAATCGTAATTGATTACATGGGTAACGCGCTCAACATCAAGCCCACGAGCAGCGACATCTGTGGCTACTAGAATATCGATAGCTCCCTGACGAAATTGACTGATGATGCGCTCACGTAACGCCTGGGTAATATCACCATGAATAGCCATGGCTCTTAAGCCTTGTTGCTGTAATAATTCTGCAACTTCTTCAGTACTGCTTTTGGTGCGAACAAAGATGATTACACCTTGATAATCCTCTACGGCCAAAATACGTAAAAGAGCATCTGGCTTCTGATAACCTGCTGCAAAAAGAAAACGTTGCTCAATACTTTTAACCGTGGCAGTTTCCGTTTTTATTTCGATTGATGCTGGGTTATTTAAATAAGTATTCGCAATCTGACGTATTCTATAGGGCATAGTGGCAGAAAATAAGCCAATTTGCTTTTGTTCCGGAAGTTTCGCCATTATGGTTTCTATATCTTCGATAAAACCCATACGTAACATTTCATCTGCTTCATCCAGAATGAAGGTTTTTAAATCTTTCAGTTGTAAAGTGCCTCGATCCAGATGGTCAAGGATACGGCCAGGTGTTCCAACAACGATTTGTGCGCCACTGCGAAGCTGTTTTAATTGTGGGCCATAATCTTTCCCGCCGCAAAGAACGGAGACCGTTACGCCACGCATTTTAGCGCTGAGTAATTCAAACTGTTCTGCAACCTGTATTGCTAATTCGCGTGTTGGCGCCAAAATTAGTGCTTGGGTACTTTTCACGTTTAATGATAATTTTTGCAGAATAGGTAAAGCAAAAGCCGCTGTTTTACCCGTACCGGTTTGTGCGAGCGCAATTGCATCCCTACCTTCAAGAAATAAAGGAATCGTTTGTGCTTGAATAGCGGATGGTGTAGTAAACTTCATGTCCTCCAACGCCTGATTGATTGCGTCTGAAAAGTTGAAGGAGGTAAAGTTAGTTATTTCTTGTGTCATAAGTTACCTAATCGTGTAAAGCGTAGCCGAAAAAAGCTAAGTTATATAAAATTTGCTCAGTATAATAACAAAATAAACAGAATGATGCACTATATTTATTCCAATTTTGTGAAATCAGGCGCATGTATTCGTGGATAAGTCTATGGAATTAACTAAAAATTTAGAACAAAGCATTCAATAAAGTCTCAGTATATCATGTTCAGCCCTCTGGGAGTACTTTTAAAAAGCTTTTCCGCTCGAGATTACTTAAACTAAAGCCGCGAGCCGACAGGCCTGATCCATTGCATGACGCGCATCCAGTTCTAAGGCTCGGTACGCTCCTCCAATTAGATGCACGGCCTTTCCTTGCTCTTTTAATGGGGATAATAAGTCAATTAACTCTTCTTGCCCTGCGCAAATAACAATGGTATCTACTATTAAGACTTGTTCTTGATCATTGATACGAATATGCAAACCCTCATCGTCAATATGACGATAATGAACTCCCGATAACATCCGCACCTGCTTATGCTTTAGACTTAAGCGATGAATCCAGCCCGTGGTTTTCCCAAGCCTTTTACCCATTTTTTCTTGCTTTCGTTGTAATAGATAGACTTCTCGTGTAGTTACGGGTTGGATGGGGGTTTTGATTCCGCCACGACACTCGCCATGAATATCAATGCCCCACTCATCATAAAAATCCTCGCGTGAAAAATAAGGCTCGGCTGTTAAAAATTCAGCCACATCAAACCCGATACCCCCAGCACCGATAATCGCAACTCGTGCTCCAACTGATTTTTTTCCTGTTAAAACATCAATATAGCTCAGCACTTTAGGATTATCTATTCCAACGATATTGGGAGTACGAGGTTTAATGCCCGTTGCCAGGACCACTTCATCAAATTCTTGTAAAATATCAACCGTCGCACAAGTATTTAATCGCACATCCACCTGAAATTTTTGTAGCTGATAGTTAAAATAATTTAAAGTATGTTGATAAACCTCTTTTCCTGGAATTACTTTTGCTAAATTAAATTGCCCGCCAATTTGTGAGGCTTGTTCAAATAAGGTAACTTTATGCCCACGCTCAGCAGCAACTGCTGTAAAGGCCAGCCCCGCAGGTCCTGCACCAACTACAGCGATTTTTTTGGGTTGATGCGTATTTTCATAAATTAATTCTGTTTCATTACATGCTTGGGGATTCACCATACACGAAGCAGTTTTGTTGACAAAAATACGATCCAGGCAAGCCTGGTTACAGGCAATACATACATTAATTGCTTGAGATTCACCTAATCTTGCTTTTTCAACAAAATGAGGATCTGCTAAAAAGGGTCGTGCCATGGACACCATATCCGCGATATCTGCAGCAATGATTTCATTGGCCATTTCAGGTGTATTAATCCGGTTGGAGGTGATTAATGGAATAGAAATCTCAGGCTTTAAGCGTTTAGTCACCGAAGTAAACGCCGCGCTGGGAACCATCGAGGCAATGGTGGGTTTACGTGCTTCATGCCAGCCGATTCCAGTATTAATTATCGTAGCACCCGCTTGTTCGATTTCTTTAGCGAGTAATACAATTTCCTGCCAACTGCTGCCTTCCGCAATTAAATCCAACATGGACAAGCGATACATTATGATGAAATTGGTGCCTACAGCCTCACGAATACTTCGTACAACTTCCAAAGGAAAACGGATGCGATTTTCATAACAACCGCCCCACTCATCACTACGCTGATTGGTGTGAGTTACAATAAACTGATTGATGAGGTATCCCTCACTTCCCATCACTTCGACACCGTCGTAACCTGAAAGTTGCGCCAATCGCGCACAACGAGCAAAATGCTTAATCGTTTTACGAATACGCCGTTTACTCATCTTCCATGGTGAAAACGGACTTATAGGCGACTTGATCGCACTCGGCGCCACAATAAATGGATGATAACCATAACGACCCGCATGAAGAATTTGCAGTAATATTTTTCCGCCTGCTTCATGGACCGTATGGGTTACCAATTCATGTTGTTGCTGCTCGCGATGATTAGAAAGCTTTGCTGAGAAAGGAGCAAGCCTGCCCGCGCGATTTGGGGCAAATCCACCAGTAGTGATTAAACCCACTCCACCTAAAGCACGCTCGCGATAAAATTGCGCCAAGCGATTTAAACTCTCTTTATCTTCTTCCAACCCCGTGTGCATTGACCCCATAAGGATTCGATTTTTGAGACGAGTAAAACCCAAATCCAGAGGCTGAAACAGGGCTTTAAATGGGGTGTTGTCTACTCTTAACTCCATGAGCTTTCTCAATTAATTAGAACTAATTAATTATAAACCCTCTCCTGAAGCTTTTCCTAAAAAATTTATTTCTTCTTCGGAAGAGTCTATGACGCTTTGCTCCCCTAGGCGTTGAGAGCGATTAGCAAGGTATGCTCCCAATAAGGTAATCAAGCTACCGAGCAAGGAACTGGATGAGGGTTGTTCATTCAATAAAATATAACCTAAAAAAGTAGAAACCAGGGGGAGCGCATAGAGCGAGACTGATACCGCAGAAGCAGTTAAATGTTTTAAAGCATAACTCCATGCTAAATAGGCTATTGCAGCGGGAAAAACCCCCATGTAGATAATTGCCCACGTTGTAATCTGCTCCGCTTGTTGCAGTTCCCCAATTAATCTTGGAAAAAAGACAGAGAGGAATAGCGTCCCCCCGCACATTACCCAGAAAATAATAGCGACTGGATGATATTTTTGGGCAAATTGCTTTTGTATAATTGTGAGAATAGCACCCATTAATGCCGAAACGAGAATCGCCAAGATACCTTGCTGTATTCCTGGGGAACTTTGCTCACTCAAAGCAATTAGTGATAGACCTAGTACACTCACCGTAATCCCAGTCCAAGTTCCCCGTTGCAGGCGCTCTTGTAAAAAAATTACCGACAAAATAATCGTAATGATGGGCATTAATCCAATTATAAAACTTGCTATTCCGGCAGATACACTGAGCTCACCATAATTTAAACAAATATTATAAATACCAATGCCTCCCATACCTGCCAGAATTAATAAAATTCGATCGTGCCAATGAACAGATTGCGTTGTTTTTTGTGCCCAATAAATAATACCCATAAATATAGAGGCCACACTAAAACGCAAGAGCGCCAAAGATCCCGGCGAATAACAAGCAAGCCCCACGCGTATGCCAACAAACGCAGAAGCCCATAGCAGAATTGCAGTCATAACCATTAAATTTACTTTTAGTGCTCGCATTCATCCCACCAGTTGATTAAAATTAAGCCAATAATACCAAAAACCATTACACATAACCACCAAAAAGAACAAAAATTAATCATTAAATTTGCAACTGTTGATTTTTTGAACTATAATGTTAAAGCTGGAGCTCACTGACGGATGATTTTATGACCGATCCTTTATCAGCGCTAAAACGTGCCTTAAGGCAAATATTTATACTTGAAAAAGATAGTAAAGTTACTTACCCTGAAATACAGCAACTCAAGATTTCTCTGAATAAGTTTAGACCTGATAGCCCGGAAACCTTCAATGAATTGTTGGTTGCTATACGGGACTGCTCCATTCGGTTCGAAAATTTAAATCGTTTTGAAAAATGGCGCATCGATCTTAATAAAATCCATTTGGCAGTACGTCGGTTAGCCAAAGAAATAAATTCTTCCGTTAATCTAGATAGTTTTTTTTCAAAAAAACCTTATTCTCCTGGCTTCCAGTTTAACGCGGTATCTGCTCACAAAGCAAACAGTAATCTGTTGCAATGGTTAGCCAATTGCGCCGGCATCACCGTACAGAAACTACAAAAAGATCCCGACAAACAACTAAACTTGCTTCTAGAGTATCAAGACCACATCGGCTTTAGTCAAAAATTGAGTGCTTACTTGAAAAAAAATCCTGATTATTTATTCCATCTTTTATTAAGGTCTACCAAAGATTTTGAAGAGATTGTCAGTAAGCGTTTAGTTCTCTATCTAACCGACTGTCAGTTAGCACGGGCAATAGTACAACACATACCTTCGTTAACACCTCTCGAACCCGATCCGACTCAACAAGCGGTGCGACTAGTAGATAAAATAAACGATATTCTTTCAAATGGTCGCTCAGTGTCCACTTTATTGCGTAACACAGAAGCAAAAACAATATTAGATAAGTCAAGTCTTCTGCAAATTTATCAATCTCAGAGTGATTTTTTTACTGCAACACAACTGGAAACACCGCTTTCCTCAGGATCAGAAAGCGGTTTGAACTCAAGGATTTAAATCAGCTCTAACTCTTTAACCGCATCACGCTCTTGCTGTAATTCGTGAAGGGTTTTATGGAACATTTCCTGACCATAATCGTTAAATTCTAAATTGTTCACCACGTGTAACTGTCCACCGACTGTGCGACATGGGAATGAAAATATTAGTCCCTTATCCACCCCATAATCACCTTCAGAGTGTCGACACATAGAAAATGTTTCACCCTCTGGAGTATCCGTGACTAGATTATTAACACCTCTAATAATTGCATTGGCTGCTGAAGCAGCTGAAGAGGAACCTCGTGCCTTAATAATAGCCGCTCCACGCTGTTGTACTGTGGAAACAAAAGTGTCTTTCAGCCAAGTTTCGTCATCAATTACTAACGCCGCAGATTTACCATTGATTTTTGCATTGTAAAAATCAGGATACTGCGTTGCAGAATGGTTTCCCCATATCGTCATTTGGCTGACTGCAGTAATATCGACGCCCGCTTTTTGTGCCAATTGCGTCCGTGCGCGTAACTCGTCAAGAGTCGTCATTGCAAAAAAACGATTGTTCGGTACATCCGGTGCGTGATTCATGGCAATTAAGCAATTGGTATTACAGGGATTACCTACAACAAATACGCGTACATCATCAGATGCATTGTCATTAATTGCCTTGCCCTGTTGTGTGAAAATACCACCATTAATTTTTAATAAATCGGAACGTTCCATTCCTTGCTTACGCGGGACTGAGCCTACTAACAAAGCCCAATTAACACCCTCCATAGCCTGATTCAAATCAGCTGTGCAACGAATGCGTTTTAAGAGAGGAAAGGCGCAATCGTCAAGCTCCATTGCCACACCTTCCAAAGCGGGTAAAGCAGCTTCAAGCTCAAGCAAATTAAGCTCAACATCGACATTTGGTCCAAACATTTGCCCGGATGCGATGCGAAACAATAAAGCGTAGCCAATTTGACCTGCAGCGCCAGTGACGGCTATTCTCACGCGTTTATTTGCCATGTTTTCCCCCATTTCTTATGATATTCTGTAGTTAATTGGTTACTCATCGCTGGACATGATACTATTGCCTTATCAAACAAGCCAGTCAAAAGAGTAATGATTCCCTTATCGTTGTATATTCATATTCCCTGGTGCATTCAAAAATGCCCTTATTGTGATTTTAATTCTCATAAAAGCCCTCAGCAATTACCCGAATTTGCTTATGTGCAAACCTTAGTCAATGATTTAGACGAGGATTTAAAACATTTCCAATCCACCCCGACGATTCAAACTATTTTTATCGGAGGCGGAACCCCCAGTTTGTTATCAGCAGCAGCTTATACGGAGCTTTTTAATCAACTCCAAAAGCGCCTGTCGTTCAGTCAGAATATAGAAATTACTTTAGAGGCTAATCCAGGTACCGTGGATCAGGAACGGTTTAAAACTTATTACCAAATCGGAATAAATCGCCTGTCTCTTGGAATTCAGAGCTTTAATCCAGCTCACCTTAAAAAGCTTGGGCGCATCCATGATGAAAAACAAGCACACCGCGCCATCGATGCTGCACGTAATGCGGGATTTTCCAATATCAATCTTGATTTAATGTATGGTCTACCCGGTCAATCCATACCAGAGGGCATAGCCGATTTGCAAATCGCTATCGCCCATCAACCAGAACATATATCCTGGTATCAATTAACTATTGAACCCAATACAGTCTTTTACAAAGAGCGGCCCGTTGTTCCAGTTGAAGATGACATCATATCTTTAGAAGAACAAGGTCTTGATTTATTAAAAGAATCCGGGCTTTCTCGCTATGAAATATCTGCATTTTCATCTGCGGGACGCAGGGCAAATCATAATCTCAATTATTGGTTGTACGGAGATTATTTAGGAATTGGTGCCGGAGCACATGGAAAAATTACGCTCAGTGAAGGCATTAAACGCATTCGTAAAATACGACAACCTAAAGATTATTTGAATCCTGAAAAAATGCTGGTGGCAGAGGAAAAATGGGTGACTGCCGAGGAGCAGTTATTCGAATTTATGTTAAATACCACGCGCCTGGAACAACCGATTCCGTATCAGTTGTTCACGGAGCGCACTACTTTACCTATAAATACCCTCTTGTCTGCACTGAAAAAAGCCGAAGCACAAAATTTAGTTCACTGCTCTGATGATTCCTGGCAAGTAAGTGCGCTCGGAAGACTTTATACTAATAATCTGCAAACTCTATTTCTTCCGTAAAGCCAGCACGATAAACATCTGAACTCGTATACTTGCTTGCTCGAGAAGTTTCATTAATAATGAATATAGGATTGACGATAAATTGCACGGCAAATTTGCCAGTCCCTGGTATAACCTTTAATTAAGCCTTTCCGGAGAAGGAGCATTCGGTGATTATTTCTACCTTTTTAATTATTCTTGCCTATGTATGTGGCTCAATCTGTTCCGCAGTGATTGTCTCCCAAATTTTTTCTTTACCCGATCCTCGGATTGAAGGCTCAACTAATCCCGGTGCAACTAATGTCTTACGTCTGGCTGGAAAAAAATACGCTTTAATCGTACTTGCCACCGATATCTTAAAAGGATTAGTTCCGGTACTGATTGCAAAATTGTATTCAAATGATCCGTCATTCGTAGGCTATGTTGCTCTAGCCGCAGTGCTTGGTCATGTTTTTCCCGTATTTTTTAATTTTAAAGGCGGTAAAGGAGTTGCAACCGCTATCGGGGCATTATTAGGCTTCCAGTTTTTAGTGGGTGTAATGGTTGTTGGTACGTGGCTAATTGTTGCGCGTATCTGGCGTTATTCATCTCTAGCTTCCTTAATATCCATTAGCCTTGCCCCTATTTATGGCCTGATGGTTATTGGGCGTATTGAAATTTTTCCTCCACTTTTTTTCATCGCGCTACTTATCATCATTAATCATAAGGATAATATTAGCCGCTTGATAGAGGGGACAGAATCCAAAATCAAATTTAAACAAAACAATGTCTTAGATGAAGTTTTGGAGGAAGATCCAGGAGCATCACCCATGCCCGTCGTCGAAGAAAGACACACTCCTGCGGCCAACGAAAATATTCCTGCAACCCTTTCGGCTATTCATTCTAAACCAATAAAAACCACCGTTACAGAAACTTCCAAGAAGAAGATAACCGATGTGAATCTCGATAAAGAGAAAACCCCAGCGAAAAAAAGAACCCCGAGAAAAAAAGTATCAGAAACAGCTGCCGCGGCACCTAAAAAAGATACGCGCGCGCCTCGCAAAGCTCCGGCGAAACCTAAGCAAACGAAAGCGGAGCCCAAAAAACCTGCGAGTACTGATAAAGAGTAATAGCCGAATCTAGCCTAAGATCTAGGCTAGAGGCCACCTAGCTTTGACCTCTACCCCAGCGCTCCTATCTTGCTCGCCTTTAAGTAAACGTAAGCATCCTGCATAGGCAATCATTGCACCATTATCCGTGCAATATTCAAGAGCTGGAAAAAAGACCTCGCCACCAATTTGCTGCATCCAATTAATTAAGGCAATACGTAAAGCCTTATTTGCTCCAACTCCACCCGCTACCACCAAACGTTTATTACCCGTTGCTTCGACCGCACGTTTTACTTTAATAATTAGCGTTTCAATAACTGCAGTTTGAAAAGCTTTTGCTATTTCTGCTTTGGCCTGCTCATCTTTATTGCTTTTATTCCAGGTGTTGAGAGCGAACGTTTTTAAACCACTAAAACTAAACTCCAGGCCTGGGCGATCAGTCATTGGACGGGGAAATCGATAAGGCGTTGCTTGGCATTCATCTGCCAACGCCGCTAAAATGGGACCCCCGGGATAAGGAATGCCCATGAGTTTTGCGGTCTTATCAAATGCCTCACCCACTGCATCATCCATTGTATCGCCAAGTATGCGATACTGTCCCAAATTTTGTACCTCAATGAGTTGACAATGACCACCCGAAACCAACAATGCCACAAAAGGAAAGTCAAGCCGTGGATTTTCCATTTGCGCTGCTAGTAGATGAGCTTCAAGGTGATGGATAGCAAGCGCCGGAATACTCAATGCATAAGCTAAACTTTTAGCAAAAGATGAGCCCACTAATAAGGCACCTATTAGGCCGGGACCAGCAGTGTAAGCAATTGCATCAAGGTCATCTTTTGAACATGAGGCATCTCGTAATACCTGTTCAAGCAAGGGAATAAGATAATTCACATGATCTCGAGAGGCCAACTCGGGAACTACCCCTCCATGCACGCGATGAGTATCAATTTGGGAATGCAACGCATGTGCCAACAACCCTTTTTGGCTGTGATAAATCGCTACCCCTGTCTCATCACAGGAAGACTCGATACCAAGAACGAACATAAATTACTCAAAAAATTTAAAAACACAATTATAACAGATTTGATTTAATATCCGGCAAAAGATTTAAGACTGGGTAACTGCCTCATTACCTCCTACTTTTTATTGCATTTTTCCTCACATGAATATCATTTATTGCCTGATATGCTATAATAAATGACTGATTACAATATTTATTAGGTTTTAGCTTGACGAGTGCCCTAACTAGCACTAGAATTGCCCACCTATTGAGATTAATTTAATAGAGGATTATTTAATGCCCACAGTTCGCGTCAAAGAAGGCGAAAACCCAGAATATGCATTACGTCGTTTTAAGCGTGCATGTGAAAAAGCAGGAATTTTAACAGAGTTACGTCGTCGTGAATCTTATGAAAAACCTACTGCAGAGCGTAAGCGTAAACTTGCTGCAGCAATTAAACGTCACCATAAGAAAAATTCTAGAGATGTATTCCTGAAAAAAGGTGACAGACGTCGTCGTAAATAAGATAACCTCTGCCCCATCTTCAAAAGCCCAAGACCACTTTCAGTGGTCTTTTGGTCTTATCCTTCGCAAAGTCAAACTCCAACCCAGGGATTAGATGATGACCATTAAAGACCGTATTAGTAGTGATATCAAAGCAGCTATGCTGGCCAAAGATAAAGAATTATTAAGTACCCTACGTTTGATTGCAGCAGCTATAAAACAAGTTGAAGTCGATGAACGCATTGAAGTTGATGATGCGCGTATGCTTATTATTTTGGATAAAATGAGCAAGCAACGTAAAGAGTCCATTGCTCAATTCGAAAAAGCGAATCGGCAAGACCTTGTTCAACAAGAGCAAACAGAACTACTCGTTATTGGCAAATATCTGCCAGAGCCTTTATCTGAAGCTGAAGTCGTAGCCCTTCTAGATGAAGCAATTACCGCCACCTCTGCTCAAAAAATGGCAGATATGGGTAAAGTTATGGCTTATATAAAACCTAAAATTCAAGGCCGAGCTGATTTAACTCAGGTAAGCGCTTTGATTAAGGCTAAATTAAGCTAAATACATAATGTCTGGATTAATTCCGCAGTCCTTCATTGATGGAGTGTTACAACAAACCGATCTCGTTGAGCTCATCGACAGCTATGTGCCATTAAAAAAAAGAGGAAATAGCCATATCGCGTGTTGCCCTTTCCACAATGAAAAGACCCCTTCGTTTAACGTGATTGCAAAGAAACAGTTTTTTCATTGCTTCGGTTGCGGAGCATCGGGTAATGCAATTAGTTTCGTTATGAGTTATCAAAATTTAGGTTTTATTGAAGCGATTACATTACTGGCGGGGAAGCTGGGTTTAACAATTCCTCGAGAAAATGATTCTGATAAAAAAAATGCTACAACTGATTTATACAAATTACTCAACGCAGTTTGTGTACATTATCAAAAAAAATTAAAATTTTCCGGACAATCTGCCATAGACTACTTGCGGGGACGAGGTGTTAGTGGAGAAATTGCGAAGCGATATCAAATTGGTTATGCGCAAGACGGTTGGCATAACCTGGAAAAAAGTTTTCCTCGACACCAACAGGAACTTTTAACAACAGGTATGCTCATTAAAAGCGATGAAGGAAAAATTTACGATCGTTACCGTCAACGCATCATGTTCCCTATACATGATCGCCATGGTCGTATTATTGGCTTTGGGGGACGCGCAATAGAAGATACGCAAAAACCTAAATATCTGAACTCCCCAGAAACCATAATTTTTCAGAAAAATAGGGAACTATATGGTTTATATCAAGTTTTAAGCCTCAAGAAAAATCCTCCCAATATCATTGTTGTTGAAGGCTATCTTGATGTGATCGCACTCGCTCAGCATGATGTTGATAATGCAGTAGCAACACTGGGCACCGCAACCAGTATTTATCATATCCAATTATTGGCAAAACATACCTCATCAATTATCTTTTGTTTCGATGGGGATAATGCCGGTAAGCAGGCAGCATGGCGCGCTTTAGAAAGCAGCCTTCCTTATCTAGACGACGGCCTCGATGCCCGCTTTGTATTTTTACCTGAAGGGCAGGATCCTGACAGTCTGATTCGGGCACATGGGAAAAAATATTTCCTTGAGTATATGGATAAAGCACAACCCTTACACCAATTACTCTATAACACGCTCGCTAAAGATATAAACCTGAATAATCTTGCCGGCAAAACCCAACTAATAAATGCCGTCAAACCTTTTTTAAAGAAAATCCCGGATGGCCCCTATAAACAGTTACTTGCAGAAGAACTGTCGCGACGAATTCACATAGAAAGCCATCGCCTGATGCAATTGCTTAACCAAAACCAATCTACGGAGGTGTTGAAACACGCTCCATCCGCAAAAACCTTATTACAACGCACACCGGAGCGAGTGGCCGTTGCCTTGCTGTTACAAAATCCTGAACTGTTTCAATTATCTAAGACACAGATTAATCAGCAGAAGTTGGATTCGCAAGAACATGAAATTTTACTTGGCATTATTCAACAGCTCGCCGAGAATCCAAACGCCACCACTGCTTCCTTGATTGAAACTTGGCGGGAGCATCCCCATTTTGAGTTCATCAATAAACTTGCCGCCTGGGATCATCAAGTTCCAGATGCCGAATTACTGAGTGAATTTCTTGATACACTCGCATTTATTAAAAAAAAGAATCAAGAAGCCATAATACACCAATTAATCGATAAGTCGCGTCAATCTGGCTTAAGCGAAAATGAACGGATTCAATTACAAAAATTATTACAGGAACGCCATGAATAATATTAAAAAATATTTATTAAGCCAGTCCTGGCGCGGAGTACCTCAATTCAGTGCAAATAGTTCAATAAAGAACTGGCATGTTCTAACTAGCCAGTCTATAATCAGAACATTTTGTAAAGCTCAATTGTCCTAATAGAAGTGCCTTATTACTATGAATGATCAAGAACAGCAAAGCTCGCAAATAACGAAAGTCATAAGTCTAGGAAAGGAACAAGGTTATCTGACGTATAGTCAAATCAATGACTTGCTACCTAATATTGTTGACACAGAGCATTTTGATGTAATCATCAGCATGCTTGAAGGTATGAATATTAAAGTTTTTGAACTACCTCCCGGGGAAGACGAACTTGCCCTTCTTCTGAACACTGAAGAAGTCCCAGATATTGAAGAAGCCGCTATGGTCCTCGCTTCAGTTGATAAGGAAACCGGACGCACTACAGATCCCGTGCGTATGTATATGCGGGAAATGGGTACGGTGGAGTTATTGACCCGTGAAGGTGAAATTCGTATCGCCAAACGTATCGAAGAAGGCATCTATCAGGTTCTTAAATCATTAGCACATTACCCTGAAACGATTCAATTGGTATTGGAAGATTATCAACGTTTTCAAGCTCAAGAAATTCGTCTCAACGAAATAATTAGCGGTTTTGCTGATGGTGAGGAAGAAATAGCCCCTGCAGCAAGCATTGGTTCGATGCTCGACGAAACCCAACAAGAAGATTTAATTTTGGGTGATGAAGAAGATGAAGAAAGCGACCAGGAAGGCAGTCTCAGTGAGGTTGACGATGGTCCTAATCCAGAGCAAGCCCAAATATACTTTGATGAATTGCAGGGCTACTATGAACATGCTGTAGCATTAGCCAAAGAACATGGCCGCACGCATGCTAAAACCAATAAAGCCGTAGAGGCAATGTCCGAATCCTTCTTGAAACTGAAACTGACTTCAAGACAAGTCGATCGCTTAACACGCCATTTCCGCCAACTTCGTAATCAAATTCGTGAGTTTGAGCGAAGCATCATGCGCTTATGTATTGAAAAAGCGAAAATACCTCGTAAACTTTTTATCGATACGTTCCCCGGACAAGAGACCGATGTTTCCTGGCTTGATTTAATCATTTCAAAGAACGCTAAGAAACTCGACTTAAATCGTATCGAAGAAAATCGTGAAGAAATCTTACGGATCCAATCCCGATTAATTTCATTCGAGGTTGAGTACGGATTATCAATCGCTGAAATAAAAGATATCAATCGTAAAATGTCTATTGGTGAAGCGAAAGCGCGCCGAGCCAAAAAAGAAATGGTTGAAGCAAATTTACGTTTAGTTATCTCTATCGCCAAAAAATATACGAACCGCGGATTACAATTTTTAGACTTAATTCAGGAGGGAAATATTGGCCTCATGAAGGCAGTCGATAAATTCGAATATCGCCGCGGTTATAAATTTTCCACTTATGCAACCTGGTGGATTCGCCAAGCGATTACCCGCTCCATAGCCGACCAAGCAAGAACCATACGTATTCCCGTTCATATGATCGAGACTATTAATAAATTAAATCGTATTTCTCGCCAAATTCTGCAAGAAACCGGTCGTGAAGCGACCCCTGAAGAATTAGCTGAAAAGATGGAGCTCAGTGAAGATAAAATACGTAAAGTGCTAAAAATTGCTAAAGAGCCAATCTCTATGGAAACACCCGTAGGCGATGATGATAATTCGCATTTAGGTGATTTTATTGAAGATAATAATATAGAATCTCCCATAGATATGGCCACCGCTGAAGGTTTACGTGAGGCAACTCTAGAAATTTTAGAAACCCTAACCCCACGCGAAGCCAAAGTTTTACGCATGCGTTTCGGCATTGAAATGAACACGGATCACACATTAGAGGAAGTTGGTAAGCAATTTGACGTGACACGCGAGCGCATCCGTCAAATCGAAGCAAAAGCTCTACGTAAACTTCGCCACCCTTCTCGCTCCGAGAAACTAAGAAGTTTCCTTGATGGTGATGATATGTAAATTTTATAGTTGAGCTTTAGCTCAACTATATTTATCATTAATTCAAAATAAAGATTTTAAACTAATAAAAAAAGCTGGAACAATCCAATAATTAAGTTTAAAATACACTCCTCTTCGGGGCCCATAGCTCAGTTGGTCAGAGCAGCGGACTCATAATCCGTTGGTCCTAGGTTCAAGTCCTAGTGGGCCCACCAATTAAAGTCAGTAAAATCAATCAGTTACACTTGATACCTTAAATCCCAAGAAACCCACTTCGGGACTTCTTCGGGAGCTACGTGCAAAATCTAAAGCGAAATTGCACTTACACCCTCGTTTGCTACCTTCCTGCTTTTAAAATTCGTGTTCCGCAACAAAGTCAAAACCACCCCACTCTTTTGCTTATCACAAACTCTATTGGCTGCCTCAAAAAGGTTTTGTAATTCAGCCGATGAATAATGTGTGGTGATTCGCCCAGAGCGGTGTCCAAGCAAATCCTGTCTGTCTTCAAAACTTACCCCTGCTGCACGTAATCGACGACCAAAGGTATGTTTTAAATCATGCACCCTTACATGTGGCATTTCCGCTTTGATTCTGGCATTTCGCCAGCCCGTTGATAAAATCCGAGCTAAAGGCCTGCCTTTAAAGCTAAACACATGCGTTGGATGCTTTCCACGCTCACTATTCACAGCTGATCTGGCTGTATCATTACAAACAACCAGTCGTTCTTCACCATTTTTGACTAACTCAGCAGGTATGATAAACACCATAATATGCGGCATTTCAGGAATTTTGATTTCCCATTCCCAACGCAGCTCACATATCTCTTGATCCCTGCATCCAGTATTAACAGCAAATAAAGCCATTTTTTCCAGATGGGGTGGTAACTCACTAAAGAGACGATGTTGCTCATCCCAATTCAATGGATAAGGCTTACGTAAATCATGCTCGGGTAAGAGCTTAATTTTAGGCGCATTAGCCAACCAGGTTAAGCCAAACTCATCCATCCATTCGCTTGCTGCCAGATTCAGAATTCGTCGTACTACTTTTAAACCATGATTAATGGTTCTAGTAGATACACCATCCTTTCGTCTACCCTCAATGAAGGGTTGCAACGAACCTATATGGATAGATTCCAACGACAAATCACCAATGTACTTCACCACTTCACGCAAACGCCCTGCATCATCGTTAATGCTGCGTTTATGCTGGTTTTCCATCAGAAACTTGGTCGCGGCCTCCATAAAACTTCGCTTTGGCCTGACACCATATACCGTTGCTTGTCGAATTTCATCAATCCGTCTTGCTAGATATTTCTCGGCTTCTTCGAGGTCGCCTGTACCAGTGCTTTCGCAAAGTCGGTATCCAAAGATTTTTTTGTCAATTTGCCAGTGACTACCTTTTTTGTAGATCCCTGGTATTCGCTTTCGCCCCATAATTCCAAACTCCTACGATTGGATGCCGCGGGTCGATCGCTACACTGTATATAATCGTCTACCCAAGCGTCTAAATCAAGTCGATCAAAAGCCACACCTTGTGAACCAATAACAATTTCTCGTATGCTAGGCCGCACTTCTTCATTAAAACGATGTCGATCCATGCCCACATATGCTGGTGCGTCTCTGAGACGTATTAATCTTGGTAATATATTAAATCTGCTCATCATTTCATCCTGAATCAAAATGTTCGTCTGATGTTGTGATTAATCCATTCTTCAATCACGTCTTTATGCCATACCAAAGTTGTACCGTGTAACTTCACAGGCTTGGGAAAACGGCCATCCGTCCACCAGCGGCGTAATGTCAGGCGATCTTTGCCAATAATGGCTACAACATCATTAATAAACAAAACTTGTTGCGTAAATATCTCATTAACAGGTTGCATTATTGATTCTCCAAATCCTTTTATTACTTAAGAAGCAGGCGTGTCTTCCATTCACCTTTAAGTTCCATATCAATTACTGTGGTAAACAATTTCAATAAATTGATTTCAACCTTACTTTCTTTTGGTAATCGGCCATATAGATGAATCAATTGCAAATGAACCACTGATGAGTTGGATAAGTTGGCAATTCGTTGTAGAGAATAGTTGGTGGAATCCAGTAAATACTGAATAATCCCTTTATAGATGGTGATTTTTTGATCATGAAACATGCGACATACTCCTGTAAAACATGTGTACTAAAGTCCAATTCGCGCCAAATTAACATTTAGCATTATTTGTCGAAACTTATATTAAAACGATATTAATTTTATTATCAATATGTATTTTTAAGAAATTTAAATTAAGATACGATATGATATTGAATGATACCGTTTTATATGATAATTTTTTTACGACATTCGATTACAAGGATAATTTTATGAGTAAGGGATTGTATCAATCGTTTGCTAACCGCTTGATTAGCACCCTCAAAGATAAAGGGCATACCGCTTCTCGCTCTCCAAATGGAATATGTATTAAAACACTAGCTGAGTTTACTGGTGCGTCTGAACAAATCTGTCGGCGTTACATACGAGGGGATGCTTTACCCGATTATGAAAAAGT
>ERZ778022.2070-NODE-2070-length-22523-cov-4.866254_pt1 | contig 22523 bp, 18 predicted proteins | sample MGYA00375752_ERZ778022 | MGnify/ENA primary metagenome ERZ778022 (study PRJEB29350, sample SAMN05389826) | bioreactor metagenome | isolation source: Thiocyanate bioreactor | place: South Africa: University of Cape Town | collected 2014-04-04 ...
CTCCTCCTCGCGCCTGCTGGTCGAGGAAAGCGTCTACGACAAGTTCACGGCACTGGTCGCCGAAAAGGCCAAGCGCATCAAGGTCGGTCACCCGCTCGACCCGGAAACCGTCGTCGGCCCGCTGATCCATCCGGTGCATGAAAAGAAGGTGTTGGAATATATCGAGATCGGCCGTGGCGAAGGTGCGACCGTTGCCGCCGGCGGCGCAAAATTCGATGGTCCGGGCGGCGGCTGCTATGTCTCGCCGACGCTGTTCACCGGCGCCCATAACCAGATGCGCATCGCCCAGGAAGAAATTTTCGGCCCGGTCCTGACCGCCATCCCGTTCAAGGACGAAGCGCAGGCGCTGGAACTGGCCAACGATGTGCAATACGGCCTGACCGGCTATCTCTGGACCAACGACGTCACCCGCGCCTTCCGCTTCACCGATGCGCTGGAAGCCGGCATGATCTGGGTGAATTCCGAAAACGTCCGCCACCTGCCGACGCCGTTCGGCGGCGTCAAGAACTCCGGCATCGGCCGCGACGGCGGCGACTGGTCCTTCGATTTCTACATGGAAACCAAGAACGTCGCCTTCGCCAACTCGGCGCACGCCATCCAGAAACTCGGCGGCTGAGCGCCCACTCGCCGCACCCGACACTTTGAGGAGGAAAACATGGCCTTACCGACACCCAATCTCTACCCGGCCTTCAACATCGTGCGCCTCAGCCACGTCGAACTCGCCGTGACCGATCTCGCCAAGTCGCGCGCCTTCTACGTCGATACGCTCGGCCTGCAGGTGACCGACGAGGACAAGGATACGATCTATCTGCGGGCGCTGGAAGAGCGCGGCCATCACTGCATCGTGCTCAAGAAGGCCGACAAGGCCGAAGCCCGCGACCTCGGCTTCAAGGTCTATTCCGAAGAAGACCTCGACAAGGCCGAGCATTTCTTCAAGGGCAAGGGCCTGCCGGTCGAATGGATCGAGCGTCCTTACCAGAGCCGAACCTTCCGCACCCGCGATCCGCATGGCATTCCGCTGGAGTTCTACTCCAAGATGGACCGTCTGCCGCCGATCCATCAGAAATACGCGCTCTATAAGGGCGTGAAGCCGCTGCGCATCGACCATTTCAACTGCTTTTCGCCCAATGTCGACGAGAGCGTCGCCTTCTACAACGAGATCGGTTTCCGGGTGACGGAATATACCGCCGACGAGGAAACCGGCCGTCTCTGGGCTGCCTGGACGCACCGCAAGGGCGGCGTCCATGACATCGCCTTCACCAACGGCAAGGGCCCGCGCCTGCACCACACCGCCTTCTGGGTGCCGACGCCGCTCAACATCATCGACCTGCTCGACCTGATGTCGACCACCGGTTGGTTGCCGAACATCGAGCGCGGCCCCGGCCGCCACGGCATTTCCAATGCCTTCTTCCTCTATATCCGCGATCCCGATGGCCATCGCATCGAGATCTATTGCTCGGATTATCAGACGGTCGACCCCGACCTGGAGCCGATCAAATGGGATCTGAAGGATCCGCAGCGCCAGACGTTGTGGGGCGCACCGGCGCCGAAATCCTGGTTCGAGGAAGGCAGCTTGTTCGCCGGCGCCGAGCCGCGCGACAGCGTGCTGAAGGCACAGCCGATCGTCGCGCCGTAAGGTAGAATGGCTCCTCACCCTGACCTCTTCCCGCTTGCGGGGAGAGGGGACTTCGTTGAGGAATACGGGGCGGCGAAGCCCCGGCACAGACAGAAAAGCGAGGCGCAGATGGCCAGATTGTTGAGTTTCTCGACCGCCAAGGGCAGCGGTTACGGTTTGCTGAAGGAGGACGGCGTCGTCGATCTCTCGGCGCGGCACGGAAAAACCTGGCCGACGCTGCGCGAGGTCATCGAGGCGGGCGCGCTGGCCAGGCTGGCGGAAGAGGGCGAGGGCCTCCCGGCCGATATCCCGCTCTCCGAGATCACCTACGAGATCCCGATTCCATCGCCGGAAAAGATCATCTGCGTTGGCGTCAATTTCCCCGACCGCAATGAGGAATACAAGGACGGGCAGGCAGCGCCTTCCAATCCCTCGCTGTTCATCCGCTTCCCGCGCTCCTTCACCGGCCATGACCGGCCGCTGATCCGCCCGCCGGAAAGCCCGCAGCTCGATTACGAGGGGGAGGTCACCATCGTCATCGGCAAGGGCGGCCGCCGCATCGCCGAGAAGGATGCGCTCGACCATATCGCCGCGCTCACCCTCTGTAACGAGGGTACGATCCGCGACTGGGTGCGCCACGCGAAGTTCAACGTGACGCAGGGCAAGAATTTCGACGCGACCGGCTCCATCGGCCCCTGGCTGGTGCCCTATACCGACGAGAGCCAGCTTGCCGACATCAGGCTCGAAACCCGCGTCAACGGTGAGGTGCGCCAGCAGGATCGCACCAGCCGGATGATCTTCTCCTTCCGGAAAATCATCAATTACATCTCCACCTTCACGACGCTGGTTCCCGGCGACGTCATCGTCTGCGGCACGCCGACAGGCGCTGGCGCCCGTTTCGATCCGCCGATCTGGCTGAAGCCGGGCGACGTGGTCGAGGTCGAGGCCGAGGGCATCGGCATGCTGCGCAACACCATCGCCGACGAGAAGGTGTAAGCCATGCTGAACGCGCAAGAGATCGAAGCCGCCGCCAGCGCCCTTGATGGCGCCGAGGAAAGCCGCAAGCAGATCGGCCTGCTTTCCTTAAAACATCCCGGCATGAGCATGGACGATGCCTATGCCGTGCAGGCCGCCTGGGTGAAGCAGAAGATCGCCGGCGGCCGCAAGGTCATCGGCTGGAAGATCGGCCTCACCTCCAAGGCGATGCAATATGCCTTGAACATCGACATTCCCGATTCCGGCGTGCTGTTCGACGACATGCTGTTCGAGGACGGTGCGGTCATCCCCGCCGACCGCTTCATTCAGCCGCGCATCGAGGCGGAAATCGCCTTCGTGATAAAGGCGCCGCTGAAAGGCCCCAACGTCTCCATCTTCGACGTACTCAACGCCACGGACTACATCACCCCGGCGCTGGAGATCTTGGACACCCGCGTCTTGCGTGTCGATCCGGAGACGAAGAAGGCGCGCAGCATCGTCGATACGATTTCCGACAATGCCGCCAATGCCGGCATCGTCATCGGCGGGCGGCAGATGCGGCCGGATCAGGTGGACATGCGCTGGATGGGCGCCATCGTTTCGCGCAATGCCGAGGTCGAGGAGACCGGGCTGGGGGCTGGCGTGCTCAACCATCCGGCCCGCGGCATCGCCTGGCTCGCCAATCGCTTGGCACAATATGGCGACGGTATCGAGGCGGGGCAGATCGTGCTTGCCGGCTCGTTCATCCGTCCGGTCGAAGCGCGCCATGGCGATACGATCAATGCCGATTTCGGCCCTTACGGCACGATTGCCTGCCATTTCCTCTAAGGAGTGTTTCCCATGCCTGCTCCCAAGAACACGTTCAAGGCGGCGCTGAAGGAAGGCCGGGCCCAGATCGGCCTGTGGCAGGCGCTGGCCAATCCCTATACGGTGGAAATCTGCGCCGGCGCCGGTTACGACTGGCTGCTGCTCGATGCCGAACATGCGCCCAACGACGTGCCGCTGCTCGTCTCGCAATTGCAGGCGATGAAGGGCACGGCGTCCCATGCCGTCATCCGCCCACCGATCGGCGAGACCTGGATGGTCAAGCAATTGCTCGATATCGGCGCCCAGACATTGCTGATCCCGATGGTCGACAGCCGCGAACAGGCGGAAGCCATGGTCAAGGCCGTGCGCTACCCGCCGCATGGCGTGCGCGGCGTCGGCGCGGCGCTGGCCCGCGCGTCTGCCTTCAACCGCATTCCCGATTACCTGCAGACGGCCAATGACGAGGTCTGCCTGCTGCTACAGGTGGAGAACCGCGCCGGTATCGCCAATCTCGATGCGATCGCCACCACCGAGGGCGTCGACGGCGTCTTCATCGGCCCGGCCGATCTCGCCGCCGACATGGGTTATCTCGGAAAGCCGGGCGCGCCGGAGGTGCAGGCGGCGGTCGAGGATGCGCTGAAGCGCATCCAGGGCCATGGCAAGGCGGCCGGCATCCTGACCGGCGACCTGGCGCTCGCCAAGCGTTACCTCGATCTCGGCGCCACCTTCGTCGCCATCGGCAACGACGTGACGCTGCTCGCCAATGCGACGACCAAGCTGCTCGCCGATTTCAGGGCTGCGGAGGCGGCGGCGCATCCCGGGCCTGACAGCAAGGTCTACTAAGCTCCAAAAACAGAGGCGGTCCGGTCGGGCCGCCTTTTTTCGTTAGAGCGGGATCTGCCAGTGCAGTCTCAGACAAAAGGAAGTGCAGGACCGGACGCGACGGGCGTTCCGCTTCGGCGCATGATCGAACGACAGAAAGGGAGGACCATATGCGTTTCCAGAACAAGGTTGCCATCATCACCGGCGGCGGCACGGGCATCGGGGCGGCGGTGGCGCGGCGCATCGCGTCCGAAGGCGGCAGGATAGCGCTCGTTGGGCGTCGGCCGGAGCCGCTCAGGGCCGTGGCCGAGGAGATCGGCGCCTCCGTCTTCGCCGCCGATGCCGCCGATACCGCCAGCATGAAGGCCGCCGTCACCGCGACCGCCGAGCAGCTCGGCGGCGTCGATATCCTGATCGCCAATGCCGGCGGCCATGGCGTCGGCCCGACCATCTCGATGAGCGACGAAACCTGGGCTCTGGCCACCCGCCTCAACCTCAACACCGCCTTCGTCTCGGCGCGCGAGACGCTGCCGCATCTTATGCGTTCCAAGGGCAGCATCGTCGTGCTGTCGTCGACCGCAGGCCTGTTCGCCGGGCCGGATGCCGCCGGCTATGTCACCATGAAACATGCCTGCATCGGCCTCGCCAAGTCGCTGGCGCGCGATTACGGCCGCCTTGGCGTGCGCACCAATACCGTCTGCCCGGGCTGGGTCTCGACGCCGATGGCGGATGAGGAAATGCAGATGGTCATCGAGAAATTCAAGCTGAACTCGGTGGCCGAGGCCTATGCGCTGGTCACCAAGGACGTGCCGCTCGGCCGCCCGGCGACGGCGGACGAAGTCGCCAATGCCGTCTGCTTCCTGGCCTCGCCCGAGGCGGCGATGATCAACGGCGCCATCCTGACCGTGGACGGCGGCGCCGGGACCGTCGATTTGCCGACGCTGGCTTTTGCCGATTGAGGAAACGCACCACACGGTCATGAAATTCCGAAAGGACCTGCTCACGGTCCGTAAGTGAATTCTAACATTTTAATATCGCCAAGGAGTTTGCCCGATGCGCACAGCCTTCGAAATCGTCAAGAGCCACTACGATGCCAATGATCGCCGCGACTTGGACGGCATGCTTGCCGACATCGCCGAGGATTGCCGCTGGACGGAGATGGACGGCTTTCCCTGCGCCGGCACCTATGTGGGGCCGCAGGCCATCGTCGAGAATGTCTTTGCCGCGCTCGGTTCGGCCTGGGACGATTACACCTTCACGCTCCAGCGGTTGCTGGATGCCGGCGACGATGTGGTGGCGATCGGCAATTATACGGCCCGTTGCAAAGCAACCGGCAAGGCGATGAACGTGCGTGTCGTGCATGTCTGGTGCGTGGCTGACGGCAAAATCCGCCGCTTCGAACAGTTCACCGACACCTTGCGGGTCGCGGAGGCAATGCGCGCCTGAAGGGCGAAAGCTGCGGCCTGGTCCGCCGGCGCTTGCCATCCGCGCCGGCGAAGCAGGTCAGCGCGGACCGCGTGCCATGAAGGCGGCGGCGCGGGCGCCGATCATCATGCAGGGGGCATTGGTGTTGCCGGAGACCAGCGTCGGCATGACAGAGGCGTCGGCGATGCGCAGGCCGTGGACGCCGCGCACCTTCAACTCCGGCGTCACCACCGCCATCGGGTCGTCCTCGCGGCCCATCTTCGCGGTGCCGGCCGGATGGAACACGGTTTTCGCGGTCTGGCGGATATAGGCTTCCAGTGCCGCCGCATCGTTTTCGACGCCGGGGCGCGGCAGGAGGCGGCGCTTGACGATCGCCTGCATGGACGGCGTATCGAGGATGCGGATCGCCGCCTTGACGCCGCGCATCAGCGTCTCGACATCCTCGCGATCGGCAAGCGCATTGGCGTCGAATTCCACCTTGGCGGCGGGATCGGCCGAGACGATGCGGATCGAGCCGCGCGAGCGCGGCCGCAGGTAGCAGGGGCCGATGGAAAAGCCATGGCCCGGCTCCGGCTCGCGGTCGACGAAGCCGATCAGCACCGGCAGGACATGGAACTGCACATCCGGCTGGCCGGTGCCGGCCGTGTCGACGAAACCGCCGCATTCGACGACGTTCGAGGCGAGCAGGCCCTGTTTCGAGGTGAGGTAGCGCAGCATGTGACCGACCGCCTTCAGGCCCTTGTCATGGCCGAGGATGGAGATCGGCTGGCGGGTTTCGGCTTGCACCGGCACTTCCAGATGGTCCTGGTAATTCTCGCCGACGCCGGGCAGGTCGGAGACGACCTCGATGCCGAGCGACGACAGGTGCGCGCCATTGCCGATGCCGGAAAGCTGCAGCAGGCGCGGCGTGGCGATGGCGCCGGCGCAGAGCACGATCTCGCGGGCGGCGCGATGGACGGTGCCGTCGAGCAGCGCGACGCCGACGGCGCGGCGACCTTCGAACACCACCCGCGCCACCTTGCTTTCGGTCAGCACCGTGACGTTCGCCCGCTTTTCCGCCTCGCGCAGGAAGGCCATGGCCGAGCTCCAGCGCCGGCCTTTGTTGGTCGTGCTCTGGTAGAAGCCGACGCCCTCCTGCTCCGCGCCGTTGAAATCCGCATTCGGCTTCAGGCCGGCTTCGACGGCGGCCTTGACGAAAGCTTCCGACAGCGGATGGCGGTGGCGGGGATTGGACACGGCAAGCGTGCCCTCCCGGCCATGATAATCGCCATTCAAGGCCTTGTTGTTTTCCAAGGCCTTGAAGACCGGCAGCACCTCGTCATAGGACCAGCCGCGGCAGCCCATCTGCGACCAGGTGTCGTAGTCGTTGCGATGGCCGCGGATATAGATCATCGCATTGACCGAGGAGCCGCCGCCCAGCACATTGCCTTGCGGCACGATGGAGGGGCGGCCGTTCAGGCCCGCCTGCGGATCGGAGGCATAGGGGTGGATGTCGATGCCCTTGCCCAGCACCTTGAAGAAGGTGGCCGGGATGTGGATCCAGGGATCGCTGTCGCGCCGGCCGGATTCGATCAGCAGCACGCGATTGGCGGGGTTTTCCGAGAGGCGGTTGGCGACGACGCAGCCGGCGGAACCGCCGCCGACGACGATATAATCGTAAACCGTGCTCATCAGCTCAGCACCGTCTGGATGGTGGTGAATTCCTTGAGGCCGTCGACGCCGAATTCGACGCCGATGCCGGATTGCTTGACGCCGCCGAAGGGGGCGTTCGGCTGGATGGCGCCATGCTTGTTGATCCAGACCGAGCCGCATTCGAGCTGCAGCGCCACAGCCCGGGCCTTTTCGGGATCCCCCGACCAGACCGAGCCGCCGAGGCCGGCGGGATTGTCGTTGGCGCGGCGGATCACCTCGTCGAGATCGCGGTAGCGGATGATCGGCAGCACCGGGCCGAACTGCTCCTCGTCCACCAGCCGCACGCCGTTGTCGACATCGGCCACCAGCGTGACCGGATAGAAATAGCCGTCGCCGACCGGCGCCTCGCCGCCGATGAGGATGCGGCCGCCATGGGCCTTGGCATCCTCGACCAGCTCGCGCACCTTGTTGAACTGCATGGCGTTCTGGACGGGGCCGAGAATGCTGGCCTCGTCGAGACCGTCGCCGACGCGGATATTGGCGGCGTAATCGGTCAGCCGCCGGCAGACTTCGTCATAGAGGCTGTCATGGACATAGAGCCGCTTCAGCGCCGCGCAGGTCTGGCCGTTGTTGATGAAGGCGCCCCAGAACAGGCCTTCGGCGATCTTGGCCGGATCGGCATCGGGCAGCACGATGCCGGCATCGTTGCCGCCGAGTTCCAGCGTCAGACGCTTCAGCGTCGCGACCGCCGAGGCCATTACCTTCTTGCCCGTTTCGGTCGAGCCGGTGAAGGTCATCTTGGCGATGCCGGGATGGGCCGAGAGCGCTGCGCCGATGGCATTCTCGCCGGTGACGACGTTGACGACGCCGGCCGGCAGCACCTCGTTGATGATCTCGACCAGGCGGATGGTGGAGAGCGGCGTCAGCGGCGAGGGTTTTATCACCACCGTATTGCCGGCGCGCACGGCCGGGATGATGTGCCAGCAGGCGATCATGACCGGCCAGTTCCACGGCGTGATCGAGCCGGTGACGCCGATCGGCTTGCGGTGAAGCTCGACGCGGCCCTGCTCGTCGTCCTGCACCACCTCGACCGGCAGGCTGAGTTCGGCGGTGTGGCGCGTCCAGGCGAGCGCGCCGCCCAACTCGAAGCGCGAGCCGAGCCCGCTCAGCGGCTTGCCCTGTTCCAGCGTCAGCAGCCGGGCGACCTCGTCGGCATGGTCGGAAAGCTTTTCGGCGATGGCGCGGCAGGCGGCGGCGCGTTCGGCATCCGTCGTCTTCGACCAGCGTTCGAAGGCGCTGCCTGCGGCGGCGACCGCGCGGTCGAGATCGGCTTCGCTCGCCAGCGGCATCAGGCCGACGACCGCGCCGGTCGACGGATTGCGCACTTCGGCGTGATTAAGCGTGGCGACGCGTTCGCCGCCGATGAGCAGCGTGTACTGCTTCAAAGTCCTGTCCTCCCTTGACGTGTCGGGAGGAGTATCGCCGCGCGGCCATCGGCCGTCTTGGGGAGAAGCGCGCCCCGGCTTGGACCGGAGCGCAGCGCCTTACCGTTCCGTGCTTCTCAGCAGGTCGGTGGGCGCGCAGTCGAACAATTCCTTGAAGCTGCGGTTGAAATAGGAAATGTCGTTGAAGCCGGCGGAATAGGCGACCTCGGCGATGGTGCCGCCGGATTTCTGCTCCTTGAGCTGCTCGATCTTTTCCTTGGCGAGCCGCAGCCGCTTGTCGCGGATGACGGTGGTGCAGGTGACGCCCACCCCTTGAAAATCCTGCTGCAGCGTGCGGATCGAGATGCCGAGCCGCGTCGCCAGCCAGCGGGCGGATAGGTCGTTTTCGGTGAGATGCCGGTCGATCAAAAGGTCGACCATCTGCAGCCGCTTGCTGGCGCTGTCATGCAGGGCATGCAGCGGCTCGCTGTCGCGGCTGGAATGAAAGGCCTGGCGGGTGGCGGTGAACATCAGCTGCCGCAGATGCGGCGAGGCGGAATCCGTTTCCGCCGTCATCATGATCTTGGCGATCAGCGCATGCAGCATCTGCGCCATCGGATCGTAGGCGGAGAGTTTGCGGGCGATGTCGAAATGGATGCGGCTGTCGGAATACATCATCTGGCGCGGCAGGTGCAGCGAGATATGGTTGGAGAACCGGCCGCCGAAATAGAAGGTGGTGGGACGGGTGGAATCGACGAGAATGCATTCGCCGATATCGAGGACGGCCTGGCGGTCGCCATGCTCCAGCCCGCAGCTTCCCTCGATCTGGACGATCAGGAACAGATGTTCGTGGGGATCGCGGCGGATGTCGTCCCAGCCACGGCGCACGCAATCGAGATCGTTGGAGACATGGGCGAATTCCATGCCGCAGACATCGATGCGCCGGGCGGCGCCGAGCACGGCGTCGCCGCGCTCGACCGTCTTGGGATTGAAATTGCCGCAGATCGAACGCAGGTCGTCGGCCCACTGGTCGTAGGATACGGTGGACCATGCCTCGGGCACGAGGCTCTTGTGCTGAACGAGATCCAACTTTGCCTCCCAACAAAGATCGGTCGCTTCGCGGCGAACGTGCGGCGGAGGATGCGCCCGGCGCTTGCGGGAGTCAATGTAATTCACCTGTTAAGCAAGTCGGAGTGGCATCGCGTTGGCTTCTTCCGGCGGATATGGCAAAAGCGAAAAGCCATTTTATCGTTTGAGGATAGGACGTCGTGATCACTGGACTTGCCCATGCTGAACTCATCGCGGTGCTGGCGGCCGTTACCGGCGACGCGCCGCGGGTGATGACGGTGCAGGGCGGGTTCGCGCTGCCCTCCGGGCCGTTCGAGCTGGGGCATCGCAGCCTGCAGGCGGGCCTGCGCGAATGGGTCGGCGACCAGACCGGCCATCCGATCGGCTATCTCGAACAGCTCTATACCTTTGCCGACCGCGACCGCACCGACGAGGCGACGGGGCGAACGATCTCGATCAGCTATCTCGGGCTGGTGCGCGAGCAGGCGGCGCCGGGGGCGGGTCGTCCCGGCTGGCATGGCTGGTACGATTATTTCCCGTGGGAAGACCATCGCCAGGGCCGGCCGAAGATTCTGGACGGCATTGCCGCGCGGCTGACGGAATGGGCGGGCGCGGAGCCGAAGCGGCGCGACCTTCGCCAGCGGCGGGTGGATTTCACCTTCGGTCTCTCGGGCGCTGCCTGGAACGAGGATCTGGTGCTGCAGCGCTACGAGCTGATGTACGAGGCCGGGCTGGTGGCCGAGGCCGGCGGCGCGGCGCATCCGGCCGGCGGCCGGCCGATGTTTGCCGATCACCGCCGCATCCTCGCCACCGGCATCGCCCGGCTGCGCGCCAAGATCAAATATCGCCCGGTGGTCTTCGAGCTGATGCCGGAGAATTTCACCCTGCTGCAATTGCAGCGCTCGGTGGAGGCCTTGGCGGGGCTGACCCTGCACAAGCCGAATTTCCGCCGCCTGATCGACCAGCAGGAGCTGATCGAGGAAACCGGCGAGACGACCAGCGGCACCGGCGGCCGGCCGGCCAAGCTGTTTCGTTATCGCCATGCCGTGCTCGAAGAGCGGGCCATGTCGGGCACGAAACTCCCTCTTTCCCGCAATTGACATAAACTCAAATCGAGAATAACACTGCGTCCCTGATATACTCAAAACGAGTATAAAAGGAGTCGCCATGAATTCCCCGGTTTCCGCAGCCTCGCTCTATCATCGTGTCAGCCGCGTCATGCCCCGGGCGGAGTGGATGTCGCACGAGGCGGATGTCGAGGCCATCCTCGACCTGAAGCGCCGCCGCAATGCGGTGATCCTCGCCCACAACTACCAGACGCCGGATATTTTCCACGGCGTCGCCGATATTGTTGGCGACAGCCTGGCGCTGGCGCGCAAGGCGGTGGAGGTCGATGCCGATGTCATCGTGCTGGCCGGGGTGCATTTCATGGCGGAGACGGCAAAACTCCTGAACCCCTCGAAGACGGTGCTGATCCCTGACATGCAGGCAGGCTGCTCGCTGGCGGATTCGATCACGCCCGAAGACGTGGCGCTGCTGCGGCAAGCCCATCCCGGCGTGCCGATCATCACTTATGTCAACACCTCGGCGGCGGTGAAGGCGGCCTCCGACATCTGCTGCACCTCGGGCAATGCCCGCAAGGTGGTGGAGTCGCTCGGCGTGCCCAAGGTCTTGATGATCCCCGACGAATATCTGGCGCGCAACGTGGCGCGGGAGACGAATGTCGAGATCCTTGCCTGGCATGGGCATTGCGAGGTGCATGAACTGTTCAACGTGCAGGATGTGCGCGACCTGCGCGAGGCCCATCCCGGGGTCGTCGTGCTCGCCCATCCGGAATGCCCGCCGGACGTGGTGGCGGAAGCCGATTTCGCCGGCTCGACGGCGGTCATGTCGGATTATGTCGGCGACAAGAAGCCGGCCCGCGTCGTGCTGCTCACCGAATGCTCGATGAGCGACAATGTCGCCGTGCAGCACCCGGCGGTGGAGTTCATCCGCCCCTGCAATCTGTGTCCGCATATGAAGCGCATCACGCTCGCCAATATCCGCACCGCGCTGGAGGAAAACCGTCATGAAGTGACGGTCGATCCCGCGGTGGCCGAGGGCGCGCGCCGCGCGGTGGAAAGGATGCTTGCGATATGACCGAATTTTTGGACAGGCTCGCCGGCCGCGTTGCCGTGGTCGGTAGCGGGCTGGCGGGGTTGATGACCGCGTTGGCGCTTGCCCCGCGTCCCGTTGTGTTCCTCACCCGCGCCGGGCTGGGCGAGGAAACGTCGAGCGCCTGGGCGCAGGGCGGCATCGCCGCCGCCATCGGCGCGGATGATGCCGTCGGCCTGCATCTGGCCGATACGCTCGCCGCCGGCGCCGGGCTTTGCGACGAGGCCGCAGCCTCCGCCATTCTGGCGCGGGCGCCCGATCTTGTCGCCCGTCTCGAAGCCTTCGGCGTCCGCTTCGACCGCGATGCGGATGGCGCATATGCCCTCGGGCTGGAGGCAGCGCATAGCCGCCGCCGCATTCTCCATGCCGAGGGTGACAATTCCGGGGCCGCAATCATCCGGCCGCTGATCGCCGCTGTCAAAAACACGCCATCCATCGCTGTTCTCTCCGGTTTCGAAGTCCGTCGCCTCGTGATGCGGGACGGAAAAATCGCCGGGCTGCTCGGCAGCCATGCCGGCGGCGCGGCCTTGCTGTCGACTGCGCAGGTGGTGCTGGCGACCGGCGGGCTCGGCGGGCTTTACGAGGCGACGACCAATCCGGCCGGCAATTGGGGGCAGGGCATCATGCTGGCCGCGCGCGCCGGGGCGGCGCTGGCGGATATGGAATTCGTGCAGTTCCACCCGACCGCGCTCGACGGTCCCGGCCGTCCCCTGGGACTGGTCAGCGAGGCGGTGCGCGGCGAGGGCGCGATCCTCATCAACGAGCGCGGCGAGCGCTTCATGGCCGACCGGCCGGGCGCGGAGCTGGCGCCGCGCGATGTCGTGGCCCGCGCCATCAGTGCCGAAATCGCCCGGGGCGGTCGCGTCTTCCTCGATGCGCGGCCTGCGCGGGGTGATCGCTTCGCGGCGCGCTTTCCGCGCATCGACGGGCTTTGCCGGCAGGCCGGCATCGATCCGGCCCGCCAGCCGATCCCGGTGCGACCGGCCGTGCATTACCATATGGGCGGCGTCGCCACCGATCTCAGCGGACGCAGCTCCGTCGAGGGCCTCTGGGTCGTCGGCGAGGCCGGTGCGACCGGCCTGCACGGCGCCAATCGGCTGGCCAGCAATTCGCTGCTCGAAGCGGCGGTCATGGGCTTGAACGCCGCCGAGGATATTGCTGGGCTGCCGGTGGGCGAAGCCCGGCCGGTCGCCGATGCGGTCCTACCGCCATCAGCCGATCCGGCGGCGGTGCGCGCCGTGGTGTCGCGTCACCTCTCCGTCCTGCGCGACGGCGAAAATCTGCGTGATGCCGTCGAAGCCCTGCTGCCGCTGGTGGAGGCGGAGGGGGTCGCGAGCGACCCGGCTATGGTGGCGCTCTCCATCGCCGTCTTCGCGCTGCTGCGCGCGGAATCGCGCGGTGCCCATGCCCGCACCGATCATCCCCTGACCGCGCCGCTGCCTGCGCGGCAGCGCATGACCTTTGCCGAAGTCTGCGCCCATGCCGGCGCGACGCTCACCCATCCCCTTGCCCGGAGTGCCTGAGATGTTCCTTGCTCCCCTGCCGCATGTGATCCTCGAACCCATCGTGCGCGCGGCGCTGATCGAGGATCTCGGCCTTGCCGGCGACATCACCTCGAATGCGGTCATCCCGGCCGAGCATCGCTCGACGCTGGTGGCGGTGGCGCGCCAGCCGGGCGTGGTCGCCGGCCTCGATGCCGCCGAACTGGCCTTCCGGCTGGTCGATCCGGCGCTGACCGTCATCCGCCATGTCGCCGATGGCGCAAGGCTTTCGCCGGGCGAGCGCATCCTCACCGTCGAGGGGCCGTCGCGGCTGCTGCTGACCGGGGAGCGCACGGCGCTGAATTTCCTCGGCCATCTCTCCGGCATCGCCAGCGTCACCGCCGGCATCGTCGCGGCCGTTGCCGGCACCAAGGCCTCCGTCGTCTGCACCCGCAAGACGACGCCGGGCCTGCGGGCGCTGGAAAAGCAGGCGGTGCGCGCCGGCGGCGGCATGAACCACCGCTTCGCGCTCTACGACGCCGTGCTGATCAAGGACAATCACGTCGCCATTGCCGGCGGCGTAAAAGAGGCGATCCGCCGCGCCAAGGCCAATGTCGGCCATCTCGTCAAGATCGAGGTCGAGGTCGATACGCTCGACCAGCTGCGTGAGGTGATGGCCGAGGGCGTCGATGCCGTGCTGCTCGACAACATGACGCCCGACCTGCTGCGCGAAGCGGTCGGCATCATCGATAACAGGGCGATTGCCGAGGCCTCCGGCGGCATCACGCCGGCGACCGCCGCCGCGATTGCCGAAAGCGGCGTCGACCTGCTCTCGGTCGGCTGGATCACCCACAGCGCCCCGACGCTGGACATCGGCCTCGACTATGTCGGCTCGGCCTGACGGCGTTTGCTGTCAGCGCTGTCCAAAATAGGTGGAAATCGCCTGGATCCGGGTGGCGACGCCCAGTTTGCGCAGGATTTCCCCCATGTGATAATCGATGCCGCGCTTCGACATGCCCATGATCGTGGCGATATCGCTGTTGGATTTTCCCTCCGCCGCCCATTTAAGGATCTCAAGCTGGGTGGCGGTGAGAAGCCGCCCGGCAATGCTCTCCTCGATGGCCGAAGCCTTGCCGAGGCCGAGCAGTTCGGCACGCATCATCGCCGCCTGGGTGACGATCGACACGGCTTTGACGATATCAAGTGAAAAGCTCTGCGCCGTCGCCATCTCGGCGGAGATACCACTCATGGTATTGCCGGTGGCGACATGGACGATGACGCCGCTCTGGATGCCGCCATCGCGCAGAAAACCCATGTAGCGCTGGTAATCGGTGTCGGTGGGATTATCGGCCGCACTCCAGGCGAAGGTGTTGCATTCCAGTATCGAGCGTCTCAGCAGCGGATTGGTCGCGTTCCAGTCCTCGCGGCGATAGGCCTCGAAAAAATCCCCCGCCCAGGCGCAGCAGGTGGGATCGTAAACCAGCTCGTCCTTGTCCTTCTTGAAGCAACTGAAATGGAAGGACTGAAAACCCAGATCTCCCAATGCCCGGGAAATCGCGTTTCCGAGTTCGTCCTTGTCTTTCGCTGATCGTATCTGCTCGACGGCTTTTTCCGAAAGGAAAAGGTACTTGTTATGCATTCCGACCCGAAGCGATGAACTGTTCTGCCTGCCGCCCGCCAATATTACGATTGCCATATCGCAAGTTGCAAGAGCTATTCGGGACAATCGAACGAACGCAATGATTGTATTTCGTTCGAGAAATTCGCCTGTGGCGAGCTTTCGAGCAAGGAACGAGGCCGGGACTTTCAAAACCGCCCGGTAAAGCTATTGGATAAGAGGCTGGAACAACTGGCAAAATCGGCGCATCCGATGGGAATAGCCCGCCAAACCTTTGATTTGCGCCGAATTCTATTGTTCTGCGACGCGATTAACAAGTGTTTACCCTAGCGGTTTGCGCGGTCGCCGGCTGCGGCGAAAATGGCGGACCGGCCCGTTGCCCGGTAGCGGGGTGGCAGCCAGACACGGAGCATGGACATCGATTCCATGTCCGCTGTTTCGCCGACGCCGACGGGAAACAAGCCGCCGCCGCGCAATACGGAGGGAGTGAACATCGCGGGTTGCAAGCCGACCGCAGGCATCTGGAGGAGGTGGTCGGGCCAAGCCATCGGCCGGTGACGACGGGGGCGGTGAAAGAAAAGACTGCAGGCATGAGGGGAGGAATGTCGGAAAATGCTGGACAAGAACAAACCGGAACCCGGATGGCGGTTCCAGGGCAGCGGTTTCGAAAGCATGCACGATACGCTGACTGCGGAATTCGGGGGCTTCGACGCCGCGCCCACGACGGCGCTTCGGGATTTCCGCTGGCGGGCGGATTTGCGCTCCAACGGCCTGATGACGCTGGTCAGCGGCCATTATCGCGGCGAGTGGGATCTGCGCTCCAATAGCGACACGCCGGAAATGCTGTCGATCGCCCTGCCGCGCATGGGGGCGCTGAACGCCAGGCTTGGCCAGACCACGATCGAGGGCTTTCCCGGCCGCATCACGCTCACCAACAATTGCGAGGCGGAGCGCTTTTTCGTGCGCGGCGACCTCAATGTCCACGATGTCGTCTTCCTCGACTGGTCGCTGGTCTCCCAGACCGTCGCAGCCCTGATCGACAAGCCGTTCAGCGGTTCGCTCGATCTTCGCCCCATCCTCGACACCGCCACCCGGGAAGGGCAGGTGATCGACATGCTGCTCCAGACCGTGATCGACGGCATGCGCCATGGCGGGCCGCTGCTGCAATCGCCGCTGGCCATGGCGCATCTGGCGCAGGCGCTGACCGATCTGCTGGCGCGCAACGTGCCGCATCGCTTTTCCTACCTGCTCGACCAGACCCCGTCACTCATCGCGCCGCGCCACATTCTCCGCGCTGTCGAATTCATGCGTACCTATATCGACAAGCCGATCACCATGGGCATGGTCGCCGCCGATGCCGGCATTTCGGTGCGGGCGCTGGAAAACGGCTTTCGCGCTTTCAAGGACACGACGCCGGCGGCCTATCTGCGCGGCATCCGTCTGGAGGCGGCGCGCTGAACGACCGCTCCGTGAAGGCGATCTGTCTGAAATGGGGCTTCTTCCATTTTGGCCGGTTTTCCGCGACCTACCGCATGGCCTATGGCGAAAGCCCGTCGGATACGAAGCGGCGCGCCGCGCTGGAACAGCCGCTCAGCCGGGTATAATTTGTCCGATTTCCTCAAACATATCCCTTTTGCGCAGCCAAAAACGGCGCGTCCTGCAGAGCTAGTGTTTTCTTTACTTTCCGCAACCAGGGTCAACTCATGCGGGAACCCCGATATCCACGCGGGTATTCGAACCCGATGCTTTCCTTCACGCCGCTCGAATGAATTGAAGCGGCATTCCTCACATGCGGCGGGCCGGATGTCTCGGTCTGCGGTCCCGGTCGGCAAGCCGAAAACCTCGGATGCTCGCGATCCCCGTGTTCGCCGCCGCATGCCATGGCGACTTCGGGATTGGCGCATCGACCGGACCGCAACCGCCATTTTCAGATATAAAGGTCAGGCAATGTCTTTTCTGACAAGCGCAAAAATCAAGGTCAAAATATTGTCGGTGCTGACGGCCGTTTCGGTGGTCGCTCTTGGTGGTGCAGCCTATATGGGCCGAGAATTCCAGACCAGCGACACGGTCTATACGCGGTTCGTGAATGCGGATGCGGTCGCGCTGCGCCAGATCGCCCGCGCCGACCGCAATTTCGTCAGCCTCTTCTACGATGCCTACAGGACAGGTCTTCACGATCCTCAATCCGGCGAAATCGGCTTCGCACTCGACGACCTCAAGACGAATTCGCAACAGATGTACGAACGGATGAACGAAGCCAGGGGTCACCTGCCCGAAAAGGCGGCCGCAATCGACGGTTTCGTCGCCGAGATGCACGGCATCGAGACGGCTCTGCAAGCCTTGGTCGATGGAAACGCCAGGGGCGAGGCGCAGGCCTTCCGCGAAAGGATCGCCGATCTCGATATGCAGGCCGCCGATTTCGGCAAGCGCCTGCGCGCCTTCACCGACGCGTTGCGCATCGAGCTGGAAAAGCGGGCGGCAGCGATTTCGGACGGCAACAGCAGCACCGTCATCTATTCGCTGGCGGTGATCGCGGCCGCGCTCGCCGCCTCCTTCGGCGCCGGCCTGCTGGTCGCCACGCGCGGGATCACCGGGCCGCTCGGCAGCCTGCAGGAACGGATGCGCAGCCTCGCCAGCGGCGATGTGCAGGACGCCATTCCCGGCATGACGCGCGGCGACGAGGTCGGTCAGATGGCCAAGGCCGTCGAGGTCTTCCAGCAGAATGCCCGCGAGCGCATCCGGCTTGAGCAGGAAGCCGACGCCAATCGCAGCCTGTCGGAGAAGGAGCGCCTGGCGCGCGAGGAGCAGCGCGCCCGCGAGGCCGCCGATGTCCGCTTTGCCGTCGACAACCTGGCGATCGCGCTTGCCAAGCTGTCGGACGGCGACGTCTCCTATCGCATCGAACAGCCGTTCACCGAGACGCTGGATGCGGTGCGCAGCGATTTCAACGCATCCGCGGGCAAGCTGCAGGAGGCGCTGGCCAGCGTTTCCGAAAACGCCCGCGGCATCGATGCCGGCGCCAGGGAAATCCGCGCGGCCGCCGACGATCTTGCCAAGCGCACCGAGCAGCAGGCGGCGGCCGTCGAGGAAACCGCCGCAGCCCTGGAGCAGATCACCACGACGGTCAAGGATTCCACCCGCCGTGCCCAGGAAGCCGGCGCGCTTGCCAACCGCGCCCGCCACGATGCCGAGCAATCCGGCGAGGTGGTGCGCCGCGCCATCGGGGCGATGGAGCGCATCGAAAAGTCCTCCGAGGAGATCGCCAACATCATCGGCGTGATTGACGAGATCGCCTTCCAGACCAATCTCCTGGCGTTGAATGCCGGCGTGGAAGCAGCGCGCGCGGGCGAAGCCGGCAAGGGCTTCGCCGTCGTCGCCCAGGAAGTGCGCGAACTGGCGCAGCGCTCGGCCCATGCCGCCAAGGAGATCAAGGCGCTGATCACCACCTCGAACGGCCAGGTGCAGGAAGGCGTCGAACTGGTCGGCGAGACCGGCAAGGCGCTCACGACCATCGTCTCGGAGGTTCACGACATCGACCGCAATATCGCTGCGATCGTCGAGGCGGCGCAGGAACAGTCCTCCGGCCTGCAGCAGATCAATACCGCCGTCAATCAGATGGACCAGGACACGCAGCGCAACGCGGCCATGGTCGAGGAGTCGACAGCTGCCAGCCATGGGCTGGCGCGCGAGGTCGCCTCGCTCAACCAGTTGCTGGCGCAGTTCAAGCTCGGCACTGCCGCTGCCGCACCCCGCCCGGTGCGAACTGTGTCCGGCGCCGAAGCTCCGGTCGCTTCGCCGGTGCGCGCGCTGGGCCGCAAGGTCGCGGCCGCCTTCGCCGGCAATGCCGCCGTGGCGGCGCAGGATAACTGGCAGGAGTTCTGAGTCCGCGATAACCGTAAAAACCCTCCGCACAACCGTGCGGAGGGTTTTTCGCCGAAAATAACAAGGGAAAGATGCAGGTTTGATAGAAGGCGACTGGCTGTCTTTGCAAAGATTTAGGGAAATTGTCTCACGTTTTCGCGACAGAAGGGAGATCCCATTGGGAGCGGCGCGAATTCTTTTCGGTCTTTTGGTTCCTGCATTCCTGGTCGCGCATGGCGCTCTGGCGGGCGACCTGCCCGCGCCGACCGGAGCGCCGATCCTCAGCATTTCCGGAAAGATCGCCATCACCAACACGGGCGACAGGGCCGAATTCGACCTCGCCATGCTGGAGGCGATGCGGCAGGCGACGGTGATCACCCATGCGCCCTGGTATGACGGCACGCTGAGATTCGACGGCGTGCCGCTGGCCGAGCTGATGGAGCGGGTCGGCGCCACCGGCACGACGGTAACGGCGGTGGCCCTCAACGATTATGTCGTGGATATCCCGATCGAGGATTTCGGGCGTTTCGGGGTCGTGCTGGCGCTGAAGCAGGATGGCGCCTATATGCCGGTGCGTGGCAAGGGGCCGCTGTTCATCATCTATCCCTTCGATTCCGATCCGCGGTTGCAGGCCGAGATCTTCTATCGCCGCGCCGCCTGGCAGGTGCGCCGGCTGGTGGCCCGGTAGGTGGCGCCATGAAGAAACTGCTCGCCATCGTCATCGTCTGCTTTATCGTCGCCACGAGCTATATCGCCTATGTGATCACGCAGCGGCAGGCGATGCTGAAGAACGTCGCCCATCACAACGATTCCTGGGCGGTGAGCCAGTCGGTGTCCGAATACATGCGGCTGGAGCATCGCCTGGCCGCTTACGGGCTCGGCGTCGAAAGCGGCACGCTCGACGAGGTGCGGCTGCGCCTCGACATCATGATCGGCCGGCTGGATATCCTCCAGCACGGCACGCTGCGGCAACTGATCGACGCCGATCCGCACCAGCAGGAGACGCTCGACCGGCTGCATCAGGTGCTGACGAAGCTGGAGGCGGGGGTCTACGGCGACGCGCCGCTCGACGTGCGCGCCATGCTGGCCGAGATGGCCGACCTCGATGGCGCCATGACGGCCATGGCGTCCTATGCCGCCGAATACGACGCCCAGCGTATCGATACGCAATACGAGGCGCTGACCCGGCTGCATCGGATTTATACCGGGCTGGCCGGCGGCCTGATCGTCTGCGGCATCAGCCTGATCGTCCTGTTGCTTTATCACAACCGGCTGCTCAACCGCGCCCATGACGGCATGCAGGTTCTGGCTGCCGACCTGCGCATCGCCTCGGGCGAATTGCAGGTGCGCAACGACAAGCTCGCTCATGCCGCCCATCACGACGCGCTGACGGGGCTTCCCAACCGGATGCTGTTTCGCGAGCAACTGGAAGCGCGCATCGCGGCCCGCGCGGAAGGGATCCATGTCGCCATTCTGCTGCTCGACCTCGACGGCTGCAAGAACGTCAACGACACGCTCGGCCACGATACCGGCGATGCGCTGTTGCGGGCGGTGGCCGGGCGGCTGTCGCGGCTGGTCGAACCCGGCGATCTCGTCTGCCGGCTGGGCGGCGACGAGTTTATCGTCCTCAGCGCCGCTTTGTCGGAGCGCGAGGCCTGCGCTTTGGCCGATCGGGTGATCGCCGAGATCGCGCTGCCTTACCTGCTGGCCGAGCGCGAGATCGCCGTCGCCACCAGCGTCGGGCTGGCGCTGTCGCAGGAGGGTGTCGGGTCGGACGAACTGCTCAAGCATGCCGATCTCGCGCTTTACGAAGCAAAGCGGCTGGGGCGTGGACGCGTCTGCGTCTTCCGGCCGGAGCTTCATACCCGCATCCTTGACCGCACCTCCTTCGAGGTCGATTTGCAAAAGGCGCTCGCCAATGGCGAGATGGAGGTGTTTTACCAGCCGGTGGTCGATGCCGGCACGCGCGCGGTCAGCGGCTACGAGGCGCTGCTGCGCTGGAACCACCCGCTGCGCGGCCAGGTGGCGCCCTCCGATTTCATCCCGGTCGCCGAGGAGACCGGCATCATCCAGGAGCTCGGCGAATGGGTGCTGCGCACCGCCTGCGCCGATGCCGCGCGCTGGCCGGCGCCGTTGAAGGTCGCCGTCAACCTGTCGCCGGTGCAGTTCCGCAGCAAGGCGCTGGTGCAGACGGTGACGTCGGCGCTCGCCCATGGCCGGCTCGAGCCCGGCCGGCTGGAACTGGAAATCACCGAATCCGTGCTGCTCGACCGCAACGCGCAGACGCTGCAGACGCTCAGAAGCCTGAAGGGGCTCGGCTCCCAGATCGCCATGGACGATTTCGGCACCGGCTATTCCTCGCTCGGCTGCCTGCGTGGCTTTCCCTTCGACAAGATCAAGATCGTGCGTGCCTTCATCCGCGACGTCACCACCGGTTCGGATGCGATCGCCAGCGTCGAGCTGGTCATCGGCGTCGCCCGCAACCTCGGCATGGCAACGACCGCCGAGGGCATCGAGACCGAAGAGCAGTTCGAATGCCTGAAACGGCTGGGCTGCGACCAGATGCAGGGATATCTCTTCGGCCGGCCGATGCCGCTTGGCGACCTGCCTGAGCTTGGCGAGACACCAGCCCACGAGCCGGCCACAAGAGCCGGCGTTTTCCTGCCGCCGCTGTCACGCATCGGCCTCGGCTGACCAATCCTCCACGCATGAAAAAAGCGCCCGCCTTGCGGCGGACGCTTTCTGTTCGATAGCACTGCCCGATCAGGTACGGGGCTTGAGGTTTTCCGGGTCGTAAAGCGGCTTGTATCCGATACCGACCACCTCGACCGGATAGGTCTCTGCGAAATATTCGACCTGCAGCTTGCGGCCGACCTGGCAATGCGACCAGGGCAGGTAGGCGAGCGCAATGTTCTTGCCGATGGTCGGGCCGAAGGCGATGGAGGTCGTGTAGGAGCGGCGGCCGAGTTCGTCGACCAGCACCGCGCCGGTGTCCGGATCGATGACCGGCAGCGAGCCGACCGGATACCGCTTCACGCCCTTGGCGTCGGTGTTTTCGGTCATGACCAGCGTGCAGAGCATGGCCGGCTGGCGGTCGCGGGCCTTGTATTCCAGATGCTTGGCTTTGCCGCGGAAGTCGGCGTCCTTGACCTTCGGGCGAGCGAGATCGGCCTCGATCAGGTTGTATTGGGTCAGCAGGTCGGCGTTCTGCAGGCGCAGGCTCTTTTCCATGCGGCGCGAGTTGGCATAGGTCTCGACGCCGAAGGCCATGACGCCGGTGGAGCGCAGCGCATCCCAGACGGCGAGGCCGTCCTCGTATTTCATGTGCAGCTCCCAGCCCTGCTCGCCGACATAGGAAATGCGGAAGGCGGTGACCGGCTTGCCGGCGATCTCGATCTGCTTGATCGATGCGAAGGGGAAGTTTTCGACATCGAGGCCGGCGGGATCGGCAACCACCTTCTTCAGCGTCTCGCGGGCGTTCGGGCCCCAGATGCCGATGGTGATGAACTTTTCCGAGACGTCGGTGATGGTGACGTCGAGGCCGCGATCCTCGGCGACGCGCTTCATATAGTGGAAGTCGCGCGGACCGGCATCGGCGCCGTTGACGAGGCGGCAGCGATCGGCCATGCGGATGACGGTGA
>ERZ778022.2077-NODE-2077-length-22465-cov-4.091075_pt1 | contig 22465 bp, 19 predicted proteins | sample MGYA00375752_ERZ778022 | MGnify/ENA primary metagenome ERZ778022 (study PRJEB29350, sample SAMN05389826) | bioreactor metagenome | isolation source: Thiocyanate bioreactor | place: South Africa: University of Cape Town | collected 2014-04-04 ...
TTGATGCCCGCCGAGCCGTTGGACAGGTTGAGGCGCGAATTGGCCGGCTTGGTCGAGCCGGCGAGCTGCGGCATCTGGTTGACGAAGTCGGCGATGTTGTTCGTCGGCGACGTGTTCTGGATGTCCTGCTGCGTCAGCACGGTGAGCGGCGTCGGGGCCTGGAAGCCGTCGCGGCGGATGCGCGTGCCGGTGACGAGGATCTGGCCTTCCTCGGCGGCCGCCGCCTGGGCGGCCGCCTGCGGCGTCTGCGGATCGCTGGCCTGCGCCCAGGCCGGCAGCGCGATCGCCATGGCCGCGAAAGCCGTGCTGCTGGCCAGAGCCTTCCTAAACGCCGTTGCTTCGATCATTTCCTAAAACCCCCTGAAGCCCGCAATATCCCGCGCGGTGAAAGGGCATTAGGTACCAAGAATGTTGCGGCGCGCCATAGTTTCTGTTCCCCGCCCCATAACCCCGGGGCATCAAATGTGACAATTGCCTGCGAAAACGTGACAGGACTGCAACACAAGCCTGCCAGACTGGCCATTGACTGCGTGCCCGCCCCGGCCGAGCGTTAGGGAAACCAGCCCCAGGGGAACCCTTGATGCCGCATTTCGACCGTCCGGTGCCGCGTGACTGACGCGCCGAGTCTTTCCGCGGCACCGGCGATCCGCCCGGGTTTCGGCCGGCTGGCGCTGTACCTGCTGCTCGGTTTCGCCGCCGGCCTGCCCTTCTACATGTTCAACGCCGTGCTGCTGCTGCGGCTGGCCAAGCACGGCGTGGACATCGTGACGGTGGGCTTCTTCGCCTGGGTGGCGCTGCTGCCAACCTTCAAGTTCGCCTGGGCGCCGCTGCTCGACAAATATGACGTGCCGGGCTTCGGCCGCTTCTGGGGCAAGCGGCGCGGCTGGATCATGCTGTCGCAACTGGGCATCTTCCTCTCGACCGTGGCGATGGCGCTCACCTCGTCCGATGCCAATCTGCAAGTCACCGCGCTGTTCGCGGTGCTGCTCGCCTTCTGGACCACTACGCTGGAAGTCGCCGCCGATGCCTGGCGCATCGAGCTGGCGCCGACCCAGGAGGAGCAGGGCCCGATGGTGGCGGCGAACCTGTGGGGCTATCGCAGCGCCATGGTCGCGGCCGGCAGCGGCGCGATCTACATGGCGGCGAAGAGCGACTGGACCACTGCCTATCTGGTGATCGCGGCGGCCGCCTTCCTCCCCTTCCCCATCCTTGCCTGCATGCGGCCCGATCCCGCGCATGGCGGCGGGCGCGGCACGGCGCTCGTCACCGGCATCCTCGCCAGCGCGGTGGTGCTCGGCGGGAGCCTCGTGGTCACCGCCGCGGTTGGCTGGGCGCTGCTTGCCGCGATGGGGTCGGTCGGGCTCGATAATCCGGACATCGTCAAATACTGGGTATTCGCGGTTGCGCTGCTGCCCTTCGTCGCGCTGGGCGCGGCGGTGCCGTGGATCAGGAATCTCCCGCCGAGCCACCGGCTGCTCACCACCTCGGGGCTCGCCCCCTATCTCAATGTCGCCTGGCGCTATGGGCTGGTGGTGATCCCGATCCTCTTGTTCGTCTCGGTCTATCGCATGGGCGACGTGATGGCGCTCACCCTCTCGCATCCGCTGTTCAACGCGCTGGGCTACAGCCTGGAGGCCATCGCGGTGGCCGATGGCGCGGTGGCACTGCTCTCGTCCATGCTCGGCGTGGCGCTGGGCGGCTGGCTGGCGGCCAAGGCGCCGATGGGCTGGGCATTGGTGATCGGCGCGATCATGTCGGCGCTCAGCAACTGGATCTTCGCCTGGCTCGCCTATCAGGCGCCGGGCGGACCGGTCTGGTTCTCGCTCCTCGGCGTGCAGGTGACGGCGGGCGATTTCGACCTGTACCTCGCCATGGCGCTCGACCAGTTCGGGCATGGTTTCGAGGGAGCGGTGTTCGTCGTCTACCTGTCCCTGCTGGTGAACCCGCGCTTCCCGGGCACGCAATACGCGCTGCTCTCCGGCCTCGCCTTCCTGATCCCCAGGCTGCTCGCCGGCCTTTCGGGCGTGTTCCAGAAGGCGATCGGCTATGACGGCTTCTTCATCATGGCCGGCACTATGAGCGTCGCGGCGCTGGTCTTCGTGCCGTTTATCGTACGGGCGAAGCCCCGGCCCGACGGCGAGGCGGTGGCGGCATGATCGACACAGCCTTCGCCCCCGCCGCCGAAGCGGTGGCCGCCGGACGCATCCCCGGCGCCACGCTGGGCGTGGTGGCGGCGGACGGGCGCCGCTGGGTGACGCATGCCGGCATGGCCGCGCTCGTCCCCGAGCCCGAGGCGCTGACGCTCGACCATTGGTTCGACCTCGCCTCGGTCTCCAAGGTGGTGGCGACGACCACGATGGTCCTGCGCCTGGCCGAGGAGGGGCGGATCGACCTCGACGCCCCGCTGACCACCGCGATCCCGGACCTGCGCCAATATGACGTGGCGGGCGCCTATGAGCGCACCCTGACGTTCCGCGACTGCCTGGCGCACCGCACGCTGTTCCCCGCGGTCGAGCCGATCTACACCTATGGCGACGATCCGCAGCGGCTGCGCGCCTTCGTGCTCCAGCGCGAATGGAAGCATATCCCCGAGCCGGTCTATTCGGACATCAACTTCCTGCTGCTCGGCATCGCGATCGAGCGCGTGACGGGCAAGGCGCTGGGCGAATGGCCGCTGGGCCCGGGCCTGCACTACGGCCCGCCGCCGGGGCCGGCCGTGGCGACCGAGCGGTGCATGTGGCGGAACCGCGTGCTCAAGGGCGAGGTGCATGACGAGAATTGCGCGGCGATGGGCGGGCAGACCGGCCATGCCGGGCTGTTCGGCACCGTGGCCGGGGTGCTCGACTTCGCGCAGGGCGTGCTCACCGGCAGCTTCTCGCCGATGATGCTCGAAGCGATCCGCACCCCGCAATATTCGCACCGCACCTGCGGCTGGGAACGCAAGTTCGCGGGCTGGTCGGGCGGCCAGGCCTGTTCGGACGAGACGATCGGGCACACCGGCTTCACCGGCACCGGGCTGTGGATCGACTTCGGGCGCGGCATCGCCTGGACCCTGCTCACCAACCGCGTCCACCCGACGCGCCATTTCGACAGCGGCATCTTCGTGCTGCGCCCCGCGACGGGGGATGCCGTCATCAACGCCTGGGAGGCCCCATGATCTCTTTGCTCGCGCTCGCCATCGCCCTGTCCGGGCCGGATAGCGATACGCCCACCCCTGCCGACCGGCTGGCGCACGACCAGATGCTGGTGCTGGACACGCATCTCGACACGCCCGAGCTGTTCGAGCATCCGGGCTGGAAGTTCGATCGCTGGCACGACCGCGATTTCGACAAGAGCCAGGTCGACCTGCCGCGCATGGAGCAGGGCGGGCTCGATGGCGGCTTCTTCGTGATCTATACCGGACAGGGTCCGCTGACGCCGGAAGGCTATGCCAAAGCGCGCAACGCGGCGCTCACGCGCGAGATGTGGATCCAGCGCGTCGTGGCCGCCAATGCCGACAAGATGGAGTTCGCCACCACCCCCGAGGATGCCCATCGCATCGCCAAGGCGGGCAAGCGCATCGTCTTCCAGTCGATCGAGAACAGCTATCCGCTGGGCACCGACCTGAGCCTGCTCAAATGGTATTACGACCAGGGCGGGCGGATGGCCGGGCCGATCCATTTCCGCAACAACCAGTTCGGCGACAGCGCCACCGACAAGGTGAAGCAGTGGAACGGCCTCTCCCCCCTTGGCAAGCAATGGGTGGCCGAGATGAACCGGCTGGGCATGCTGATCGACGTCAGCCATTCCTCCGACGACGTGTTCGACCAGGCGCTGGCGCTCTCCAAGGTGCCGATCATCGCCTCGCACTCGGGGCCTCGCGCGATCTTCAACCATCCGCGCAACCTGGACGACGAGCGCATGCGCAAGCTCGCCAAGGCGGGCGGCGTGCTGCAGGTGAACAGCGTCTATCTGGTCGAGGCGACCATGACGAGGCCCGCAACAAGATCTCCGACCGGCAGGACGACTGGTGGGCGCTTTCGGCCGCCGACCAGCGCCAACTGATCGCCGACAAGGCCAAGGCGGACGCGACCAACCCCTATCAGGGGGCCGATTTCGAACTGTTCATGAAGAGCCTGCTCCACTGCATCGCAGTGATGGGCGTCGACCATGTCGGCATCGGCGCCGATTGGGACGGCGGCGGCGGCGTGCGCGGCATGGAGGACATCACCGCCCTGCCGAAGATCACCGCCCGCCTGCGCCGCGAGGGCTTCTCCGATACCGATATCGAGAAGATCTGGAGCGGAAACGTGCTGCGCGTGCTGAAGCAGGCCGAGGACTGGGCGGCAAAGAACAAGTGACGCAATATCCCTCTCCCGCTTGCGGGAGAGGGAAAGATCGTCAGTTCCCCGCGGCGACCAGGTTCAGCGCATCGTCCATATATTTCGTCGCGCTCGCATCCTGCGGCACGTCGTTGGCGTAGAAGGCGAAGGTGTAGGTCCTGCCGCTCGCGCCGGTGAAATAGCCCGCCAGCGCGTTGGTGGCGTTGAGCGTGCCCGTCTTGGCGAAGACCTTGCCCTCCAAAGGCGTGCCCTTGAGGCGGCGGGCGAGCGTGCCGTCCACCCCGCCGATCGGCAGCGTGTCGCGGAACTGCGCCCCCCAGGACTGGGCGGCGACCCAGCGCAGCAGCTTGACCGAACCGCGCGGGCTCACCCGGTTGTAGCTCGACATGCCCGAGCCGTCCGAAAAGTCCCACGCCGTGCGCGGCAGGCCGGCCGTATCGAGCAGCTTCGCGACCTGCGCGACGCCATCGGCGATCGAGCCGCTGCCCTGCAGGAAGGCGACGCGGCGCAGCGCCAGCTCGGCATGGAGGTTCTGGCTCACCTTGTTGATGTGCTTGAGGTCCTCGGCGAGCGGCGGCGGCGTGAGCCTGGCGAGGACATTCCCGTCGGGCGTTGCCCGCGCGAGCGCCACGCCCTTCTTCGCGCGATATTCGGGATCGTCTTCGGGTCGCAGCGGCCGGTGGCGCGCGCTGACCGTGCCCTTCACCTGCACCCCGCGCGCCTCGAGCAGCGCCTTCAGGCGCCAGGCGGCATAATCGGCCGGATCGTCGATACCGAGCTTCCAGCTCTTCGGCCCGGCATCGGCGCCGATCGTGCCGGTGATGCGGAGCCGCTTGCCGTTGGGATCGCGATCCCAGCCGAGTTCGGTCTCCCCGCCCGGCACCGTCTTCGCCTGGTTGTCGATCGTGAAATAGGGCCAGAGCTCGACCCTTGCCGCCTCCCCGGCCTTGGCCGGCGCGACGGTCAGCTTCAGCTCATTGTCGTCGAGCGTCAGCGCCGAGGCGCCGGTGCCCGACGAACTCGGGATGTTGTTCCAGCTCATCCCCGGCCCCCAGCGCTGGTCCGGGAACAGCGTGTCGTCGCCGATGACGTTGCGGACGCGCTTGGTCTTCGCGGCGATCGCATCGGCGAGCGTGGCGAGGCAGTCGACCGTGCAATCGTCGGCGCTCGACAGGCGCGCGTCGCCCCGCCCTTCCAGCACCACGTCTTCGCCCACCAGCCGCACCGCGGCACCGCCGGTCGCGTCGGGCGCATTGATGCCGGGCAGGTTCGCGAAGGCCGCGGCGGTGGTGTAGATCTTGGTGTTCGAGGCGGGGATGAAGCGGCCGTCGGGATTGATGGCGACGATCTCCCTGCCCGTGTCGTCGGCCACGACCAGGCCGAAGCGCGTGCCCGTCGGCGCCTCGGCAAGCTTGGCGGCGACGCGCTGCTCCAGCGTCTGCTGGGCGAGCGCGGGCGTGGCGAGCGTAAGGGCGATGCCTAGGACGAAATGCTTCATGCCGCGAGCGTAACTCCCGCCGCCGGGCCTGCAAACCCGCGATCATTCAGAGGAGTCGCCCGGGCATAACCATGGCGCATGCCGGCATTGTACGGGCAACATCGGCCCGGCACCTTCGCGGCATGAACCTGATGCGGGCCACCCTGAAACCCCTGGCCGCGATGGTGGTGGCGTTCGCCCCGCCGGCGCTGGCGCAGACCGACGACCTGGCCGCGGCGCTCGCCCTGCCGGTTGCCAGCCAGATGGCCGGCGCGCGCGACGTGCCGCGCTTCGCCTGGGTGGAGAACCGCGCCGGCGTGCGCAACCTGTGGGTGGCGGATGCGGGGCAGCGGGCCCGGCAGGTCACGCGCCATGCCGAGGACGACGGCATGATGCTCTACGATCCGGCGCTCAGCCCCGACGGCCGGCGCCTGGCATATGTGCGCGGCGGGGACGACGAGTTCCCCGACGGCAAGATCCCCAATACCGCCTCGGCCGCGTTCACGCCGGGGCAGCAGGTGTTCGTCGTTGAAGACGGTGGAGATCCCACACCGATCGGAGACGGACACCTGCCCGTTTTCTCGCCCGACGGGCAGCGCATCGCCTTCACCCGGCGCGGGGAGCTGTGGCTGTGGCAGGCCGGCAAGGCGGCCCGGATCGCGACCGTCACGGGCGAGGTCAGCGACCTGAAATGGACGCCCGACGGCAAGAGGCTGCTGTTCGTCGACAATCGCAACGACCGTGCCTTCGTCGCGCTGCTCGATGCGGACGGCGGCCGGCTGACCTATATGGAACCGGCGCTCGGCTATTCGGTGGAGCCGGCGCTTTCGCCCGGCGGAGACCAGGTCGCCTATATCCAGTATCTCGATCCGCCCGCGGGCGCGGCGCGGGACGGCGGCCCCTATTGGTCGATCCGGGTGGCCGATGCCGCGACGGGCAAGGCCCGCACGGCCTGGACCGCCCCCCAGGGCATGGGCGGCCGCTATTACGGCACGCGCCAGCACAATCTCTGGTGGAGCAAGGGCGGCCAGCTGCTCTTCCCCTGGGAGCGGAGCGGCTTCCTGCACGTCTATGCGATCGACCCGGCCAAGGGCGGCGAGCCCCGGGCGCTGACCTCCGGCGGGTTCGAGGTCGAGACCTTCGTGCTCGGCGCCGACGACATGGTGACCTTCGCCGCCAATGCCGACGAGGCCGACCGGCGACATTTCTGGCAGGTGCCGGCGCGCGGCGGCACTGCGAAGCGCGTGACCGAGGGCAAGGGCAGCGAGAGCCTGCCGGTCCTTGCGGGCGGCCTGCTCGCGGGGATCGCCGCCGATGCGCGCCATCCGGCCCATCCGGTGCTGGCGAAGGGGCTGGCCCCGCTGGGCGAAACGGCCGAGCTGCAGGGCGCGATCGTGCCCGAGGCGGTGGCCTATCAGGCCGAGGACGGCGTGACCGTCCATGGCCAGCTGTTCCGCGGCCAGGGCAAGGGCCCGCGCCCGGCATTGATCTTCGTCCATGGCGGGCCGCGGCGCCAGATGGTGCTCGGCTTCCATCACGCGCAATATTATTCGAACGCCTATGTGATGAACCAGGCGCTGGCGGCGCGGGGCTATACGGTGCTCTCGGTCAATTATCGCAGCGGCACCGGCTATGGGCAGGCGTTCCGGGATGCGCCCGGGATCGCCCGCGACGGCGCTTCCGAGTATCGCGACGTGCTCGCCGGCGGGCACTGGCTGGCGGCGCGGAAGGACGTCGATCCGAAGAAGATCGGCATCTGGGGCGGCAGCTGGGGCGGCTATCTGACGGCGCTGGCGCTGGCGCGGAACAGCGACCTGTTCAAGGCGGGCGCCGACTTTCACGGCGTCCACACCCTGTTGCGCAACGTCGAGAACAACCTGTCGCCCGAGCAGCAGGCCGCCGCGCGGCAGAAGCAATGGGACAGCTCGCCGATGGGCGCGATCGGCACCTGGCGCTCGCCGGTGCTGCTCGTGCACGGCGATGACGACAGGAATGTCGATTTCGGCCAGTCGCTGCTGCTTGCCCGCGAGCTGGCGGCGCGGCGCATCCCGCACGAGGAACTGGTATTCCCCAATGAGCGCCACGAATTCTTCCGCTATGCGGACTGGCTCACGGCCTATCGCCGCACCATTTCCTTCTTCGATGCGCATCTGAAATGAGGTGGCTGATGGCGGCGGCGGCACTGGCCGGGGCGAACGGGGCACAGGCGCAGGAGCGCGCGACGCTCATCCATGGCGCACGCGTGTTCGACGGCACGGGCACGCCCGCGAAGCCGAAGGACGTGCTGATCGAGGGCGACCGGATCACCCGGATCGGCAGGAAGCTGCGCGTGCCCGAGGGCACCGCGGTGATCGACGCCACGGGACTGACGCTGATCCCCGGGCTGCACGACCTGCACATCCACACCCGGCGCGAAGCCTTTGCCGACGCCGCCGCGCTCCACCGCTTCTACCTGCCCTATCTGCGCGCGGGCGTGACGAGCGTGAACGAATTCTCGGTCTCGGGCGCGATGATGGCCGGGATCCGCGCGCTCCGGGCCGATACGCCGCGCCTCACCCTGGCGGTGCGCCTGGGCGTGCCGGACGGGCACGGCACCGAGAGCCAGTTCACCAATGCGATCACGCTCCAGGTGACCAGTCCGGCCGAAGCCCATGCGGCGATGGCCGGGGCCCTGGCCTACAAGCCCGACATGGTGAAGGTGTTCAACGACGGCTGGCGCTATGGCGACCCCGACCGGCCCGACCGGCCGAGCATGGACGAAGCGACCCTGGCCGCGATCGTGGCGGATGCGCACAAGGCGGGCATCAAGGTGATGACGCACACGGTGACGCTGGAGGGCGCGAAGATCGCCGCGCGGGCGGGCGTGGACTCGGTGGCCCACGGCGTGGGCGACGCCCTGGTCGACGACGAGCTTATCGGCCTGATGCGGAAGCACCACATGGCCTATGTCGCCACGCTGGCGACCTATGAGCCGCTCGAGACGCGTGTGCTGGCACCCGAAGAACTGGCGCTGCTCACGCCCGAGCAGCGCGACCGCGAGGCGGCGCGGCTGGCCAAGGGCGGGGCGATAGCGCCCTATGACAGCAAGCGCTGGGAGATCATGCGGGAGAATATCCGCCGACTGAAGACGGCCGGAATCCGCATCGGCGTGGGCACCGACACGGGCATCGAGGGCGTCTATCCCGGCTTCGGCGCGCTGCGCGAGATGCGGCTGCTGACCGAGCTGGGCTTCACCCCGGCCGAGGCGATCGAGGCCGGCTCGCGGGTGAGCGCCGACATCATGGGGCGCAGGAAGACCGAAGGCAGAATCCACAAGGGCATGCGCGCCGACCTGGTGCTGACCGGCGGGACGCCGGACCTGACCTTCCGGGACCTCTACTCGGTCAAGCGGGTATGGGTGGCGGGGAAAGAGGTTTCGCTGGACTAGAACTTCAGAGACACAAAGGGCATTGTCCTGTCATCCAGGATCCCCGCTTCATGGGGTTGGCGATATCCTTGCCGTATCGACACTCCGCGTACCGGGCCCAAGCGGTTCCCCGGCCTTCGCCGGGGAACCGGCATTGCCAACGGCATGTCCGCGTTACGCCCTGTCCGCCGCCCGGTAGACTTCCTCGTCCAGCTCGCCTTCCCAGCGCGCCACCAGGGTCGCCACGGCAAGATTCGCCGAGGCGCTCGGCACCGTCCGCGTCATGTCGAGCAGCCGGTCGAAAGGCAGGACGAAGCCCACCACCAGGGCGGTCTGCTCCGGCGAGACGCCCACTGCGCTCAGCACCGCCGCCAGCATGAACAGCGAGGCCGACGGCACCGGCGCGGTGCCGAACGCGGCGAGCGCGCCGGTGAACAGCACCGTCGCATAGACGGTGGGCGTCAGGTGCACGCCAAAGGCCTGGAGCGCGAACATCGAGAGCAGGCCGACATACATCGCCGTGCCGTCCTTGCCGATGCTGGCGCCGAGCGGCAGCACGGTGGAGAAGACCGAGCGGCCGATGCCCAGATTCTGCTCGGAAACGCGCATCGCCACCGGCAGCGTGGCGCCGCTCGATGCAGTGGAGAAGGCCACCGCCAGCGCGTCGACGATGCCGCGGAAGAAGGGCAGCAGCGGCAGGCGCGCGACGAAACGCAGGAGCAGGCTGTGCACCACCAGCATCTGGATCAGCGAGCCGAGCACCACTGCCAGCGCCAGCCAGCCGACATGGACGAACACCGCCGCGCCGTTCGCCGCGACGGCATTGGCGATCAGCGCGAACACGCCGAAGGGCGTCGCCTCCATCACCAGGCCGACGACGCGCAGCAGCACGGCCGAAGTCGATTGCAGCAGGTTGGCGAAGGGCTTGCCCGCCTCGCCCGCCACCACCGTGCCGCAGCCGATCAGGATCGACGTGAAGATCAGCGCCAGCATGTCGCCCTTGGCCAGCGCATCGAAGATGTTGGTGGGGATGATGTTGATCAGCTGCTCATAGGGCGTGACCGGCTTGCCGAGCACATGCGCCTCGGCCGTGCCGAGCGGCGCGCCGATGCCGGGCTGGACGATGGTCGCGACCAGCATGCCGACCGAGACGGCGATGAAGGTGGTCAGCGCGAACATGCCGACCGTGCGCCCGCCCAGGCTGCCGAGCCGCTTGGGATCCGCGAGCGTGGTGATGCCCGAGGCGATGGTGACCAGCACGATCGGCGCCACCAGCATGCGGATCGCGCGGACGAACAGATCGCCGACGAACTGCACCCAGGGCGCGCCCTGCGGCACCAGCAGCGCGAAGACGACGCCGAGCAGGAGGAAGGCGAGCACGCGCTTCCACAGGGCGATGCCGAACCACCAGCCCATCAGTTGCACGTCCCGGGCGCGGGCTTGTGCGCGAGCGCACGACCGGCGGCCTTGCCGGTCATCGCCCCCTTGTCGACCGCGAGCACGCCGTTGACCAGCACGGTCCGCACCCCGGCCGCCAGCAGGGCCGGCTGCTCATAGGTGGCGCGCGAGGCATAGGTGCGCGGATCGAACACCACGACATCGGCGAAGGCGCCGGCGCGCAGATGCCCCCGGCCCTCCAGCCCGAACGTGTCCGCCGTCAGCGCCGAACTTCGCTCGATGAACTGGCGCAGGGTGATCACATGATCGGTCTTGACGTATTTGTCATATTTGCGCGCGAAGGAGCCATAGACGCGCGGATGGCCGCCCGAGGCGTCCGATCCGGTCATCACCCAGGGCTGCTTCATGAAGGCGGCGATGTCGGCCTCGCTCTGGTTGAACGAGACGGTGCCGGGATCGCCGATGCGGATCACCGCGATCGCGGCCTCGACCGGATCGAGCTTCATTTCCTTCGCGACGGCGTCGAGATAGCGGTTCCGGTACTGGCCCTCGACGATCAGCAGCTTGCCGGCCCCGCCGCGCTTGCGGAGATTCTCGACCATGCCGTCGTGAAGCTTCCGAACGAGCGAGGGATCGTCGAAGCGCTTGAGCAGCGCCGGGCGCCCGCCATCCTGGGCCCAGAGCGGGACGAGCGACGCGACCAGGCTGGTGCCCGATGCCGACCAGGGATATTGGTTGGCGGTAACCTTCTCGCCGCGGGCGCGGGCCGCGTCGATCTTGGCGATGATCGCGGGCGCCTGCCCCTGCACGTCGACGCCCAGTGCCTTGATGTGGCTGATATGCGCGGGCAGCCCGCCCTCGCGCCCGATGCGAATCGCCTCGTCGATCGCGGCCGCAAGGCCCACCGTATAGCTGCTCTCGTCGCGGATATGGCTGTCATAGCTGCCGCCGCGCCTGCCGGCTTCCCTGGCAAGCGCGATCACTTCCTCGGTCTTGGCGAAGCTCTGGGGGGCGTAGAACAGGCCCGTGGAGAGACCGAGCGCGCCCTGGCACATGGCCCCGGCGACGAGGCCCTTCATCCGCTCCAGCTCGGCGGGCGTGGGATCGCGCGCATCCTCGCCCACCACCCTCTCGCGCACCGCGCCGAAACCGACCCAGGCGGCATAGTTGATGCCTACCGGCCGAGTCGCCGCGCTGCCGAGCACCTTGGCCAGGTCCGGGCTGCCGCCGCCGTCATTGCCGATAAAGGCAGTGGTGACGCCCTGCATCAGAAAGGCCGGGATCAGGCGCTTGCGCGGATCCGCCGATGCGAGATCGTCGCCCATATGCGTATGCGGATCGATGAAGCCGGGCGCGACGATCATCCCCTTCGCATCGATCACGCGCGCGGCGAGCACCCTCGCATGCGCGCCGACCGAAACGATGCGATCGCCCTTGACCGCGACGTCGCCGACAAAGGGCGCGTCCGAGCCGGTATAGATCGTGCCGCCGCGGATCAGCAGGTCGACCTTCTGCGGCGGAAGCGGCGCGGCGGCGCCCAACGAGAGAGCGGCAGTCCCCAGCAGCAGCGCGATCTTCATGGCGTTCCCCAAAATCCCGGAAGTGGCGGATAGAGCGTCCCGCCCCGGTCCTCGACCCCACCGGGGCGATCCTTGGCGAGCCAGATCGGACCGTCAAGGTCGACGAAATCCGACATGCGGGCGATGTGCAGCGCCGCTGCGATCGACAGGGAGGAACCGACCATGCAGCCGCTCATCAGGCCAAGACCGCGGGCGCGGGCGGCCCGGGCGAGGTGCAGCCCCTCGGTCAGGCCGCCGGCCTTGTCGAGCTTGACGTTCACCACCTGGTAGCGGCGCGCGACCCGGTCGAGATCCTCGCGGGTGTGGAGGGACTCGTCGGCAGCGATCGGCACGAGCGGGCGGAAAGTCTCGAGGCATGCGTCGATCCCGGCCGGCACGGGCTGTTCGAGCAGGTCGACCTTCAGCGCAGCCAGCACCGGCTGCATCGCCTCGACCAGCCGGGCGTCCCAGCTCTCATTGGGATCGACGATCAGCCGGGCATCGGGCGCGGCGGCGCGGACTGCGCGGATCTGCGCGTCGGGCAGGCGGCCATCGACTTTCACCTTGAGCAGCGGCGCGTGCGCGGCGCGGCGGGCGGCACAGCCCATCATCATCGGCGTATCGATCACGATGGTGCGCGCGCTGGCGATCGGCTCGGGCTCCGGGGCGCCGAGCAGCGCGGCGACGCTTCTCCCGGTCTCACGCGCCTCCAGGTCCCAGAGCGCGCAGTCGACCGCGTTGCGCGCGGCGCCGGCGGGGAGAAACCCCAGCAGCCCCTCCCGCCCCCCCCGCCTCGACCGCGGGGCGGATGCCCTCGATCGCCGCGAGCGCATCCTCCACGCTCTCGCCATAGCGGGAACTGGGCACGCCCTCTCCCCTTCCTTCCAGCGCCCCGGCGCGGATGGAGACCGTGACCGTATCGGCCTCGGTCTTCACTTCGCGCGCAATGCGGAAGGGCCTGCTCAGCGCGAAGCGGTCGTGGCGGGCCGTGAGGGTTCGGTGCATAGCAACTCGTCGATGATCGCCTCGACCCCGAAGGCGATTGGATCGGTACAGGGCAGACCGAGATCGGCTTCGATCTGCCGGCAAAGCGCACGCGCCGCTTCGACCTCCATCCGGGAGGTGTTGAGGCAGACTCCGACTGCGCGAACCTCCGGGCTGGTGAGGCGCGCGACCTGGAGATTGGCCTCCAGGCATTCCCTCAGGCCCGGCAGCGCCCGGCCCGGCAAGCCGCGCATATGGCTGCGGCTCGGATCGTGGCAGAGCACGATCGCTTCGGGCTGGGCGCCGTGAAGCAGGCCGGTCGAAACGCCGGCGAAGCTCGGATGGAAGAGCGACCCCTGGCCCTCGATCAGGTCCCAGCCGCCATCGGCACGTTCGGGCGCGAGCATCTCGATGCCGCCCGAGATGAAATCGGCGACGACCGCGTCGATCGGCACGCCGGCACCGGCGATCAGGATGCCGGTCTGGCCCGTGGCACGGAAATCCGCCTTCTCGCCGCGCGCCCTGAGCGCGTCCGCGAGCGCGATCGTGGTGTACATCTTGCCGACCGAGCAATCGGTGCCGACCGTCAGCAGGCGGCGGCCGGCCCGGGCATATCCGGTGCCGACCCGCATGTCCGCGGGGGGATCCCGCACGTCGAACAGCTGCAGGCCCTTTTCCATGGCGAGCGCCGCCAGTTCGGGCACGTCGCGCAGCCGCTGGTGCAGGCCGGCGGCGATGTTCATTCCCGCATCGAGCGCCGCCGCCGCATCGCGCACCAGGTCGCCGCCCAGCGTGCCGCCCGAATTGGCGATGCCGAGGACGAGCGTCCTCGCGCCCGCCGCTGCGCCTTCCGCGATGGTCATGCGCGGCAGGCCGAGCGTGAGCGGGCTGTCGTCGTGGCGGAACTCGCCCACGCAATCGCCGCGCCGGAATTCGGCCAGGCCGCGCGAGGTCTTGATGCCCACGAAATCGGTGCTGTGACCGAGGTAGAGGAGGTAAGGTGCCGGTATCATTGGGTGATAACGCTATCCCGCCCGCATCGGGCACCGCGCATAGCGAGTGCGCGCCTCGGCATAGCCAGCCGTTATGGCGTATCGATCACCTTGGCGAGCGCCTTGAGGAAATCGGTGGCAAGCGCGGTGGGCGGCCGGTTGAGCAGGAACATCGCATGCACGTCGAACGTGAGCTGCGGCTTGAGCGGACGCATCGCGAGCCCGGGAACGAGCGAGGCCTGTGCGGTGAAGCTGTCGACCACCGTCATCCCCACGCCCTGCGCCACAAGTGCAGTGGCGATGTAGAAGGTGCGCGCGGAGATGACTTCGTCGAGATCGAGCTCGAGGCGCGCGCATTCCTGGCTGAACAGCTGGCCGATCGGGCCGCTGTTGGCGAGGCTGATGAACGGGCGTCCGCGCAGCCGCTCGAGCTCGATGCGCGGCGGCGCGTCGGGCATGTCCTCCTCGCGATAGAGCACCACCAGCTCGCCCTCGCCCAGCCAGCGATGGCCGATCGGCGCGGCATGGGGCACTTCATAGGCGATCGCGACATCGGTCTCGCGCTCGTAGAGCTTGCGCAGCAGATCGTCGTGATGGACGGTCTGGAGGTCGAAGCGGACCCCCTCATGCCCCCGCATGAAGCGCGAGACGGCGGTGGGCAGCGCATTGAGGGCCAGCGACGGCAGCGCCGAGATGCGCAGCATGCCGCCGGCGCCGCGCTTGAGGTTCCGGCCCGCCTCGCGCAGCGCATAGACGCGGTCCTGGATCTCCGAGACTTCGGTGAACAGGGTGTGCGCGTCCTCGGTGGGGACGAGGCGGCCATTGGTGCGGTGGAAGAGCTGGAAGCCGAGCAGGCTCTCGGCATGGCGCAGCATCTTGGAAACCGAAGGCTGCGACACGTTGAGCGCGCGCGCGGCGCCGCTGACCGAGCCGTTCACATAGACGGCGTGGAAGATCTCGATGTGCCGCAGGTTCATCCGGCCAGCCTATCGAACTGCGCGAAAAGGGGAAAGGCCCCGGTTCGGTGTGATTGTCCCGCCCTGTTTTCGTCACCCCCCCGGCGTGAACTCCGCGACCAGATCGTAGCGATCCCCCGGGAAAGTCTGGCGGACGAACGTGACCGCCCGGCCGGTGCGCCAGGTCCAGCGCTCGACCTGGAGACACGCCGCATGGGCGTCGAGCTTCAATTTCCTGGCCAGCGGGCCGCCGGCGGAGACGGCGCGGATGCGGTGGCGCGCGTCGGTCCAGGGGACATGGTGGAGCAGCCAGGAGCCGGGTGCCTCGGCCTCGAAGGTGTCGGCCCGCGGGACCGGCACGGTATCGAGCGCGATCAGCCGGCGCTCGATCGCGAAGGGCTGTTCCCCGGCGAAATGCACGCCCTCGATCAGCAAGGCGGGCGCCGGGATGCCGGAGACTTCGATGTCGGGATCGCGATTGACCACCCGGCAGGTATCGAGCGCCCAGCCATAGCGCTCGCCCCGCGCCGCGATCAGCTGCGCGAGATCGGGCACCGCCAGCACTGCGGCATGGACCTGGGGATGCGCCACGAAGGAGCCGGCCTTGCGGCGCCGCTCGATCAGCCCGGCATGGGCGAGCCGCTCCAGCGCCTTGCTGACCGTGGCGCGCGCGCAGCCATATTGCGCCACCAGCTCGTGCTCGAAGGGGATGCGGTCGCCGGGGCGCAGCGCGCCCGAGCGGATGCGCTCCTCGATGTCCGAGCGGATGCGTTCCTGCAGCGTCACCCGAGCAAGCGCCCCAGGGTTTTGTGATAATGATTAGCGATACCTTCGCTCGCCCGGTGCTTTCCGCGTACGACTTGCAGCGCGCCGGCACGCCAGACGCAGTCGATCGCGCCGGCACGGCCGGCGAAGATCCAGCGATCGAGAAGCGTGCCAGCCGAAGCGCCGGCAAAGCCTGGATGGTCCATGTTCAGGCTCACGATATCGGCGGATGCGCCTGGCGCAATCCCCGTTTCGACACCGAGCGCCTGCCCCCCGCCTGCGAGCGCGGCGTGGAACAGCGTCTCGCCGACCGAAGCGCCTTCGGGCGACAGGATCGCGCGGCGCCGGAGCGAGAGGCGCTGCGAATATTCGATCGCGCGGAGTTCGTAGGCGGCGTCGATCTGGATGTTGGAGTCGGTCCCGGTGGCGATTGTCCCGCCGGCCGCAAGATAGCGTTCGGCCGGGAAGATGCCGTCGCCGAGATTGGCCTCGGTGACCGGGCAAAGGCCCGCCACCGCGCCCGAAGCGGCGAGGCGGTCGGTCTCGGCCTCGGTCAGATGGGTGGCGTGGATCAGCGTCCAGCGCCGGCCGATGTCCAGATTGTCGAGCAGCCACTCCACCGGCCGCGCCCCGCTCCAGGCGAGACAGGCTTCGACTTCCCTGGTCTGCTCGGCGGCATGGATATGGAGCGGGCCGGCGGTCAACGCGCTCACCACCGCCAACGCCTCCGGCGTGACCGCGCGCAGCGAGTGCGGCGCCACGCCCAGCACTGCGTCGGCAGGCAGCTTGGCCCGGCTCGCCTCGACCAGCTTCGCAAAGCCGTCGACGTCCGAGAGGAAGCGCCGCTGGCCGGGCTTGGGCGGCTGTCCGCCGAAATCGCTGTGCGCGTAGAAGACGGGCAGCAGCGTGAGGCCGATGCCGGCCTGCCCCGCGGCATGGACAATCGCGCCGGCGGTCTCGGCGGGATCGGCATAGCGCGCGCCGTTCACATCGTTGTGGAGATAGTGGAACTCGCCGACGCGCGTGTAGCCGGTCTCGAGCATCTCGGCATAGGCCAGGGCAGTGATCGCGGCGATGTCCTCGGGCGTGAGCCGGTCGAGGAACCGGTACATGATCTCGCGCCAGCTCCAGAAATCGTCGTCGGGCCGACCGCGGCGCTCGCTGAGCCCGGCCATGCCGCGCTGGAAGCCATGGCTATGGACGTTGCCGAGGCCCGGAATCGCGACGCGGTGGCGCTCGGCGCCCGGTGCCGGATCGGTGCCGGGCAGCACTTGCGAAATGCGCCCCTCGGCGATGCGCACGGTAACGCGCCCGGCCCAGCCGGTGGGGAGCAACGCATTCTCGAACCAGAGATCCATGCCCAGCCTTCCTCATAGCCGCCGCCCCGGCATGCGCCGGGATGACGATGGATTGGTTTTAATATGTCTAGACATAACCGCATCCACAGGCAAGGATGCGCGCATGGACCGACTCTGGACCAATGCACGGATCGCGACGATGGCGGGCCCTGGGATGGGCATCGTCGAGCATGGCGCAGTGGCGGCGAAGGATGGCCGGATCGCCTGGATCGGGTCCGCGCGCGAGGCCCCCTCCGCGGTCGAGACGATCGACTGCGAGGGCCGCTGGATCACTCCCGGGCTGATCGATTGCCACACGCACCTGGTCCATGGCGGCGACCGCGCGCACGAGTTCGAGCTGCGCCTGCAGGGCGCGAGCTATGCGGAGATCGCGCGGGCCGGCGGCGGGATCGTCTCGACGATGCGCGCCACCCGGGCGGCAGGCGAGGCCGAGTTGACGGCGAGCGCGCTGCCCCGGCTCGACGCGCTGATCGCCGAGGGCGCGACCACCGTCGAAGTGAAGTCGGGCTATGGCCTCTCGCTCGATGGCGAACTCAAGATGCTGCGCGCGGCCAGGGCATTGGGCCGGGAGCGCAAGGTCCGGATCGCGACGACCTTTCTTGGCGCGCATGCGCTGCCGCCCGAATATGCGGACGACCGCGCCGGCTATGTCGACCTCGTCTGCGAGGCGATGATCCCGGCCGTGGCCGGGGCGGGGCTGGCGGATGCTGTGGATGCCTTTTGCGAGAATATCGGTTTCACTGCCGACGAGACCCGGCGTGTCTTCGAAGCGGCCCGCGCGCATGGGCTGCGCGTGAAGCTCCATGCCGAGCAGCTTTCCAACCAGCATGGCGCCGCGCTCGCCGCTTCGCATGGCGCGCTGTCGGCGGACCATCTCGAATATCTCGACGATGCCGGGATCGCGGCGATGGCGGAGGCGGGCACGGTGGCCACGCTCCTGCCCGGCGCCTTCTATTTCGTCCGCGAGACCCGGTTGCCGCCGGTCCAGGCGCTGCGCGACGCGGGGGTGCCGATCGCCCTCGCCACGGATTGCAATCCCGGCACCTCCCCGCTCACCAGCCCGCTGCTCGTCATGAACATGGCCGCGACGCTGTTCCGCCTCACCGTGGAGGAGTGCCTGGCCGGCATGACCCGCGAGGCGGCACGGGCGCTGGGCCTCCATCGCGAGATCGGCACCATCGAACCCGGCAAGTCCTGCGACCTCGCGATCTGGGACGTCGAGCGGCCGGCCGAACTTGTCTATCGCATGGGGCTCAACCCGCTCCATGCCCGCATCTGGAAGGGCCAATGACCGAAATCCTGCTGATCCCCGGCGCGGTGCCGCTGGCCGAATGGCGCGCGATCTGGCGCGGCGCGGTGCCGAAGCTCGATCCCGCCGCCGCCCCGCGGATCGCCGAAAGCGCGGCCGCGGTGGCGCGCATCCTGGCGCGTGGCGAACCCGTCTACGGGATCAACACCGGCTTCGGGAAGCTCGCCAGCGTCAAGATCGAGGCCGAGGACCTGGCCACGCTCCAGCGCAACATCGTGCTCAGCCATGCCGCGGGCGTGGGCGCGCCCTCGCCTGGTCCCGTGGTCCGCCTGATGATGGCATTGAAGCTCGCGAGCCTCGCCCAGGGCGCATCGGGCGTGCGGCCGGCCACGGTGGCGCTGCTCGAAGCGATGCTGGCCGGGGGCCTCACGCCGGTGGTGCCGAGCCAGGGGTCGGTCGGCGCCAGCGGTGATCTCGCGCCCCTCTCGCACATGGCTGCGACGATGATCGGCGTCGGGCAGATCGAAATGGGGGGCCGCGTGCTGCCCGCCGCACAGGCGCTGGCCGAGGCCGGCCTCACCCCGCTGACGCTTGGGCCCAAGGAGGGTCTCGCCCTGCTCAACGGCACCCAATTCTCCACCGCCAACGCCCTGGCCGGCCTGTTCGAGACCGAGACGCTGTTCCAGGCGGCGCTGGTGACCGGCGCGCTCTCGACCGAGGCGGCCAAGGGCACCGATGCGCCGTTCGATCCGCGCATCCATCAGCTGCGCCGCCATCCCGGCCAGATCGCGGTGGGCGAGACGCTGCGCACGCTGATGCAGGGCTCCGCGATCCGCGCCTCGCATCGCGACAATGATCCGCGCGTGCAGGACCCCTATTGCCTGCGCTGCCAGCCCCAGGTGATGGGCGCGGTGCTCGACCTGCTGCGCCAGGCAGGCACGACGCTGGAGACCGAGGCGAACGGAGTCTCCGACAACCCCCTGATCTTCCCGGAGACCGACGAGGCGCTGTCGGGCGGCAATTTCCACGCCGAGCCGGTGGCCTTCGCTGCGGACATGATCGCGCTGGCGATCTGCGAGATCGGCTCGATCGCCGAGCGCCGGATCGCAATGCTGGTCGATCCCGCCCTTTCCAACCTGCCGGCTTTCCTCACGCCCCGGCCGGGGCTCAATTCGGGCTTCATGATTCCCCAGGTGACCGCCGCGGCGCTCGTGTCCGAGAACAAGCAGCGCGCCACGCCGGCCAGCGTCGATTCGATCCCGACCTCGGCGAACCAGGAGGATCATGTCTCGATGGCCGCGCACGGCGCCCGCCGCCTGCTCGAGATGGCGGCGAACGCCGGCGCAGTGATCGGCATCGAGTTGCTCGCCGCGGCACAAGGCTGCGACTTCCATGCCGGGCTCGCTTCCTCCGCGGCTCTGGAACGCGTCCGCGCCAGGCTGCGGCGCGACGTGCCGACGCTCGACCATGACCGGCACTTCCATCCCGATATCGAGGCCGCGACCGCGCTGGTCCGCGCCGGCGCGGTGGCCGAGGCGGCGGGAATCGCGCTGCCGGGGGTCGCATGAGCCGGCCCCAGGTCCATCGTGGCGAGGCGCCGCTGATCGTCGCCTTCCCGCATACCGGGACGGACATTCCGGCGGAGATCGCGTTCGCCTCACCTTGGCTCGCCCGCAAGGATGCCGACTGGTGGATCGACCGGCTCTACGATTTCGCCGCCGGCCTCGGAGCGACCACGATCCGCACCGGCATTTCCCGCAGCGTGATCGACGTGAACCGCGATCCCTCGGGCGCCTCGCTCTACCCGGGCCAGGCGACGACCGAGCTCTGCCCCACCACCACCTTCGACGGCGAGCCGCTCCAGAACCCGGATGCGGACGAGATCGCCCGGCGGCGCACCGCCTATTTCGATCCCTATCACGCCGCGATCGAGGCGGAGATCGCCCGGCTCCGGGCGATCCACCCCAGGGTCGTCCTCTACGACGCCCATTCGATCCGCAGCCATGTGCCGCGACTGTTCGAGGGCGAGCTGCCGCAGTTCAACATCGGCACCAATGGCGGCACGACCTGCGCCCCTGCCCTGCGCCAGGCCGTGGAAGCCGCCTGCGCCGCGACGCCCTGGAGCCAGGGGACCGACGGGCGCTTCCGCGGCGGCTGGACCACCCGCCATTATGGGCGGCCCGGAGGGGGCGTCCACGCCATCCAGATGGAGCTGGCCTGTCGCGGCTATATCGACGAGCCCGCCAGCTTCGACGAAGCATGGTGGCCCACGCCCTATGACAAAGCCCGCGCTGCCCCGATGCGCGCGGCGCTGACCAACATCCTCCAAGCCTGTCTCAATTTCGCCGGAGCCCCGGAATGACTCGCCTCGACAATAGCCGCATCATCAAGCCCGCCACCGGCACGGAGCGCACCGCCAAGAGCTGGCTCACCGAGGCGGCGCTGCGCATGCTGATGAACAACCTGCACCCCGATGTCGCCGAGCGGCCCGAGGAGCTGGTGGTCTATGGCGGCATCGGCCGCGCGGCGCGCGACTGGGAGAGCTATGACAGGATCGTCGCCGCGCTGCGCGATCTCGAAGCCGACGAGACGCTGCTGATCCAGTCGGGCAAGCCCGTCGGCGTGTTCCGCACGCACGAGAACGCGCCGCGCGTCCTCCTCGCCAATTCGAACCTCGTGCCGCATTGGGCGACCTGGGAGCATTTCAACGCGCTCGATCGCAAGGGCCTGGCGATGTACGGCCAGATGACCGCCGGCTCATGGATCTATATCGGCACCCAGGGCATCGTGCAGGGCACCTACGAGACCTTCGCCGAGATGGGCCGCCAGCATTATGGCGGCGACCTGAAGGGCCGCTGGCTGCTCACCGCCGGCCTGGGCGGCATGGGCGGGGCACAGCCGCTGGCGGCGGTGATGGCGGGTGCCTCGTGCCTCGCCATCGAGTGCCAGCCCAGCCGGATCGAGATGCGCCTGCGCACCGGCTATCTCGATCGCGCCGCCGAGACGAGATCATCCGGAACGCCGACAAGCCGGTCTCCGTCGGCCTGCTCGGCAATGCGGCCGAGATCCTGCCCGAGATGTTCGCCCGCGGCATCCGCCCCGACCTGCTGACCGACCAGACCTCGGCGCATGACCCCGTCAACGGCTATCTGCCCGTGGGGTGGTCCGTCGCCGAATGGATCGAGCGGCGGGAGCGCGACCCGGAAGCGACGGCCAGTGCCGCCAGGGCTTCGATGGCGCGGCATGTCCGCGCGATGCTCGACTTCCATGCGGCGGGCGTGCCGACGGTCGATTACGGCAACAATATCCGCCAGGTCGCGCTCGACGAGGGCGTGGCCGATGCCTTCGCCTTTCCCGGCTTCGTCCCCGCCTATATCCGCCCGCTCTTCTGCAGGGGGATCCGGCCGTTCCGCTGGGCCGCGCTTTCGGGCGATCCCGAGGACATCGCCAGGACCGACGCCAAGGTGAAGGCGCTGCTGCCCGACGACGCGCATCTCCACAACTGGCTCGACATGGCCGCCGAGCGCATCCGCTTCCAGGGGCTTCCGGCCCGCATCTGCTGGGTGGGACTGGGCGACCGGCACCGGCTGGGCCTGGCCTTCAACGAGATGGTGGCGTCGGGCGAACTAAAGGCGCCGATCGTGATCGGCCGCGATCATCTCGACAGCGGATCGGTCGCCAGCCCCAATCGCGAGACCGAGGCGATGCGCGACGGATCGGACGCGGTTTCCGACTGGCCGCTGCTCAACGCGCTGCTCAACACCGCGAGCGGCGCGACCTGGGTCTCGCTGCATCATGGCGGCGGCGTCGGCATGGGCTATTCGCAGCATGCCGGCATGGTGATCGTCGCCGACGGCACGCCGGAAGCGGCCAGGCGGATCGAGCGGGTGCTGTGGAACGACCCCGCCACCGGCGTGATGCGGCACGGCGATGCGGGCTATGACATCGCGTTCGATTGCGCGCGGGAGAAGGGGCTGGACCTGCCGGGGATATTGTAGG